>OGOH01000434.1_pt1 | contig 33054 bp, 20 predicted proteins | sample 1552571 | NCBI WGS metagenome assembly OGOH01 (sample SAMEA2580170, study PRJEB22360) | human gut metagenome | biome: human gut; feature: human-associated habitat; material: faeces | place: Denmark | collected 2008/2010
ATTTCTTATATTCATTAATCTACTGTGATTTCATCTACAAACAAGAAAGCAGGATTTCCTTTGCCTCCATGCCATTCCGGTATTTTACTTTCAGACAAGGCAACCACCTTTACATACTGAGTTTTCACCGGAGTGAATGACAATTTATGTTCGTAGATACCATTCTTATCACTTTGTTCCATAGCAGGGTATTCTTCGGAAGCTACTTTGGTAAAGTTCTTACCGTCGTCTGATACTTCTACGGAAAATCCTCTTGCATCAAACACCCAGTCTCCCTTCTCTACGCAAGTAGAAATAGCAACGCTCGAAATCTCGGTAGGTTGCTGAAGGTCGATAGTCATATCCATATCGTTTTTATAGAATGCAATCCAACGACCGGTCTTATAGTTGCCATTTCCTTTCAGTCCGTCTACTAGTGTAGATTCACCTTTAAACATATATTGTTTGTTGACCGGTTGATTAGCTACAATCGGCTTCATGCTGGACTTACTGAAATTGATCTTCTCTGAAATCACACGACTGTTTCCGGTAGGACGAACAGCGATAGCGGAGAAGTCTGCATTTTCCTTGATTTTCAGGACACCTTCATAAAGCGGAGAAGCGGCAGTAGGTTCCGTACCGTCCAATGTATAGTGAATAGGGGCATTGTCAATGGTAGACAACGTGATGTCCAGTGTACCGTCTGCCGGGTTCGGCGTATATTCGGCTGTTACGTTAAACACATGTTTTGCATAATTGTATCCTTCTGCATCATACCACTTAATCAGTTGCGGCAAACGAGACAGGAAGTCTTCATAGTTCTTCTTGTCGGGAGTAGACCACTGGATTTCACACAATGCAGCCCAACGAGGCAATACCATATATTGCGCATGAGAGAAAGTAGGAATATATTCAGTCCAGAGATTAGCTTGCACACCCTTAATATATTTTTGTTCTTCCGGAGTAAGGGAAGTCGGCATAGGTTCGTAGCTATATACTCTTTCAAGCGGCAGATAACCACCAATTCCGAGAGGTTCGTTTTCCGTATCTTTCGTCTGATAATAGTCGAAATACAAATAGGTATTCGGTGTCATAATCACATCGTGTTTCTGTTTGGCAGCTTCGATACCACCTCTTTCTCCACGCCATGACATTACAGTCGCGTTAGGAGCCAGTCCGCCTTCGAGAATTTCATCCCAACCAATAATCTGACGTCCGTGGTCGTTCAGGAATTTCTCAATGTGATTGATTACGAAACTCTGCAAACGTTCTTCCTTACTATGTTTATCATCCGATTTTAACCCCAATGCCTTGATACGTGCCTGACATTTCGGGCATTTCTCCCAGCGTACTTTCGGGCATTCGTCACCACCCACATGGATATATTCTGACGGGAAGATCTCAATCAATTCAGCATATACGTCTTCGAGGAATTTCAATACCTGATCGTTTCCGGCACAAAGCACATCTTCAGATACTCCCCATTGTCTCCATACTTCGTACGGGCCACCGGTACATCCCAATTCGGGATAAGCGGCAAGGGCAGCTTGCATGTGTCCCGGAAGATCGATTTCGGGAATAACTGTGATATAACGTTCGGCAGCATAAGCTACTATTTCTTTCGCCTGTTCCTGGGTATAGAAGCCACCGTAAGGTTTGCCGTCGTATTCACCGGAGTTACGTCCGATGACTGTTTCTGTCCTCTTGGAACCGATTTCTGTCAGCTTCGGATATTTCTTGATTTCCAGACGCCAGCCCTGGTCTTCGGTAATATGCCAGTGAAAACGGTTCATATTGTGCAAAGCCATCATATCGATATAAGTTTTCACTTCATCTACTGTAAAGAAATGACGGCTGGTATCGAAGTGTGCACCACGATAGCCAAAGCGGGGAGCGTCATTGATTTCTACAGCGGGCATGGAAATGTCTGCGCCGACAGCCACAGGCAATGATTTGCGCAGGGACTGGATGCCATAGAATACGCCGGCTTCCGTAGGACCGGTAATCGTGATTCCGTCACCGGTAACTTTCATCTGGTAGGATTCCGGATTTTCGTTCTCCGTGCCTAATGCCAGTACGATTGCGTTTTTACCTTCTGTTCCGGCTTCAATAGCGAAATCTTTTCCGGTAGCCGTTTTCAGATAGTCTGCCAGGAATTTTGCGTTGCGTTGCATCTTCTCGTTTCCTTCCGGATAGAGAATTTTCACACTGCTCTTGAGGATGAAGGGACTTCCTTGAGCGGTTACAATTTCTTGTGGCATGGGGATGATCTGGTAGTTGGCTTCCTGTTGCGCCGATTGGCAAGAGGCAAAAAGTCCTGCTAGTGCCAGACATCCGGTTAATTTAAAGAGTTGCTTCATAAACTAAAAAATTAAGTGTTAAGTTATTAATAGATTAATTATAAGTTTCACGAATATGTTTGATTGTCAAAGGCAGCTCCTCTCCTTTCTTTATTTGGGGAGAAGTGATGACGACCGTTTTACGTTCTCCGGGAAGAAGGTCGAAAAAGTTGTCGCTGAAACGGGCTCCCTGCAAAGGAATTTCAATAAAGACATCTTTTGCAAGAGCGGGAGAAAACAATGTCAGTTCACACATGCCGTCTTTCTGTTTCATCTTGCAGGAAACGGTTGTTTCAGGCAGAAGCAGGTCTTTTGTTTTTCTAAAGAAGTATACGGTTTCGGCAAGGGTGTTTCCTGCCTTGTCTTTTAGCGTCAGTTGCATGAAACAGCGTTGCTGTTCTTCCGGTGATAGCCAGGTGTCGGGTTTTATACGGTACACGCATTGGGAAGTGTTAGCCGGAACTGTCAATGTGTTGAGTTGTATAGGCTTGCCTTGTTTCTTTCCGTCAAAGTCTGTTACTTTCATTTCCAACATCAGGTGGTCTTTGGTGTCCGGACAGTCGGAAATCAGGTAGATATTGAGGCTGTCGTTCTGCTGGATAGGATTGATGAGGATTGGAGCAAAGACTCGTTTGGCTTGGTAATGCAGGGCTTTCCAGTTACCGTAATAGTCGATGCTCGACCAGGATACTACCGGCCAGCTGTCATTCAGTTGCCAATACAGGGTACCCATACAGTAAGGACGGTTCCGGCGGTGTGCTTCCAGTCCGTGACGCATTCCTTGTCCTTGCAGTACTAGTCCGACATAGACAAAGTCTTCAAATTTTTCGGGGATGATATAGTCGCGCTCCATGTAGGTACGAATCAGGGCGTTGCCGATGCTGCTTTTCTGATGAGCATTCATCACTTCCGATTCTATCTGATAATCTTCCGGAGCGGCGAAAGTGGAGATGGTCTTCATTTCCGGGAAGGACTGAAAACCGAATTCGCTCATGAAACGGGGCAGGTCTGTATCGAGTGACTCGAATGTTTTTTGACCATACCAGACTCCCCAGTTATGGCTGTCTCCTATCCCCCAGGATTCAGGACGCCCCCAGTTGGCAAAATACGGGGAGCTGTGTATGTAGAAACGGTCGGCATCCAGTTCCTTAACCTTGGCTGGAAGGAGCTGATGGAACAGTTTGTCGTAGCCTCGAAACATTTCCTGATAGATTTCGGGCGGGAAGTTCTTGTCGAATCCCCAATATTTTAAGGCTTCCAGTATTTCGTTATTGCCGCACCACATCGCCAGGGAAGCATGATTGCGAAGGCGACGGATGTTATAGCAGGCTTCCGCCTCTACCCTTTTCAGAAAGGTGGGGTCGGACGGATAGGGAGTGCAGGCAAACATGAAGTCTTGCCACACCAGTATTCCGTTTTCATCTGCCAGGTCATAGAAACGGTCATCTTCGTACGTTCCACCTCCCCATACACGAATGACATTCATGTTCGCTTCGCGGATGTCGCGGAATAAGGTTTGGTAGCGTTCGGTAGTGACGTTAGTCAAGAGTGCATCCTGGGGGATGTAATTGGCTCCTTTGGCAAACATAGGTACACCATTTACTTCAAAATAGAAGGATTCTCCGTCTTTATCTTTTTCATTAACGAGGCGAACAGTACGCAGTCCTATCCGGTGCGATTGCTCGGCTACGACTTTATCTTCTACTATGATTTGAGCGGAGAAATCATACAGGGCGGGCTTTCCCCATCCATTCGGCATCCAACGTACGGGGGATGCCACTTCGGAAGGTATGGAAACATGATTGATTCCGGGCTGTAAGGTGATTGCCTGGCTGATGCTTTTTTCTGCACTTCCTTCGAATGAGGTATTGATTCTCACCTCTGCCTGAAGTGGCCGGGAGAGTATGTTGTTTATTTCTAATTCATTAGACAGATTTGCGAGCTGGTCGGTCAGTGCGAGTTGCTTTACGTGATAGTCACTGATAGAAGCTGCGTTATAAAAACGGATGGTCACCGGACGCCAGATGCCGCTGGTCACCATGCGGATTCCCCAGTCCCAGCCATAACTGTAAGGGGCTTTACGGGAGAATATGCTTAAATGTTTGTCGTGATGGTCGTTGTCTGCCGGATAGTTGAATCCGTTCGAGTTATATTGAGGCAGTGTCTGCCGGATGGGGGAATGAAAATAGATGTGAAGAAGGTTTTCTCCGATACGGAGTTGGGACTTGACAGGTATGGTATAACCGACAAACATGTTATCGGCTTTCAGCAACAATGCTCCATTGAGGTATACATCGGCGTATGTGTCAAGACCTTCAAAAACCAATTGGGCGTCATCCCGTTTCAGTTGTTCGGGGGTAACTGTAAAAGCAGTCCGGTATTCCCAGTCTTCATTTTCCACCCACTGAATCTTTTGTTCATTGATGCCATAAAAAGGATCGGGAAGTTGTTTATGGTTGATAAGATCCTGATGAACGGTGCCCGGAACCTGTGCCGGTCGCCACAGCTCCGTCCCTGCCTGGGAAAACTCCCAGCCTGTATTTAGAACGACAACTTCGGAATTGTCATTGCTCTGTGCATATGCCATACTGCAACAGCATAGTAGTTCACATGCTATTTGAGCCTTTTTTCCGATCAAATTAATCATCATAGTGGGGGCATTAGATATTAACGGATTCAAAGATATTATTTTTTCAGCAAATTTCACTGATAATTTAACAAAATATGTTGTTTTTGCACGCCACGATAAATATACGGTTTTATTCTTTTATCATATCGGATAGTTTAACCGCTATTATATCTATCATTTCATTCCTAACAAATCTGTTAATTTCACCGCCTGAAAAGTCATGTGTGCCACACTGCTCTCATATAGAATACCGATTGTCTCTTTATCAATCATCGTCAGGCAACTATATCCCCATCCTTCTGCTTCGTCGAGCATGATTTGATGTTCGGGCAACCAGGTAAGTCCTTTATCCAGACTTGCTTTTATTGTTATATGATTGCGCCCTTTAGTTGTATCCGGATTTGAAAACAACAGGAGGTCTTTATTCAAAATGTTGTCCTTGGCATCGACATGAATCAGACTGGCCATACATACCGGTTCCTGAAGTGCCTTACGTGAAGACGGATGTTCTGTCCAGGTTTTTCCCAAATCTTTGGTTAGGGCGACAGCACGGCTTCCTCCTCTATTATCACGCATATTCAGCATTAATACTCCCGGTTCTATTTCAGCAACTTGTGCTTCCGTTGTATTAGTCCGTGCCAGATGATGCATTTTCCATGTTTTTCCCCGGTCTTTACTATACATGATTCCTGCATTCGGGATACGGGTAGAGTCGATAAACTGTGTTGGAAATACTAATGTACCGTCGCTCATCGTTATTCCTCGTCCTGGACCTTGAAGCAGAAAATACCAGGACGGATCTTTTACCTGCTCTGTTATATTGATCGGTTTCGACCATGTTTTACCATCGTCTGTGCTCTTTGCCAATACCAGCTGTGCGGTATGGTTTATATCCATTCCCGGATGGGAGCTCCACCAGGCACGTTGATTACCCATACCATGTGTCCATGCGGCAACCACCCAGACGGTATTCGTTTGAGTATCTACCAAAATAGAGGGATCTCCTACCCCATTCTGTGCTTTAGGCAAACCGCCATACTCACCCAATGAAAGCGGAAGACGCATTTTCTCCCAGCTCTTCCCTCCGTCAGTGCTACGACTCAAACCCACATCTACATATTCCTGTAAATCGACACTACTATTATATCGGACATCGTACACTCCCAATAATGTTCCTTTATTGGTTGTCACTAATCCGGGAATACGGAAGGAAGCAGAACCGTCATTACCAGCATGACGAACTCCGACTGCCATCCGGTGAGTAATATCTTTCGGGGAAATAAATTTACAATAGAGTTCTTTCCCATCCACTTTTACAGCATGTAAATCAGAGACTATTTTAGTATGCAAAGAGGCATCTGTTTTCATCTGCAAACTGATCCAAAAAAAGTTGACACCTGGAAATAAATTGTAATTACCTCTTAATACAACTTTTTCCGATGGTCCGACCTCTGCACATTTTATGGAATAGGAAGGATTAGCCGCCAATGTCGCACCCGGTCGATGGCTAGATATGTACTCTACAGGGGCAAAGCGATTTTTGTTTTGATCTTGTAAGGCCTCTGTTCCTCCATAATAGAGTTTGATTGCCTGGACATCCGCTAAGTTGGTACTTTTACTGAAATCTAAAACAACTTCATCGAGCATCTTGCTTTCCTTTGCATCCAACCGGATATAGAACAGAACATTGTCCTGCCGCTCTATCAAAACCGGGATTTGTGTTTCATGGATAAACACTGTGTCTGAAGCTTTTACGTCAAAAGAATAGCCTAATAAGACAAGGAAAAGTAAATAAAAAATTCTTCTCATAATGGGGGTATTAGTTAGTTTAACGCGATAAAGATAAAACTTTTCTACCATAATACAGCTATGCAAACAGTTAACTTTCATTTTACCAAGTTCTGGTAGGACTAGTCAATACTTTGACCACCATTCTGGCTCTTGTCATCATTGATAAGGTAGGCCGCAAGAAACTTGTTTATTACGGAGTTTCGGGAATGGTTGTTTCTCTGATTCTCATCGGCCTGTACTTCCTCTTCGGAGATTCCCTGGGAGTATCCAGCCTCTTCCTGCTCGTTTTCTTCCTGTTCTATGTATTCTGCTGTGCCGTGTCTATCTGTGCCGTGGTGTTCGTGCTCCTCTCGGAGATGTATCCCACCAAGGTTCGCGGACTGGCCATGTCGATAGCAGGATTCGCTCTGTGGATCGGAACGTACCTGATCGGACAGTTGACCCCCTGGATGCTCCAGAACCTTACCCCCGCCGGAACATTCTTCCTGTTCGCCCTCATGTGCGTGCCGTATATGCTGATTGTCTGGAAACTCGTGCCGGAGACTACCGGGAAGTCGCTGGAAGAGATTGAAAGATATTGGACCCGTTCGGAATAAATATAAAACAGACCTTAATAACAATAAACTAACATTTTATAAATATGGATAGTAAGAATAACATTGGTCATTCAGCAGACATCTCTTTAACTGCTGAATTACCCATACCAATCTATAATGGAAATACGATTATGGATTTCAAAAAACTGGCAAGTCTGTACAAGGATGAGCTCCTGGACAACGTCCTTCCTTTCTGGCTTGAACATTCACAAGACCATGAGTTTGGTGGTTACTTCACCTGTCTGGACCGTGAAGGAAAAGTATTCGATACGGATAAGTTTATTTGGCTGCAAAGTCGTGAGGTATGGATGTTCTCCATGCTTTACAATAAAGTGGAAAATCGCCAAGAATGGTTGGACTGCGCCATTCAGGGTGGCGAATTCCTAAAAAAATATGGACATGACGGCAATTATAACTGGTATTTTTCCCTTGACCGTTCGGGTAGACCATTGGTAGAACCGTACAATATCTTTTCATATACATTTGCTACCATGGCTTTCGGTCAGCTAAGTCTTGCCACCGGCAATCAGGAATATGCAGACATTGCCAGGAAAACCTTCGATATCATCCTGTCTAAAGTGGATAATCCGAAAGGCAAATGGAACAAGCTTCATCCGGGTACTCGCAATTTGAAGAACTTTGCCTTGCCGATGATCCTTTGTAACCTGGCTCTGGAAATAGAACATCTTTTAGATGAAAGTTATCTAAAAGAAACAATGGAAACTTGTATCCATGAAGTAATGGAAGTTTTTTACCGTCCTGAACTTGGAGGTATCATTGTTGAAAATGTAGATGTAGACGGTAGTCTGGTTGACTGCTTTGAAGGTCGTCAGATAACTCCGGGACATGCTATTGAAGCGATGTGGTTTATCATGGATCTGGGCAAACGCCTGAACCGTCCTGAATTGATAGAGAAAGCCAAAGATACCACCCTTACAATGCTTAATTATGGCTGGGATAAGGAGTATGGAGGTATCTACTATTTCATGGACCGTAACGGTTGTCCACCTCAACAACTGGAGTGGGATCAGAAACTCTGGTGGGTGCATATTGAGACTTTGATATCTCTATTAAAAGGTTATCAGTTAACGGGAGATCAAAAATGCCTGGAATGGTTTGAGAAAGTACATGACTATACATGGACACATTTCAAAGATCCCGAATATCCTGAATGGTTTGGTTATCTGAACCGCAGAGGAGAAGTTTTGCTTCCACTCAAAGGAGGAAAATGGAAAGGATGTTTCCATGTACCAAGAGGACTGTTTCAGTGCTGGAAAACATTAGAAGAAATAAAACTATAAACACTAATAAATAATATGCTTAACAAAAATCTTATTTTATCCATTCTACTATTATTTACCACATATTCTTTTGCTGGAAATATCAATAAGGAAAAGCCAAAATATCTTTGGTTTGATGCTGAAGCCAATTTTGAACGCTTTAGTTCAAAAGATTCCATTTCATACTATTTGGAAAAAGCAAAAGACGTGGGATTTAATCAGGTTGTAGTAGATGTAAAGCCCATTTATGGAGAAGTTTTATATAAAAGTAAAATACTTCCTCCACTTACTACAGTCCATAATAAGGTCATCGAACGTGATTGGGATTATTTACAATATTTTATAGACGAAGCTCATCGTCTAGGGCTAAAAGTCACTGTTTCTACGGCTGTATTTACTGCTGGACATCCCGCTACCTGTGAGGGGCTGGTCTATGAAGACAAACGATGGAACGGAAAAACATGTTTAGAGTATATGTCTAATAATAAAATGCTCGATATTAGAGATGATAAGCAAAAGGTAGGAGCCTTTTTGAATCCTGTTCGCAAAGATGTTCGTAACTTTGCATTAAGTATTATACGCGAAATCGTAAAGAACTATGATATAGATGCATACGCACTAGACTATTGCCGATATCCTGCTGATAATAGTGATTTTTCTAATGAAACTCGTAAAGCTTTTGAGAACTATTTAGGGAAAAAGATTAAGAACTTTCCAGAAGATATATTTAGCTGGAATACAGATGGGAGCAAAAGACCGGGAATTTATTTTAAAGAATGGTGGGCTTTCCGTGCTAATGTAATTTCCAGTTTTGTAAAAGAGGTCCGTGAAAATATTCATAGTATAAATAAAAATGTAAAATTGGAATATTGGGCTGCTTCATGGATTCATGCAATTTATGGACAAGGTCAAAATTGGGCTAGTCCCAAATCTGATTTTTCTCTCAATTATGCATGGGGATCAAAAGCCTATAATGAAACAGGATTTGCACCTTATTTAGATACTTTTCTATGCGGAACATATCTAGAAAAAATCTATGGAATGGATGATCCTGAATCTATCGAATTTGGTATAGAGCGTGCAAAAAAAATAATTAATGGAGACTGTAAGGTATTGGGTACCATCTATGCTCTAAATCATCAAACTAACATAGCAGATGCTGTAAAAGTGTGTTTAACAAAATCTGAAGGATTGATGGTGTTTGATATTGTACAAGTTATTGAGATGAATTTGTGGGATGGAATAAAGACAGGTATCAAATATGCTGAAGTACAAAAATAAAGAAGAATAATCACTTTTTGTTTTATTAATACTAATATTTATATGAAAAAACAATTAACATGGAGTATAAGGTTCACAACCTTATTATTATGTCTGTTTTCCGTATTATGTATTCGGGCGCAACAAGCCTCGAATGTGAAAGGAACAGTGTTGGATTCTAATAATGAACCACTAATCGGTGCTACAGTCAGTGTAAAGGGAAATCCATCTCATGGATCTATAACTGACATTGACGGAAATTTCAACCTTCAGGTTCAAAATTCCCAAGGAACGCTAGTTGTATCTTATGTAGGGTATTTGACTCAGGAAATACCTCTTCAAGGTCGCTTGAACTTAGTGATAAAAATGAAAGAAGACGCTCAAACTTTAGATGAAGTCGTTGTAGTCGGCTACGGAAGTCAAAAACGTGGACATTTGACTAGCGCAGTATCATCAATAAACGCCAAAGAATTAATGAAAGCACCAATGCAAAATGTCTCAAATTTGCTTACTGGTAAAATTTCAGGTTTGACAAGTATCCAAGCGTCAGGTAAGCCAGGTGATGATGGAACAACTTTATATGTACGTGGCTTGAATTCATTTAGTAATAATGGTCCTATGGTTATTGTAGATGGTGTAGCGCGTCCTATGGACTATGTAAATCCCAATGACATTGCTAGTATTTCTATTTTGAAAGATGCAGCTGCTTCAATTTATGGTGTACAAGGAGCAAATGGAGTTATCCTGATTACAACAAAAAACGGTGGAGAAGGTCCAGCTAAGATTTCATATGATGGTTCTGTTACAATAACTCAAAATACAGCAATGCCTGAATTTTTAAATGCTAGAGACTATATGTATTGGCATAATAAAGCACGTGAAATGGATAATCTCACTCCATTATGGACTGCCGATATTCAAAATAAGGTATTAAGTAATGATCCTAACAGTATTTGGGGAGAAACTGATTGGCTGGATATGATATTTAGAACAGGGTTTACCCAACAGCACAATATATCAGCATCTGGAGGTACAGAGAAAACACGATACTATGCCAGTCTTGGTTATATGGATCAAGAAGGTACATTAAAAAACACAAGTTTCACTCGTTACAATGCACGTGTAAACTTAGATGTAGAAGTTGCCAAAAATCTAAGGTTTTCGACAAATATATCAGGTTATCGTTCTAGTAGAGACTGGCCAGGTACAGCAATTGCCAATCAGGGTGAATTTGACCCAATTAGACAAGCAATAAATACAATACCCATTATTAAATCTGAATTTAATGGGATGCCTACAGCATGGACAGGAAGTTCCTATTATGTAAATGGTTATGCTGCATTAACAAAATCAGGATATAAAAAACAAACTCGTTGGACATTAGATTCCAATTATAAACTAGAATATGATTTCTCTGGTTTAACTGATATCTTAAAGGGATTAAAAGTTTCTATATTCGGAGCCTATAATTATCGCAATACCATAGATTCTAATTTCGACCGTTATTATGAATTATATAGTATAAATGATACTTTTGATGAAAAGGTTGTTGGCGCAAGCGGATTTTCTAAAGACAATTCTTATACAAAGGCAGCTTCTTTTGGAGATACATGGCTATTACGACCACAAATTGATTATTCTCTGGACTTTAAAAAGCATCATGTAAATACATTGTTATTTTATGAAGCACAAAAAGTATATTCAGATACTATGACTGGTAAAAAAACAGGCTATTTTAGTGATGATCCTGTTGATTTGTCATTAGGAACCATTCTTCCAGAGAATCCAATTACTGGTTCACATTCATACACGGCTCAGGCATCATGGGCGGGACGCTTTAGTTATGCCTACGATCAAAAATATCTAGCAGAATTTGCTTTCCGTTATGATGGCTCTTATGTATTTGCCCCTGAAAATCGCTGGGGATTTTTTCCATCGGCATCAATAGGTTGGGTAGTTTCACAAGAAAAATTCTTTCAGGAAGCACTTCCTTTTGTTAATTATTTCAAGATCCGTGCTAGTTATGGACAATCTGGTAATGATAATGTAACAGCCTATTTATATAATTCAAATTTTGCTATTGCAAATAATAGTATGGTATTAGGCGATGCTCCTATATCTCAATTCTATACAAAAAATAAGTATATCTACCGTGATCTAACATGGGCTACGACTCACAGCTTCAATTTAGGCTTTGAATTTGACCTATGGCACCAAAAATTAGGCGTCGAATTGGATTTATTCTATAAACTTACTGAAGACATTCTAGAAAGCAAAAGTGGTAGTTATCCGACTTCCTTAGGGGAGTACTATCCAAGTTATCAGAATTCAGGCAAAGTAGATAATAGAGGACTTGAACTTACAGTAAAACATATAAATCAAATTAATCGAGATTGGGGATATAGATTAGAAGGAATTTTCTCATATGCTCGTAACCGCGTATTAAAAAAAGCTGTAACTGATAATTACCCTAATTATCGTGCGATTTTAGGACAACCAATGAATACCCGCTTTGGCTATCAGGCACTTGGCTTGTTTCAAACAGAAGAAGAATTAGATAATTATCCAGCGGCTCCTACAGGGACAAAAAACCTAGGAGACCTAAAATATCTGGACGTCAATGGTGATGGTATCATTAATCCAGAATACGATTATGTAAAAACTGGTTACGGTCAAATACCAGAAATTAATTTTTCCCTAAATATGGAAGTTACTTATAAAAATTTTTATGCTACAATGTTATGGCAGGGAGTTACGCATTGTGATTATGAATTATCCGGAGTATATGACTCAGGTACAACTGCAGCCACAAGCTATACTAGTCCATTTGGTGGAAAAGGTAATTCTGCATATTATTTAATAGAAGGAGCTTGGACACCAGAAAATACAAATGCTAAATACCCACGTCTGACTACCATTGCCAATGGAAACAATGCGGCACGTTCTACATGGTGGGTTGTGAATGGACAATATTTGCGACTTAAGAATTTTAATATTGGTTATAATGTTCCAGAAAGAGTGTTGAGAAAAACACCTTTCAGCCGAATAAATATATACTTAGCAGGTACCAATCTACTTACATTAAGTCACTTTAAATATGTGGACCCAGAAAGCCCTTCAGTAAGTAATGGATATTATCCGCAACAAAAAACTTATAGTTTAGGTCTTAATGTTACATTCTAATATCAGGAGGAAATCAATATGAAAGGAATAACAATAAAAAGTTTAATAATTATCGTTGCTGCCAGTTTAGAACTATCCTCATGCAATGTATTAGATATAAATGACACATCGTCATTATCAGATCAAGCTATTTGGAGCTCTGAAACAGCAGCCGACATGTATGTTACAGCATCATATAAAACATTTACAGACGTCTCACAAGTGGGTAATAGTCGCAAAGTATTTTATGATAGTTATTCAGATTTAATGAAGTCGACTTCTTACGATCAATACACACATACGTATAATAAGGCTTTATTACAAGCTAGCTCTTTCTCGTCTGGAAGTGCAGGCGCTTTCGAATGTTGGGCTGATGTTTATTATGAACGAATTCGGCGTGCTAATGTCTTATTAAACGATATTAAACGTTATGGAGTTTCTAGTTTCGGACAAGAGTGGTGCGATATTCGTAGTGCAGAAGCACGTCTCTGTCGTGCATTTTCATACTATCGTTTAATTCGTGTATATGGCGGAATAGTTCTCCGGACAGATATTTCTGGGACAAGCGGAGGTGTAGATGATGGATTATATGATGCGGATATAAATAAAAAGCGCATAACAGAAGCTGAAAGTTGGGATTTTGTGCTTGAAGAGCTAAAGTGGGCTGCAGAACATTTACCTGCTACTTGGGGAACTGATGCCGAACCTAACAAATGGAAAGGACGCGCAACAAAAAGTACTGCATACGGTTTACTTTCACGTATGGCATTATATGCAGGAAAATGGCAAATAGCTATTGATGCAGCAAATAAAGTAAAAGAATTGGGAGGTGATTTGGCGAAAGATTATGCTAAGATTTTTCAGGTAGACGGTAAGCAAGATAACTCTAAAGAAATCTTATTTGCATTATATTATCAAGAAGGAAGTGTCACTCACAATTATGATTTATATAATCGCCCCTTTGGCGATATAGCCGTACATGGTAACGCATACGCTGAACATGTTCCAACAGCAGAACTCGCAGATTTGTATGAATTTCAAGATGGAAGTATCTTTGACTGGGACACTTATAAAAGTGAAGGGCACGAAGATCCTTATACTGACCGTGAGCCACGTTTCCATGCAACAATTATGTATAATGGATGTCAATGGGAAGGAAGAACAATTCAGACCTATGTAGGAGGAAGTGATGGATTCGTAGAATTTACTCAAAGTGGTAGTACTAATGCTCACACTTGTACAGGGTATTATCTGAGAAAATATCTACAAGAAGGTTATTCGGACTATATAACAAAACACAGTTATCAATATGATGTCGTATTACGTTATGCCGAAGTTCTCTTAAATAAAGCAGAAGCATATGCCCAGTTAAATTATGATCAATATAAGAATGAAGCATTAGAAGCACTAAATGAAGTGAGAAATAGAGTGAATCTACCAGATAAAACTACTACCGATGCTCCAGACAAAGAATCATTTATGAAACTGTTACGTAAAGAACGTTGTGTAGAGTTAGCAGGTGAAGGCTTCCGGTATTGGGATCTTCGACGTTGGAAACTTGCTGAAAATATAATCAACGGACAAAATGCACATGGAATAAAGATTACAAAAAATGATGATTCAACTTTTTCTTATGAAAAAGTTGAATGTGATGGAGGAACACCTCGCATTTTTCTCGAAAAATATTATTATTTCTCACTACCTACATCAGAAACGGCAAATAATAAGCTATGTGAGAATAATCCCTACTGGTAATTAAAACAATATAATTAAGAGTTGATATGAGAACTACATATAAAATAAAAACATGGATATTAGGAATTTTAGCAATGGTCGTTTTGACATACAGTTGTGCTAAAGCTGATGAAGAATTTGTGCATCGTACAAATACCATTTCACAGATGATTTGTAAAGCATCACATGGAGGTGGTGAGTTCCAAGGCGCTATTTATGAATATAATGCAAACGATGAGCTGATGACCGGAAGTTTTAATCAGGAAGATATAGAAGGTGGTTATGGTTTGATCATATTCGCTATTCCTCAAACCTTGGAGAAAGATATAGATTTAACTAATATATACTTAACTGCGACATTGACGTATGATGAAATTATCACTCCATCATTAAGTGGAAGGCATGATATTACAGGTGATGGTATTATTATTACTGTAAAATCAGGAGTTGGAACAACACGGCGTTATCGTGTTAGAGGTTATTATGAATAATAAGAATCAAATCTAATAAACTACAAGATGAAAAAACTAAATTTAATATTCCTATTAGGAATCATCATGAGTTGTATTTTATCCCTAACTTCTTGTAAGGATGAATCTCTTAGTGAGAAATTAGGGCATGAGGCTAAGATAATGATATCTTTTAAAGTCAAAGGGACAAGTGGAACTGTGTTCAATTCATCTATAGGTGATGATAATACAATAACAATTAAAGTATCTCCTTACCTCGATGCTGTAGAAGAGTTAAAATCTGCTATACCAACATTTTACTTGTCTAAAGGATCTACGGTGACACCAGACCCCAGCTTACCACAAAATTTCGCACAAGAGGGTGGTGTAAAATATACAGTAACATCGGAGGATCACTCCACAACACGTGAGTACATTGTTACTTGGGGAGTATCTGATAAACTACCTTATGGAGCCGGCTTTAGCTACGCAGAAGTGGGGGCTCATAAAATATTTACAGAGTTAGGCTATCCAGGAGAATTAAAAGGTTATAATACAGGTAAGAGTGCCGTAGAATATGGTGATCTACAAATGTATCATGCATATTGTGGAAATTATATCGTTTTGTTGTCACGGGCATATATAGACATTGATGTTAATTCACCTTATTGCATAAAGGTGGTAGATAAAATGACCCTAAATGATGCTGGTTCATTAAATATTGGTTCTATATCATTAACCAATATCAAGATGATTACATCAGATTATAGAGGAAGGTGTGTGGCAGCAGTAGTGACTAATGATGAAACTGAATTCTTTTATTGGACCAAGCCATCCGATACCCCTATTTCCATAGGCAAAATTAATGTAAATATGGCACCAACCAGTGACTTGTCGAATAATTTTCAGGTAGCTGGAGATATTACGACTAACGCATGGATTACAGCATTGGCTCCACGTGATGCTGCAGGTACGCACTACCGTATAAAGGTAACTGATGGTCATTTGGCATCTACATATTCTACCATAGAAACGGGGTACGTAAGTAGTGATTGCAGTCAATTCCAAATGATTTCTCCTATAGATGATTCAGATCAACCTAATTTTGTAATAGGTGATGCAGAGGGTACAGCAGGTGCGGCAAATAGCGTTCATTGTTATGTGAATTCATTCGCAGGTTCAACACTGTTCACAATGCCACCACTCTGGCAAAGTACATTACAAGCTTGGTGGGTAGGAACAGGGTTTACTACAACTCGTGGAGGAGGTCGCTGTCCGATAGTTTCCGCCCTTCCTATCAATGGTAAAACTTATGTTACGGTAACAAGCGGCACTTCCTTCTGGTTCGCTGCTGCTGTATTAACATCTAACTTACAAGAACTAGCCCATGAAAATCTAAATATCGCAGTAGGTGATATTAGCCGTGGATGGAGTTTCGGTGAGTGGGTTGATTGGTATTGGGATGAAGAACAACAGGAAGCTTATCTGTCAGTTTGGTTTGGTAGATACGGACTTTATACTTATAAAATGACTTGTTTTGAATAGAAATAAAATTATATATTATGAGAAAATATTTGCTAATGTTTGCCCTTGGTTGTCTGACAGCATGCCACTCGGATGGAACAACCTTAGATAACAATGATGAAAAGGAAATACCTTTGTCACCTAATGAATCAGAAGAAAAAATTAATAAGCCCAAAGGGATATGGATTGATGCACATGCTAATTTGAGTCGTTTTGCAACAAAAGATGCAATTACTTCATATCTGGAGAAAATAAAAGATACAGGCTTTAACGAAATTTATCTTGATGTAAAACCTGGTATAGGATATGCCCTGTATGATAGCGATATTCTAGCTCCACTAACTAAATGGGGAGATGAGATCGTAAACCGTGATTTCGATTATTTAGGTTTTTGGTTGGAAGAAGCGGAACGTTTGGATATTGATGTCATAGCAACTATTTCAGCCATGGGCTATGGTTATACAAAAGGGAAAGAAGGGCCGATATATGAGGATAGCAGATGGGACGGAAAAACGCAAGTTATGTTACCGGAAAATAATGATCCTACTCAATTGGTGGATATACGTGATCAGGAAGATGTCGATGCAGCAATGTTAAATCCATGTCTACCGGAAGTTCAAGAGTTTGTTATTTCCATTGTAGAAGAAATTGTTACTAAATATCCCAAGCTGAAAGGTATTAGTCTGGATTATTGTCGTTGGTATGGTGGAAACTATGGCTTTAGCGATGCTACTATTCGTGCATTCGAAACATATAGTGGTAAGAGTGTGACAAATAAAAATGATATAATCACTGCTAGTGGAGGTATCGGGACATTATATAAAGACTGGATTGAGTTTCGCTCTATGTGTATCACTAACCTAATTACCAATATCCGTTCAAAAGTCAAAACCATTAATCCGGATATGGAAATTCAATTATGGGCATCCGCAGATTGGGGGTCACGCTATAGTGTCGGACAGAACTGGGCAAGTAAAAAATATATTCCAGATCCAGGCATAAGATATACAGAAAAGTATAATGAAACAGGGTTTGCAAATCAATTGGACGTATTTGTGTTAGGAGCATATGCGGAGGCCGTATGGATAAAGGATAATCCTAACTCTGTATGGTCTGTAGAGAACTTTGTCAATACATATGATGATTATATAAAGGGAGATTGTAAAGTATATGGTTCTATTCAGTCATACCAGTATAACAGTACAGGTCTGTCTGATGCTATTTACCTCTGCATGAAAAGAACAGATGGATTGATGATATTCGAGATTTCTCATGTAATTAATAATAATTCTTGGGCTGACATTAAAGAGGCCATTAAGCGTATAGAAAAATGAAACAAAAAATATTTATTCTATTATGTACAATAGGTATATGTATATCGGTTCACGCAAAAAAATATATTGTTCATTCTCCAGATAACAAAATCAAAGTTTCAATAACAGCTGATAAACAATTGATTTGGAGTATTGACTACAACGGAGAACGTATATTGACACCTAGTGCCATACAAATGAATATTGAGGGATTAAAAATACAACCGGGTATAAACCCGGTTGTTATCAACGCAAAAGTCGACAAGATCAATGCGGAACAAATTGCAGTTGTACCAGTTAAACAGAAAACTATCAGAGACCAATATACCCAGTTAACTTTAATTTGTAAAGGTGATTATAATATAATATTCAGGGTGTATAACAATGGGGCTGCCTATCGTTTTGAGACTGTACTAAAACAATCCCCCATTATTGTAAACAGTGAAACTGTTGAACTTAATTTGATTGATGGTTGCAAAGCATATTGGCCAAGAGAAAAAAATCAAGAATATATTACCCATTGTGAAGCTATTTTTGATGAATTAAAATTAGAATCTCTTACAAAAGAGATGAAAGGCTATCTGCCAATTTATCTTTCTACTCCTAAAGGTACAAAGATTGTTATTATGGAATCCGATCTTTCCGATTATCCTAATCTATTTCTGACAGGTAATCGCAACAACACACTGTCCGGCGAATTTCCTCCTGTAGTTTTAAAAAGTGCACTAAAAGAAGGTACTGACCGTGATGAAGTATTGCTGGAGAAGGCCTCTTACATCGCTGAGACTGAAGGAACAAGAGCCTTCTCTTGGCGTGTATTAATGATTAACGAGGATGATAAAGCAGTAATTGAAAACAACTTAGTATATCAATTGGCCTCTCCATCTGTCACTCAAGATACAGAATGGATTAAACCCGGAAAGATCTCTTGGGATTGGTGGAGTACACTCAATGTATATGGAGTAGATTTTAAGGCAGGTGTGAATACTGATACTTATAAATATTTCATTGATTTCGCTTCAAAATACGGAATTGAATATATTTTATTAGATGAAGGATGGTCAGCCGGGACTTGGAATATTAAAGAAGCAATCCCCGAACTTAATATCCCGGAACTTGTACGATATGGAAAGGAAAGAAACGTTGGCCTTGTATTATGGACTTTGTGGAACCCGCTGGATAAAGATTTGGAAGGAATTCTGGATATTTATGAAAAATGGGGAATCAAAGGTATAAAAGTCGATTTTATGCAACGTTCGGATCAATATATGGTTAATTTCTACGAGCGTGTAGGAAAAGCGGCTATGGACCGTAAATTACTCGTTGATTTTCATGGCTCTTTCAAACCTTCCGGCTTACAAAAGAGATACCCCAATGTGATGACTTTTGAAGGTGTACTGGGATTAGAGCACGATAAAGATTCAAGAGATATTAATCCGGTACATGACCTGATACTTCCATTCACTAGAATGGTAGCCGGTCCGATGGATTATACGCCTGGTGCAGTAAACAATGCGACAGCAGAAGATTTTTACATCAATTTCGTGCATCCGATCAGTTTAGGTACGCGTGCCCATCAAGCAGCCTTATATGTAGTGTATGAAAGCTCGTTACAAATGTTAGCAGATTCTCCTTCAAACTATTATAAAGCTCCTGAATTTGCTTCCTTTATCTCCCGTATACCTACCACTTGGGACGATACCAAAGCGATAACAGCCAAAATCGGAGAACAATTGGTGATTGCTCGTAAAAATGGGAAGAATTGGTATTTGGCAGGTCTGACAGACTGGAATGCCCGCAGCATTGAAGTAAAACTGGATTTTCTTGAGGCAGACAAATATAAAATGGAAGTTTTCAAAGATGGTGTGAATGCAGATGTTTATGCATCGGATTTTAGAACAGAAGAGGTAATAGTTTCAAAAGGTGATTCAATCAATGTCACAATGGCCAAAGGTGGTGGTTGGGCAGCAATTCTGACTCCTGTTGAATAGAAAGATTGAGCAATGAAAAAAATACTATTCATATTATATATCTGTTGCATTTTATTATTTCCCGTAAGTGCACAGCAAATTCCATCATTTAAAGCCAATGACAGAATTGTCTTTCTCGGAAATAGTATAACGGAAGGAGGCCATTATCATTCTTATATATGGCTGTATTATATGACGCACTTCCCCGAATTGCCTCTTCGTATTTATAATGGAGGAATCGGTGGTGATTGTGTGAGCCACATGGTTTTTCGTTTCGATTCAGATATTAAAATTAAAAAGCCAACTTATCTGGTTTGTTCCTTTGGAATGAATGATTCCAGATATGACGGATATAATAAGCCCGGATATGATAAGTACGCGAATAAACAGGTAGAATACGCTAACACAGAGTTTGGAAAACTACAACAGCAGATTCTTGCAGACAAGAAAATAAAAAACGTAGTACTTTTGGGTTCTTCTCCCTATGATGAGAATGTGAAATTGGAAGGAGTGGAAACTTTACATGGAAAGAATGAGACGATCAAAAGAATTATTGAAATGCAAGCAGAAGTTGCCCAAAAGCGAGGATGGGGATTTGTTAATTTCAATACAGTGATGTGTGAGCTGAATAAGGAGATTCAGCAGTCTGATTCTACAGCTACTTTCTGTGGAGGTGACAGAATTCATCCGGATAAAGACGGCCACATGGTAATGGCGTATTTGTTCTTAAAAGCACAGGGACTTGCAGGAAAAGAAGTCGCTTATTTTCATATCAATGCAACTAACAGGAAAGCAATGGAAGAGAGAAATTGTCGAATAACTCATATAAAGAACGAAAATGACACAATATCTTTCAGCTATTTATCCCGTTCTTTGCCCTTTCCTGTCGACACTATTCCTCGTTGGGGAACAAAAGGTACAGCCCGGGATGCTGTCAGACAAGTTCCCTTTATGCAGGAAATGAATCAGGAAATAATGAAAGTGACCGATTTGCATGGAAATTTCCGAGTGACTATTGATGGAACAGAAATAGGACGCTGGGACGGCAATGAATTGAGTAAAGGAATTAATCTGGCTGAAATAACATGCACGCCCCAATACCAACAGAGCCTGTCTATCATGTATCTGAATGAGGAAAGATGTGCTATAGAAAAACGTTTACGCCAGTATATGGCTATGCAGTATGTCTTTTTTAAGCATAGAGGATTACTTTTCGCAGATAATAAAGCTGCTCTTGATGCTGCCAAAGCGGAGCGAGAAAGTCACTATTTAGTGAAGTATTTATATACCAATTATACCCAAGCCATGTTTCCACAGATACGTGAAGCCTGGCAAGCTGAAATAGACCAGTTGATAACTCAAATATATAAAATAAACAAGCCTCTCACACGTTTGATTAAAATAGAAAGGATTAAAGAATGAAATTAAGACTATTATTGCTTTTAAGCTTGTTACAATGGAGTTTTTCCTGTTTCAGTGTGCAGGCAATCACTACTCCCGTGGTCTATTATGGGAAAGTACTGTCCGGAGGTAAGGGAATTGCTAATGTACCTGTTACAGATGGTACACAAATTGTCCTTACGGATGACAAGGGACGATATTCCATATCAAGTACCTCTAATGCAGAATACATTTACATCACCCTTCCTGATGGCTATAATATTCCGATGAAAGGTAAAGTTCCTGCGTTCTTTCAAAAAGTACCTGCTCAACCTTCAAAAAAAGTGCATATTGATTTTGAACTGACACCATCATCTACTGACAACAAAAAGCACGTTTTGGTGGTATGGGCTGACCCACAAGTCTATTTCGATGAAGAAATGCCACAAGTACAGCAGGCTTCAAAAGATGTAAAAGAACTGTTGGCAACTAATTATCAGGGGATTCCTGCCTATGGAATAGTCTGTGGAGACATTATCGGTGACATCAATAAAAAGCCCAGTTACTTTACACCGATGATAGATGCAATAGCTGAAACGGAAATTCCCTTTTTCTATGTAATTGGAAATCATGATTTAGATTTAAACGTACGTTCTAATGAACATGCCCGTATTACTTACAAATCTTATTATGGTCCCACTTATTATTCATTTAATAGAGGAGATATACATTATGTTGTTCTTGATGATATTTTCTTTATTGCAAAAAGCTATTTATATGTTGGTTATCTCACCGAGCAGCAACTTCAGTGGCTGGAACAGGATTTGAAAAAAGTCACTCCGGGATCTACAGTAGTAGTTGCCATGCATATTCCTACATATTCAAGAGAAGCACGTCGGAAAGAATGGGGAAAAGAGTCTACTATGAAAGTCATGAACAACCGTTCTCATTTGTATGAGTTGCTAAAACCTTACAATGCCCATATCATGTCGGGACATGAGCACTATAATGAAAATTATGTTTTGGCAGACAATCTTTACGAACATGTACATGCTCCCTTATCAACACTGTTTTGGCAAGCTCCCTGGGCTTGTGACGGAACTCCAGGCGGATATGCCGTTTACGAGTTTGACGGAGGTAAAGTCAATTGGTATTACAAATGTGTAGGAAAAGACAAAGATTATCAATTCGAGCTTTATCCGGTAGGTGCCAGTCGTAATAAAAAGGAGGCAGTTGTAGCAAATGTTTGGAATTACGATTCAACCTGGAAAGTGAAATGGTATGAAAATGGTATTGACAAGGGGGAAATGACCCGTTTTTCCGGATACGATCCTGCTATTTATGAATACTGCGAGAAAAACAGTTCTACATTCAAACATAAGTATTTGGGAGCGGACATTACCGAACACTTGTTTTATGCGGTTCCTGAAACGAAGGATTCCGAAATAAGAGTAGAAGTTACAGATCATTGTGGTAATGTATATACCCGCAAAATGCAGCAATCTAAATAAGCAAAAACATAAAAAAAGGAAAGAAGATGAATCGATTAACTGTATTAAGGAGAGTATTTTATATTCTGGGAATCACCAGCCTCCTTTCAGCTTGTAACGAGACTGATAATCTGGTACTAAAATCTCCGGATGGTAAAATACAACTAACAGTCACAGAAAATGATAATACAATATCATACGCAGTAAACAAAGAAAACGCCGCTATGATACTCCCTTCTAAACTGGGATTTATTCTGGAACATGAGGATAGTTTAAACCACTTTGTGATTAAAGGTACCGAACGTTCCTCTTTAGACGAGACTTGGGAACAACCTTGGGGAGAGAGCCGGTATGTACGCAATCACTATAATGAATTGAAGGTACTACTCCAAGAAACAGACGGAAAGCGCAAACTTAATGTAATATTCCGTCTGTTTAATGATGGTATTGGGTATCGTTATGAATTCCCGCAACAGGAATCCATGGATTCATTAGTGATTATGAGTGAAGAAACAGAATTTAGAATGTCAGGTACACACAAAGCCTGGTGGATTCCTGCATCCGATCCGTATTATGAGTGTATAGCAACCTTCTCTCCCATTAACGAACTAGACACCGTACGTACTCCTCTTACAATGGAAACAGCGGAAGGAAAGTATCTTACCATTCACGAAGCCAATCTGACAGATTATCCTAAAATGAATCTGACAGTCAAGGATTCTGCCACCCTCTGTGCTTCGTTAGTACCTTGGTCTAATGGAGTAGCAGCATATATCAAAGCTCCATTTGTTACCCCTTGGAGAACGATCGTGATTGGTGATAAACCGGGCGATCTAGTTACCTCCTATTTAATGTTGAATCTCAACGAACCCTCCAAAATTAAAGATACTTCCTGGATAAAGCCAGGAAAATACATGGGTATATGGTGGGAAATGCATTTGGGCAAAGGAACATGGTATTATGGTCCTAAACATAGCGCAACTACTGCCAATACAAAGAAATATATAGATTTTGCATCAGAGAATGGTATCTCCGGTGTTTTAGTTGAAGGATGGAATGTCGGCTGGGAAGGAAACTGGATGAAGCATGGTGATTCTTTAGACTTTACCAAACCTTATCCAGACTTCGATATTAAAGCAATTACAGATTATGCCCGTGAAAAAGGTGTGGAACTGATCGGACATCATGAAACGGCAGCTGCTACACGCAACTATGAGAACCAACTGGACAAAGCTTTTGCTTTCTATCAACAATATGGAGTACATGTTGTAAAAACAGGATATGTAAATCGCCTAATGGATTTTAAAGAAGCTCATGACGGTCAGTATGGCGTACGTCACTACCGGAAAGTAATAGAAACAGCTGCCAAATATCAAATAGCAATTGACAACCACGAGCCTGTTATGCCTACCGGTATTGAACGTACCTGGCCCAACCTTATGACCCAAGAAGGTGTACGCGGACAGGAACACAATGCGTGGTCTCCCGATGGAGGAAATCCTCCGGAACATACAACTGTTATTCCTTTTACCAGAGGATTAGCCGGTCCTATGGATTTTACATTCGGAACTTTCAATTTTACTAACGAGGCATATCCGGGAACACGTGTCAATACTACGCTTTGCAAGCAATTAGCACTCTTTGTTGTTATCTACAGCCCTTTACAGATGGCTTCAGATTTACCAGAAAATTATAAAGAGATAAAAGCGTTTGATTTTATTAAGGATGTACCTACCGATTGGGATAAAACTTATGTCGTAGATGCGAAAATTGGTGATTATTCCGTATTTGCACGAAAAGATCGTAACTCCAGCGATTGGTATGTAGGTTGCATCACTGACGAAAATGCAAGAGAGTTGGACATTCCTTTAAGTTTTTTGGAGACGGAGGCAAAGTATATTGCTCAAATATATGCTGACGGTGATGATGCAGAATGGAAAACAAATCCGACTTCTTTTAAATATGAAGAAAAAACAGTAACGGCTTCTGATACGCTTCATGTCAAACTGGCAACAAGCGGTGGATGTGCTATTCGTTTTATCAAACAATAATATGATTATGAAGAAAATATTTAGTGTGCTCCTTTTTCTTGTTGTCATCTGCCAAATTCGCGCGGAAGATACAAATATCACTACCATGCGTAAAATGACACAACGGTTGTTTCCTCAACAGGCTTCATTTTTTGATTTTCGTCTGTTGAATGATACTTCTACAGATTCTTTTACCATCAAAAGTGAAGGGAATAAAATTATTATTTCCGGAAATAATGCTAACTCTATGGCTGTAGGTTTGAATCATTATTTGAAAAACTACTGCCTGACTACTATTTCATGGTATAAGGATGATCCGATAGAATTGCCAAAAACTCTTCCTAATATACCGGCGGAAGTCACTATTAAGGCAAATGTCCCAACGCGTTTCTTTCTGAACTATTGTACGTTCGGATACTCAATGACTTGGTGGAAATGGAGTGATTGGGAACATTTCATCGATTGGATGGCTCTAAACGGAATTAATATGCCTCTTGCTATTACCGGTCAGGAAGCCATCTGGTATAAGGTCTGGAGTAAATTAGGATTGACAGATGAAGAAATACGTGGCTATTTTACAGGACCTGCACATCTTCCGTGGCATCGAATGTGTAATTTGGACGGCTGGCAAAGCCCCTTACCCAAAGAGTGGCTGTCAAGTCAAGCAGAGCTACAGGAACAGATCGTTGCCCGTGAACGTGAGTTTAATATGCAACCTGTATTACCGGCTTTTGCCGGACATGTACCGGCAGCGTTGAAACGGGTCTATCCCAATATAAAAACATCCAGAGTAAGCGAATGGGGAGGATTCGCCGATCAATATCGTTGCACTTTCCTTAACCCTATGGATTCTTTGTATGCGATCATACAAAAAGAATATCTTACCGAACAAACTCGTTTGTATGGCACAAATCATATTTATGGTATAGATCCGTTTAACGAGATAGATCCTCCTTCATGGGATACCGATTCTTTAGGAATGATGGCTAAACATATCTACGAGTCTGTGGCTGCTGTAGATCCGAAAGCAATATGGCTACAAATGACATGGTTGTTTTATGCTGACATCAAGCATTGGACTACTCCACGTATAAAATCCTATCTTCGTTCTGTACCTCAAGACAAATTGATTCTATTAGACTACTTCTGCGAATATACAGAAATATGGAAACAGACTGATAGTTATTTCGGGCAACCCTATCTTTGGTGTTATTTAGGCAATTTCGGAGGAAATTCTTTCTTGTCAGGGCCAGTTAAATTGGTAAGTGAACGGTTGGCAGATGCTTTAAAAAATGGTGGCAGCAATCTTAAAGGAGTTGGTTCCACTCTTGAAGGCATAGACCTGAATCAGTTTATGTATGAATTTGTTCTTGATAAAGCATGGAATAGCGGTCAGACAGACAAAGAATGGTTCTTAAAACTGGCAGATAGACGGACTGGCAAGGTGTCTCCCGAAGCAAGAAAAGCATGGGAAATACTGGCAGACAAAGTGTATATCCAGCCGGCACAAGTAGGGCAAGGCACACTTACCAATGCACGTCCTTGTTTAAAGGGAAATGGACATTGGACTACTAAGCCGACAATAGAATATCAACCCAAAGATTTAGTTGAAGCGTGGAGATTACTATTGTTAGTAAAAGACTGTCAACGGGATAGCTATGAGTTTGATTTGGTTAATATTGGACGACAAGTTTTAGGAAATTATTTTAATGTAGTCCGTGATGAGTTTACTCTTGCATATGAAGCCGGAGATATAATGATGATGAAAAACCGAGGGGATAAAATGAGAGAAATTCTTGCTGATCTTGATAAGCTCGTTAGCTGTCATCCTACCTTTTCTCTGAATAAATGGATCACTGACGCCCGCGATATGGGACACGATGCCACTTCTAAAAACTATTATGAGATGAATGCCCGTTCTCTGATTACCATTTGGGGAGATAGCTATCACCTGACCGACTACGCCAATCGGTCATGGGCAGGACTAACCAATCAGTATTATTCTGTCCGGTGGGATCGTTTTATAAATGAAGTGATTAAAGCTGTCGAAAAGAAGAAGGCTTTTGATGAGGAAGTCTTCTTTAATGAATCACGGATGTATGAAAACGAATGGGTAAATCCGAGTAACAGAATCAACTATAACGAAGGTGGTGACGGAATAAAACTAGCCCGGCAAATCTATAAGAAATACGCAAAAGAAATCATTCGATAAATTTACAAAGTACACCTCAATATGAGAACGAATAAACTACACTTTTTTTTATTGCTTTTAATGTGCTTCTGCTTGAACTTTTCAGTTCAGGCAGAAGCCTCGATTCATATCATCAAAGGTAAAGTAACCTGCGAAGGTAAGGGGATACAGGGGATAATGGTTACCGATGGCCGTATATGTGTGCAAACCGATGCTTCTGGAAAGTATAATATACCGACTTTGGGAGATAGCCGTTTTGTGTATATTTGTACTCCTTCAGGTTATCTGACAGACCGGAAAGGGACTATTCCTTCTTTTTATTTACCAATCGATCATTCTAAAAAGCAAAACTATAATTTTAATTTGAAGAAGAATCCGAAAGGTGATGTCTCTCATGTCTTTGTTACTCAATCTGACATACAGGTTACTTCCAGAGATGAACTGGCTATTTATCAGTATGTAGTGGATGATTGCAAACAACTTCTCTCTTCTTATGCAACAACTGATGTTTTCGGTATCGATTGCGGAGACATTGTAGGCGACCATCAAGAATTATATCCCGATTACCTGAAAAGAGCCGATCAACTGGATATACCCATTTATCGTGTAGTTGGCAATCATGATATGAATTATGACGGTCGTACTCATGAAACTTCCTACAAGACTTTTGAAGATACTTTTGGTCCTTCCTACTATTCTTTTAATAAAGGGAATGCCCATTACATTGTAGTAGACAACAACTTCTTCATCGGACGTGATTATTTTTATATGGGTTATCTGGACGAAAAGACATTTGCATGGCTTGACCAGGATTTATCATACGTACCGAAAGGGTCACTCGTATTCTTTATTATGCATATCCCTTCCCGTCAAACGGAAAAGCAAGAAGCTTTTTTGTATAACTATGATATGATTGGCAATCAGATGGTTAATGCTGGTGCACTGCATCAGATCTTGAAACCCTATAAGGCACATCTTATCACAGGACACACTCACTACAATCTCAATGTAGTATTTAATGAGAATCTGATGGAACATAATACAGCTGCGGTTTGTGGTACGTGGTGGAAAGCGGATGTTTGTCTGGATGGCACTCCGCGTGGTTATGGCGTATACGAAGTGAATGGTAACGATGTGAAATGGTATTATAAAAGTTCCGGATATCCTAAAGAACATCAGTTTCGCTCATATCCGGCGGGAGCCTCCAAAGAACATCCGTCGGATATTATCGCTAATGTCTGGAACTGGGATAAACTGTGGAAAGTGGAATGGTTGGAAGACGGTCAATTGATGGGAAGCATGACACAATATACAGGTTTAGCCCCATACGCATCAGTGGTATGTTCGGACCGGGAAAAGATGGTCTATACATGGATTACTCCAAGACCTACCCAACATATGTTCCGGGCAACTCCTAAAAATAAAGATGCTCGTATAGTGGTTAAAGTTACCGACCGTTTTGGCAAAGAATATATTCAAACGATCAATCCATAGATATTATGACTAAACGTGCTTATGCTTTAGATGCCCTACGAGGATACGCTATAATCACAATGGTGCTTTCGGCAACGGTTGCGTGGAATTCTTTACCCGGATGGATGTATCATGCGCAAACTCCTCCGCCGGACAGAGCTTTCGACGCCAGTTTATCAGGCATCACTTGGGTGGATCTGGTTTTTCCATTCTTCTTGTTTGCAATGGGAGCAGCTTTCCCTTTCTCAATCAAAAAAAGATTTGAGAAAGGGGACACTAAGTTGAGATTGGTATATGAAGCTATCAAACGAGGTGCACAATTGACTTTCTTTGCTATTTTCATCCAGCATTTTTATCCGCATGTATTGAGTAATCCACAAGACATGCGTGGCTGGTTATTGGCCATCCTTTGTTTTGTGATATTATTCCCCATGTTCATTCGTATTCCACTGAAAATGCCGGATTGGATGCGTATAGCTATTAAGGTGGTAGCATATGGGATAGCTATTGTTCTGTTACTGACAACTCAATACGCAAATGGAAGAGTTTTTGATGTATCATTCAGCAATATTATCATATTATTATTGGCAAATATGGCTGTTTTTGGTTCAGCCATATATATTTTCACAATGCAAAGCCTCTGGGCGCGAGTAGGTGTATTACTGATATTGATGGCTTTGTTGTTGAGCGGACAGGTCGAGAATTCCTGGGCACAAGCTATATACAACTACACACCTCTACCTTGGGCTTTTCATTTTGAGTATTTACAATATCTCTTTATCGTGATTCCGGGAAGCATTGCGGGAGAATATTTGATGGATTGGCTGAAGCAACACAATGATTCGTTTGTTGAATCTACCAATAAATGGAAAGCTATCGTAATGATTCTTTTGACATTAGCTATAATTATTGTAAATTTGGCAGGACTTTATACACATTGTACAGTCTTGAATCTGATAATAAATATTCCGTTATTGATAAGTGGAGTCTTTTTATTGAGAAAAGGCACAGGATTTATAAAGCTTTGGAGAGAACTTTTTACAGCCGGAGCTTTTCTAGTTATCTTGGGATTATGTTTTGAACCTTTTCAAGGAGGTATAAAAAAAGACCCCGCCACTTTTGGTTATTTATTCCTCACTTCAGGCCTGGCATTTATGGCTTTGTTGCTTTTAAATGTAATATGTGACTATTTTCGTTGCGTGAAGAGTATGCGTTTTCTCGTAATGCCCGGACAAAATCCTATGATGGCTTATGTAGTAGGAGATCTGTTGATTATGCCTTTGGTCAATTTATTAGGAATTGCATCATTGCTTGTATATTTCAACGAAAACGCATGGATGGGATTTTTACGAGGAGTGGTATTGACAACATTATCAGTACTGATAACTATGTTCTTCACCCGAATAAAATGTTTTTGGCGGACTTGAAACAATAATACTCAAAATATGAAAAGAAGAATCTGTATTTTTATAATGTTTTTTTCGGTGTGTCATACATATGCTCAATTAGTATATCATGATGCCTCAAAGTTCCCTTTATTAGGAAAAGCTACCGAAGCTACCGGAGCCCGATATGAAAGACTCCCGGATTCATTGAAGAATATCTCCCGTGCTCCGTTATGGAATTTAAGCCGTAACTCTGCCGGAATGGCGATACGTTTTCGTAGTAATTCTACCACAATAGCTGCTAAATGGGAAACACTCATCAATTTTCATATGAATCATATGACGGATACAGGCGCAAAAGGCTTAGACCTTTATTGTCTTCAGAAAAATGGAGAGTGGCGTTTTGTAAATAGTGGTCGTCCGGGTGGAAAAACAAATCAAGCAACAATCATTGCTAACATGCGACCGGAAGAGAGAGAATATATGCTTTATCTTCCTCTTTACGATGGTCTTGTTTCTTTGTCTATAGGAGTAGATTCGTTAGCCACCATCGATCAGCCTTTAATTGATTATCCGATCCGCAAAAAGCCGGTTGTATTTTATGGCACCAGTATTCTTCAAGGAGGTTGTGCTTCACGTCCCGGAATGGCACATACAAATATCATATCGAGAAGGCTGAACCGTGAATGTATCAACTTGGGATTTAGCGGAAATGCACTTTTAGACTTGGAAGTGGCCAAAGTGATAGCCGAAGTAGATGCCAGTGTTTTTGTTTTAGACTTTGTGCCTAATGCTTCTGTAGAACAGATGAAAGAACGAATGGAAACATTCTATCGTATCATTCGTAGTAAACATCCGGATACGCCAGTCATTTTTATAGAAGATCCGATTTTCACTCATACACTTTATGATGAAAGAATTGCTAAAGAAGTGCAAAGAAAGAATGACACGTTAAAGGAAATATTCAACCGGCTAAAGAAGGAAAATGAAAAGAATATCATTTTTATCTCTTCCAAAAACATGTTGGGAGAAGATGGAGAAGCTACTATAGACGGTATTCATTTCACAGATCTAGGCATGATGAGATATGCTGATTTAGTTTGTCCAATCATTAAGAAAGCAATCAAATAAAAATAGCAATATTTGTCCTATTTGTCTTAAATACTTTAACATGACCGATTTGACTAATGAACTTTGTGCTTAAAATTTAAAGTTATTTGAAATATCTGATTTAAATATGAAAAAGATTCTTTTATTTCTATTTATATTTCTATCCACTTTTGCAAATGCACAAAAGCATAAAAAAGTGTTATGTCCAACGCCACCCATGGGTTGGAATAGCTGGAACTGTTTTAACAAGAATATCAGTGAAGAACAAATACGCGAAATAGCGAATCTTATGGTCTCTACCGGACTTAAAGATGCTGGATATACATACCTCAATGTGGATGATTGTTGGCAGACGCATCGGGAGTCTTGCGTTATTCAATCTGATTCGGTAAAGTTTCCGTCTGGAATCAAAGCATTGGCTGATTACGTACATTCAAAAGGTTTGAAATTCGGTATATATTCTTGTGCAGGTTCGAAGACATGCGCTGGTAGACCCGGTAGCCGAGGCTATGAATATATCGATGCAGTCACATATGCAGAATGGGGAGTTGACTTTCTCAAATATGACTGGTGCCACAACAACGGAGCTAATGCCCGAGAAGCATACTTTACCATGTGTGATGCCTTAAAAAGTACTGGTCGTCCTATAGTTCTATCAATTTGTGAATGGGGGACGAATAGGCCATGGGAATGGGGGAAAGGTATCGGTGAGATGTGGAGGGTATCCGAAGATATTATTGCAACAACCGAAGGTACAGCATACTGGGGAGGAGCGAGCATTCTGAAAATTATAGATATTATGGCTCCTCTTTGGCCATACGCGGGACCAGGACACTGGAATGACGCGGATATGCTCCAGGTAGGCAATGGAGATCTAACATACGATGAAAACGTGATGCACTTCTCAATGTGGTGCATGCTCGCTTCACCTCTGATAGTAGGATGTGATCTTCGTAATATTGATAAGAAAATCCTTGATATACTTACCAATAAGGAAGCTATCGCCATAAACCAGGATAAGCTCGGAAAACAAGGCCGTATGTTCGAACGTAGTGGAAGATATCATGAGACATGGATCAAAGAATTGTCAGATGGCCGTATAGCCTTATGTTTCTTGAACAAGGATGAAAAAGAATGGTCTCTTGATTACCATTTTTGGGGATTTGACATAATTGGGATAGACCGAACTTACGATCATTACATAGTACGTGATGTTTGGAAACATCAAGATATTGGAGATACTGGAGATAGGTATAGTTTCAAAGTACCGGCTCACGGTGTAGTTCTCCTTTGTCTTGTTCCTAAACAGTAATAAAAGAACCGAATATTCCTATATTACACAAATAAAAGCAGATGGTCAACTATTCCAAATACTCTTGACTGTTGCTTTTTACGTTATATCAATAAAAATAAATCTTCAAATACCAAAATGATAAAATATCATTTTGGTATTTGAATGATGCTATAATTGAATTTATTCAGGCGAGCAGTCAGATACGGAAAAGAATCGCATAGATTAGCCATTAGTATTATTCAGAAATTCCTGAAATCCTTCCCTTAGAGAGCATAATCATTATTATTTGATATCATGCATTGCATAGTGAATGTATTTCTTAATCTATTTATGCACTTTGTTTAATAAAGTAAGTTCATAAAAGCACTTCTAATAAATCAATAAATCCTATTTTTATGAGCCCAAATAGCTTTCTTTAAAACGTACGTGCTGTTTCTTATAAACCAACCGTATGTTTCTTTAAAACGAACCGTACGTTTCATTACAATCAACCGTGTATTTTTCACAAACAATACGGTAATTTATATGCAAATGCCGGTTCTTTTATTCGTAATTATGCATATAAATACCGTATTTTATTGTTTACTCGCTCTACTTTCTTTCATTCATAAAAAGTGGAAAATAGTAGAATCAAAGAAAAAACGACAGTATGTCAACTAATTTAATATAAAATAA
>OGOH01000460.1_pt1 | contig 32316 bp, 35 predicted proteins | sample 1552571 | NCBI WGS metagenome assembly OGOH01 (sample SAMEA2580170, study PRJEB22360) | human gut metagenome | biome: human gut; feature: human-associated habitat; material: faeces | place: Denmark | collected 2008/2010
GAAAGAAAAAATAAATCCTAAATATCTGTTGTCCGCTCTTATGCAACCGGAAGTATTAAACCCGTTTTTAAGACAAGCGGTTGGAATTCGACAGCTGAATCTTAGTCTGTCACAATGTCGGGACTTAGAAATTTTTCTACCGCCACTTTCCCTCCAAAACCAGTTTGCCGATTTTGTAGCCGAGGTAGACAAATCAAAATTGCTCGTAGGGAGTGCCGCAGCTCATAAGCCTTTTGATATAGGATTCTTTTCCCAAAAGCACTGTGCAACGCCTTGTAAAAGAGGTATAATAAGCTCAAAGCACGTGATTTTTCACTGAAAGGAGCAGCCAAGATGACGCATGAAGAGCAAAAAGACTACGCAAATGCGAAGTATGATGTTATAAAAGCACTGGATTCCATCAGAAAGTTGAAACCCGAATACCAGAAGCAATTGGCAGAAGAACTTTTCGGTGCAGAACTGTGCGCTTCTGCATGGAAGATTTTCAAAGATGCTACTCCATTACAAAGACAGTGAGGTAAGGATATGGAACACTTTATCACAGAAGTCCGCATCAATGAGGTTCGCCACCTGAAAAACATTACAATCAAGTTGAATCCTGAAAAGCGTCAACACCTTATCTTAACTGGTAAAAACGGTTCTGGCAAGACTTCTGTACTACAGGCAATGAAGAGTTATTTGCATGTTATCAATAATGGCGAATTAACTGACTTAAAAGCTAATTACTACAATTGGCTCTCAAGAGATAAAAAAGAATATGAAACAGCAAAAACAGATGACGAACGACTAATCATTCAAAAGCGGATGAAAAGTGACCGTGCTCGAATTGAGCAGTATGATCGCGGAGTTACGCTAGACTTTAAAAATGAATTGTATATTGACACCCTATATGCTAACGGAGATTTTATCACCGCATTTTTTTCTGCAGAGCGTGATTCTCAAGTTGAGCGTGTAAATGGTGCAAGAAATGTTATTCTTGCACAACACTACGGAATTAATGAAACTCCTTCTAAAATCTTGCTCAAATATATGGTTCACTTAAAGACACAACAAGCCTATGCTAAAAACGAAGATGATTTGAATGTTGAAGAAAAAATCGCCGCATGGTTTGAACGCTTTGAGAATGCGCTGAAAGTGCTTTTAGACGATGATTCCATCAAACTAATTTATGATTATAGAAATTACAACTTTCTTATCGAACAAAATGGACGTAACCCTTACAGCCTAGATGAACTTTCCGATGGCTATTCTGCCATTATTGGGATTGTTGCTGACCTTATCCTCCGTATGGATCGCAACTGGTTATTGAAGGGTGAGTTGAGCCAGTACGATGTAGAGGGTGTTGTGCTAATTGATGAGCTGGAAACTCATCTTCATGTGGAACTTCAACGTAAAATTTTGCCATTCTTGACAGAATTTTTTCCGCGAATTCAGTTTGTTGTCACAACACATTCGGCATATATTCTTAATTCTATTAGCAATGCCTGCATCTATGATTTAGAAAAACAAGTGCAGTTCACAGACTTTTCCTCTTATTCTGTGGATAATATTGCAGAAGGATATTTGGACGCAGAAGCGTATTCGGACGAAACGCGGAAAAAAGCACAGCGTTATGAAGAACTTTATGGCCGAACCGATCTTTCTGATGAACAACGTGCGGAACGTGCAGCTCTTCGCATCGAGCTGAAAGACGCAAAAGAAGTTCTTGAAAAAATCGAGGGAAAGAAGGTTTCCTGATGGTTAAAATCGAACGAAAGGACACTCCAAAAGCACAAGCTGCCATTGCATCCTTAAAAAGCGAAAAAGTCAAGCCATCGGGAACTTACAATACTCCTGAAGTGAATGATGCTCTTCAAGAAATGTTTGCACATAAGTGCTATCTCTGTGAGCAAAAAGGATTGAAATCCATTCAAATCGAGCATCTGGTGCCGCATCATGATGACATAGATTTAAAATTTGACTGGAACAATATTTTTCTGGCTTGCACACACTGCAACAATATCAAAAATGATCGATTTGTTCCCATTTTGGATTGTACCAAGGTGGCCATTGATGAAAAAATCGCATTTCGTCGATACGGCGGTGTGTATGAACCAAGTGAGTTGACATTTACTGCACTGAATGATGATACAAAAACGCAGCATACGGTTGCGCTTTTGAAAGAAATTTATTACGGCTCAACACCACAAAAAATTGCAGAGGCAAAAATGCTTCGTGGCGATGTAGCAGATGAGCTGGATAAATTTCAAAAAAGTCTCCGGGAATATCAAGAGGCAGACGGAGAAGATAAAATTGATGCCGAATGTTTAATCAGTATGAGTTTGAAATGGAATAAACCTTTTGCTGCGTTTAAACGTTGGGTCATTCGTGACCATTTCCCGGAATTGATAAAGTATTGTCAGTAACGTACATGGAAGGAGCCTCCACCATGACCAACTTTGACTTTCTGAAAGGTGACCCGCAGTTTTCCGGCTTTGCGGATGCCGCGATTGCTGCGGAGAAGATTCTGCCCATTGATGCGGCCACCGCTGCGCTGGACTGCCGCCGTGCCATGGAGTTTGCAGTCAAATGGATGTATTCGGTAGACAGCTCCCTCGTCAAGCCGTGGGATGATAAGCTCATCAGCCTGATGAGTACAGAAGAGTTTCACGACATTGTGGACGGTGATTTGTGGCGGCGGATGGATTTTATCCGCAAGCGCGGCAATGATGCCGCCCACGGAAGCCGCAGTATCAGCAGGGAACAGGCGGAGCTTTGCCTTGAAAACCTGTTTCTGTTCCTTGATTTCGTGGCGTACTGCTATGGAACAAGCTATCAGGAAAAGAAATTTGACGCTTCCCTGCTTACACAGCAGCCCGCTGCACCCGTTGCACAGCCCGCCCTGCCAGATGTGGACTTGGATGCACTCATCAAAGAAAACGCTGAGCTCAAGGCGCAGCTGACCGCCCGCCGCGAAACGCAGCAGCCCACCTATGTACCCAAGCCGCTGGAACTTTCGGAGTACAAGACCCGAAAACTGTATATTGACTCCATGCTCACCGATGCCGGGTGGGTCGAGGGCAAAAACTGGGTCAACGAGGTCCCTCTGCCCGGGATGCCCAACAAGAGCGGCATCGGCTATGCGGATTATGTCCTGTATGGGGACGATGGCCGTGCACTGGCTGTGATTGAAGCAAAGCGCACCTGTAAGGATGTTGCAGTAGGCCGCCAGCAGGCCAAGCTGTATGCGGATATTCTCGAAAAGCAGTTTGGCCGTCGGCCGGTGGTATTCCTGACCAACGGTTTCGATACCCGAATCGTGGATCATATCTATCCTGAGCGCAAAGTCGCTTCCATTTACTCCAAGCGCGACCTTGAAAAATGGTTCAATCTGCAAGCCATGCGTACCAGCCTTGCAAATGTGGATGTAAACAAAAACATTGCCGGACGGTACTATCAGGAGGGTGCCATCAAGGCTGTCTGCGACAGTTTTGGCCGCAAGAACCGCCGGAAAGCCCTGCTCGTCATGGCAACCGGCTCCGGCAAGACCCGTACCGTCATTGCACTGGTAGATGTATTATTGCAGCATGGCTGGGTCAAAAACGTGCTGTTTTTGGCCGACCGCAACAGCCTTGTGACGCAGGCAAAGCGCAGCTTCGTCAACCTCCTGCCGGAGCTTTCCGTGACGAATCTCTGCGAGGAGAAAGACAACTTTACGGCGCACTGCGTGTTCTCGACCTATCAGACCATGATGAACTGCATTGATTCCGTTCACGATGCAGAGGGCAAGCTGTTCACCTGTGGTCATTTTGATTTGATCATCTGCGACGAAGCACACCGCTCCATCTACAATAAATACCGCGACATCTTCCATTATTTCGATGCACCGCTGGTTGGCCTGACTGCCACGCCCAAGGATGAGATCGACAAAAACACCTACGAGATCTTTGACCTCGAAAACGGTGTGCCCACCTATGGCTATGAGCTGGCGCAGGCCGTCAAGGATGGCTTTCTGGTTGACTTCCTCTCGGTGGAGAGCGAAGTAAAGTTCATGAAGAAAGGCATCACCTATGATGAGCTTTCGGACGAAGAACGGGAAGCCTACGAAAACACCTTTGAGGATGAAAACGGCAACCTGCCGGCCAGCATTGATGCATCTGCTCTGAACAGTTGGCTGTTCAACAAGGACACCATCCGGCAGGTCCTGAATGTCGTGATGCAGAACGCCTTGAAAATCGACTACGGCAGTAAGATCGGCAAGACGATTATTTTTGCCAAGAGCCACGATCATGCAGAGGAAATCCTCAAAGTGTTCAATCAGGAATATCCTCACCTGAACGGCTACGCCATGGTGATCGACAATCGGCTCAATTATGCGCAGAGTGCCATTGACGAATTCTCAGACCCGAAGAAGTTGCCGCAGATTGCCATTTCGGTGGATATGCTGGACACTGGCATCGATGTGCCGGAGGTTCTGAATCTGGTCTTTTTCAAAAAGGTTCTAAGCAAGGCAAAGTTCTGGCAGATGATCGGACGCGGTACACGCCTGTGTCCGGGACTTCTGGATGGTGAGGACAAGAATAAGTTTTACATTTTTGACTTCTGCGGAAATTTTGAATTTTTCCGCATGAACAAAGGAAATGCCACCCCGAATATGATTGCCGTTCAGGGCGCGATTTTCGGCCTACAGTTTGAAATTGCGTATAAATTGCAGAATATGCAGTTCCAAACGGAAGAACTGAAAGCGTTCCGTACTTCACTGGTGGAGCACATGGTCAGTCAGGTGCAAAAGCTGAATCGTGACAACTTTGCAGTCAAACAGCATTTGAAGTATGTCGAGTTGTATGCGGATAAAAACAGTTACAATGCTCTAACGTATGCAGACACCTTGATTGCCCGGGAGGAACTTGCGCCCTTGATTGAACCGGAGCCGGATGACCCGAAAGCACTTCGTTTTGATGCATTGCTGTATGGCATCGAATTGGCATACCTTGCTGGGAAGCCGTACACTCATGGCCGCAACGAGCTGCTGAAAAAAGCGAAAGCGGTTGCGAGCGTGTCCAATATTCCAGAGATCGATCAGAAACGTGCGTTGCTTGAAAAAATTATCCAGACCGACTATATCAAAACTGCCGATGTGAACGAGTTTGAGCACATCCGAAAAGAGTTGCGTGACCTGATCAAGTACATTCCCATCGAGCGTGTACGGTACACCACAGATTTCTCGGACGAAATTCTTTCGACAGAATGGAAGGAGGCCGAGCTGGAAAACGATGATCTGAAAAATTACAAGGCAAAAGCTGAGTACTATGTACGGCAGCATCAGGATAATGCAGCCATTGCCAAACTGAAAGGCAACATCCCGCTCACTGCCGAAGATGTCAAAGAACTCGAAAAAATTCTTTGGAGTGAGGTTGGCACAAAAGAGGACTATGAAGCCGAATATGGCACAAAGCCTTTGGGAGAATTCGTGCGGGAAATCGTTGGTCTTGATATGGCTGCGGCGAAAGCTGCATTTTCGCAATATCTGGATGGTGCTAACCTCGACAGCCGACAGATTTACTTTGTCAACCAGATTGTCGAGTACATCGTACATAATGGCATGATGAAAGACCTCTCCGTTTTGCAGGAGCCGCCTTTTACAGATCAGGGAAGCATCGTAGAGGTCTTTACAGATTTGAGTGTATGGCTTGGTATTCGCAAGACCATTGAACAGGTCAACGCCAACGCAATCGCAGCGTAATAGAATATCTTCTAAAACGGTAAAGTGGATTTTATCCGCTTTGCCGTTTTTCTTTTTGTCTAAAATTGTGAAATTTTCAAAACTGTATTCCAAAACGGTCCTGCGGATTCCTATTAGTGTAGAGGCTTTCAAAATCTTTTGTAAAACGGCTTTCCGCTAGTTCTATAAGTGGATAATGAACAAAATCTATATTCTAAAATTAGGCAGTTCAACAAAATTTGAAAATCTGTATGCCAAACACCCATTTTAGAATGTTATAGGTATAGGAGGTTGTTTGAAAAAGTGAAAATTTTCAGAATTTTCATAAGCCCCCGTTTAAAAACACCCCTTTAAGTTTGTATAAGGTGTGGGAACTACTTTCAAAAGCAGTCTTACTCGCATTTTTGAAAGCCCTCAACTTCTTACAAAATCACAGTGCACCTTGAAAACCACATGATCGGCTGCAAGTTAATATGCTTTTTCGGGGAAGTGCCGCCACGACACGAGCGCACCAAGAAAAAGCCATACGCCGGAGGAAATCGGGCAGGAACCGCTTGCAGGCAGACCGACACCGAGGAAGAACCGGGCAAGCTGGCAGAGAGGACTTCACAAGTCTTGTCTGTCAGGTTGTTCGGCGCAAGAGTGCAGAGAGCGCAGCTCTTTGCGCGGGTCAAGGGCGGCAGCCTTGCCCAGTGGATGTGATGCCCTGCGTCATATCCTACTGGGTATTATCTGGCGCATAGCAGGCGGCAGATTTGCAGCTTCGCTGCACCGCGTTGCCTCTACCCCGCGCACGGCGTTCTCTGCGTGACCCCAGAAAGGAGAGATGGTCGCTGAAACTGACCCGACACAATGGCCGCGCCGGAAAGCACGGCACTTATAACCCAAAGCACAATGACCGCAGTTTTGAAATTGCCAACAGCGAGCATATCGACCCGGAACGTGTCCAGCAAAACATCTATTGGGATTGCTACAACGGCATCCGCTCTGCTCTGCAGCCCAAGAGTGAGGAAAGTCTGGCCGACACTTTTGAAGAAGTCGAAAAGCTCTACTACAAACTCCATTACACCAACTTCACCGAAAGACAGAATGAGCGCAACGCCAAAATCCGGCACACCGAGCGAAACCGCTCCACCGAAGATTTGCTCGCCAGCAAGAAAACCTGCCCCGAAGAAAGCATCTATCAGCTTGGAACGCTGGAGAGCCACGCTTCGCCCAAAGAACTTTTTCAAATCGCCACAGAATTTATGGACGAGTTCCATGAGCGTTTCGGCAAACACGTTCACATTCTGGATTGGGCCTTGCATCTGGATGAAGGCACGCCGCACATCCACGAACGCCATGTGTTCGACTGTGAGAACAAGTATGGCGAAATCGCACCCCAGCAGGAAAAGGCATTGGAAGCACTGGGTTTTGAACTGCCAAAACCAGACAAGCCCCTTGGACGCTACAACAACCGCAAAATCACATTTGATGCAGCCTGCCGCACGATGCTGTTTGAGATTGCCAAACGCCATGGTCTGGAACTGGACGAAGTGCCGGAATACGGCGGACAGGCTTATCTAGAAAAGCAGGCCTACATCCTGAAAAGGCAAAATGAACGGATTGCAGAACAAAAGAAAGAACTGCAGGAACAAAGTATTCAATACGTCGGATTGCTGGAAGACTGCCGTAACCAGCGAGATGAATATGCTGAACTATTCAATCAGGCGATAAGGCAATCTGAAGAGATTTTGAAAAACAATGAAAAAATTAAAAGCCAGGAGAACGAATTAGAAGAACTGTTTTCGCAATGGGTAGATGTAAATGATTTGTTTAATGATGCGGTAAATGGTTCTTATGACCAAGCGGTCCTTGCGGTTTCCGATGTTGGATTAAACAAAGCATTACAGGAAACTGTAAATGAAATTGATCAACATTTGGAATGGTTAATGGAACCAGAACGAATTGCAGACTTCCGCACCAGAAAATATGCAGAAGAACAAATACTCTGCCTGCGGAAAAATATCATTGGGGCAATCAAGAGCCTTCTTTCAAGAGGGACGCAGTTCTTCTATATCCCAGAGGTGAAAAAAGCGGCCATGGAGCAAATCAAAGAGGATTCCCGTCCGTCTGTTCTACAAAAGCTGCATCAGAGGCAGGAAGAAATCAATCAGCGTGAGCAGACATGCACCAAACTGAAGAAGCGCAGTCATGGCATGGAACTGTAAAGGAGGCCAACTTTCAAGAACAACAATTTATTTGAAATCGTAAAACGGAATATCACTACTCGACAGGCCGCAGAAGCCTATGGCTTTCAGTCCAACCGCAGCAGCATGATTTGCTGTCCATTCCATGCAGACCGCAATCCCGGCATGAAAGTGGACTCTCGGTTTCACTGCTTTGGCTGTGGAGCGGATGGCGATGTGATAGACTTCACCGCAAAACTGTTTCAACTGTCCCTGCTACAAGCGGCTGAAAAGCTGGCTGCAGATTTTGGACTTTCTGCAACAGATAACTTTCAACCACTTCCCTGCAAGCCGGTGGAAAAACCGCTAAGTCCGAAAGAGCAATTCTACAAAATCCTGTGTGGCTATCGTTCTCTGCTAGCAAATTGGCGCATGGCCTATGCACCCAAAAATCCAGAAGCATCCCTGCATCCTTGTTTTGTAGCAAGTCTGCACTATGCAGACCGTGTGCAATATCTGCTGGATATTCTTTTGCTGGGAAGTCTACCTGAAAAGCAACAATTACTCAACGGAAAGGAAGTGACCGCCCTTGGAAAAGCAATCGAACGATGCAAAGAAACCGAAGAAGCAGCATAGCGCACCCGCCCGAAACTGGGTGGGCGACAACGGGAAAATCATCGAACCGTTGTTTGCAGATTACTTTTTGAGCCAGCACCCCATGCGCTGCTTTCAAGGCAGACTGTTCACCGTGGATGGCATGGTGGAAGATGAAGCTCCACTGAAAAAGGAAATCTATGAGCAGATTCGCTATTATGCAACCACCAGCGTAGCGCGGCGCATTGAACATATCATGCAGGCCATCAAGTTGGCCTGCGCATCCGAGCCGCCGGAGATTCAGACAGACCGCATCCATGTCCGAAACGGCACATACTTTGTGGACGGTCACTTTACCCCTGAAAAAGAATACTGCATGAACCGACTGCCCATCGCCTATGTGCCAGAAGCACCAGCACCGACACGCTGGCTGCAATTTCTGAATGAGCTGCTGTACGAAGAAGATATTCCGGCCTTACAAGAATACATTGGCTATTGCCTGCTGCCTGTTACCAAAGCGCAGAAAATGCTGCTGATGGTCGGCAAGGGCGGTGAGGGAAAATCCAGAATCGGGCTGATTCTTCGAGAATTGTTCGGCAGCAGTATGTACACAGGCAGTCTGCAAAAAGTGGAAACCAATCGTTTTGCCCGCGCAGACTTGGAGTATAAGCTTCTTCTGGTAGATGACGATATGAAGACCGAGGCCCTGCCGCAGACCAACAATATTAAAACTCTTGTCACGCTGGAAGATAAAATTGACATTGAGCGCAAGGGCCAGCAGAGTGTGCAGGGTACGCTGTATGTTCGGTTTGCCTGCTTCGGAAACGGCAGTTTACACGCGCTCTATGACAAGTCCAACGGTTTCTATCGCCGCCAGCTGTTGCTCACCACTAAGGAAAAACCTGTTGGCCGGGTGGATGATCCTTTTCTCATTGACAAGATGCGGAACGAAAAAGAAGGTATCCTGCTTTGGGCGTTGGAAGGGCTGCATCGGCTGATTCGGAACAACTATCAGTTTACCATCAGCGAACGCACCGCCGCGAATCTGAAAGAAGCTATGGAGCAGGGCAACAACATTCTGGGCTTCCTCAAATCAGAGAGCTATTTTGAAATTCGGCAGGGGGCCAAGTGCAAATCCACGGATTTCTATAAAGTCTATGAACGCTGGTGTCTGGACAATCTGGAAAAGCCGCTGGCAGCATCAACCTTTATCCACCATCTAAAAGATAATCAGAAAAGTCTGGGCATCGTCTATGATGATAAGTGCATTGGCACAAATCGGGGCTTTCACAATGTAGACGTTGACCTGTTTTTACCCGTTGATGTTCCCAGCCCGTGGGATTAAAAAATAGAATCAACTTGAAAAAGCCCTGCTCAGCCTGCTCACAGTGTGCAAAAGGTGCAGGATGAGCAGAGTGAGCAGGCAATTTTGAACTTACATCAAAAATAAAACATGGAGGTTTTGCCTATGAACAAATCTCGGCCTGTTGTGACCGAAACTGTGAAATCTTTGAATTATACGAAAAATGTATTGCAGACCATTCCGAATAACGATACAATGGAAGTGGTCACTCAAACCAATGCCGTCAAGTCTCCGACTGACAGCCTGAAAGCCACAACACTGGTGTACACGGTGGAGGAAATTGCGCAGATGCTGTCCATCAGCCTGCGCTCTGCCTACAATCTGTGCAGCAGCACTACCGAATTTCGTGTTCTTCGGGTCGGCGGAAGCATCCGCGTCCCGAAAGACGGTTTCGATGCGTGGCTCCGGGCAGCTTGAAAAAGGAGATAACGTATGGCATATATTACGAAACGCGGCAGCTCCTATGGCGTCCGCTATACTTACCAAGACGAGCAGGGTAAAAACTGCAACAAATGGGAAAGTTTTTCTACGAAAGAGGAGGCAACAAATCGTAAAAAACAAATCGAACATGAACTGGCAAACGGAACATTTCTGATTCCGTCCACCATCACCGTCAAAGAGTTTTTGATGGAGTGGCTTCCCAAGCAGTGCAACAAGCACAAGTGGGCACCCTGCACCTATCAATCCAATCTGGGAACCGTCCAAAACCTCATTATTCCGTATATCGGCGATATGCAGATGCAAAAGCTCAAGCCTTACCATCTGGAAGACCTGTATGCTACTCTTGGCAAAACGCCCTGCGGCCAGTATCTTGAGGGCAAAAAGCAGGTTCTTTCGGAAAAGCAGAAGCAGCGGTTTCTCTCCGGCACGACCATCCATGAGGTATACCGCCTGCTGCGGACAGCGTTCCAATATGCGGTGGAGCGGGGCATCCTCATCAAAAGCCCTGTTCCTGTGGACAGCCCCAAGAAATCGATTCAGGAGCGCGCCATCTGGGACGCGGACGAGATGTGGGCCGCATTTGCCAGCATGGAGGACCCCATTCTGCATCTGGCAGTCCATCTTACGCTGGTGGGCGCACTGCGTGAGGGCGAAGTCGCTGGTCTGACCCCGGAAGATCTTGATTTTGAGGGAGCAGATGGTACAGGCACGTTCCGCATCAACAAGTGTATGCAGCGTGTCCAAAAGGCATCGCTGGCGAAAACGGGCAAGGGCTGCATCTTGCAGGAGTTTGAGGACAAGCGCGAGGGCAGCACCACAACGCTGGTGCTGAAAAAGACCAAAACAGCATCTTCCAACCGAACCATCTTCATGACGACAGTGTTGAAAGAGGAACTGAAACGCTGGCTAAAGCGTTTGGAAATGGACGAAGCCGTTGACCCGGAACGCTACCGCAACAGTGGGATGCTCCTGCGCCTGCCCAACGGTTTGGCGGTAGAGCCGATCCTCATCCGCAAGAAGTTCATCAAGTGGCAGGACGAGCACCCGGAGTTCACTCGCATCGTGTTTCACGGCCTGCGGCATTCCAGTGCCACCTACCAGCTGATGATCTCCGGCGGCGATGTGAAAGCGGTACAGGGCACAACGGGCCATGCCAGCGCTAATCTTCTGGTCAACACCTATGCACACATCCAGCAGGATTCCCGCAAGAAGCTGGGTAAAAAGTTCGAGGAGGGCTTCTACAAGCCGGGAGCAACACCTGTGCAGGCTACCCCGGTTGAAGCAGAACCGACCATCTCCGTGTCGGCACTGCTGGAGCTTCTGAAGGACGCAGACCCCTCTGTAAAAGCGCAGCTTCGCCTGGCTCTGCTGACCTGAATTGCAAAAAATAGCACGGATTGCAGAGTAATTCACAGACTTACTCCATCTGACACGAAAAATGCGGACCGTGCAAAAACCGTGCAGAGACCGTGCAAATGGCGTATAAAAAGAAAATCCCACGAGGAATCTTACGATTCTTCGTGGGATTTTGGTGCGCTCGAGGGAACTCGAATCCCTGGCCCTCTGATTAAAAGAGAGGCTTGATATGTCATTTCACATCTTTTTATGTTTGATTTTGTATAGATACTTCGTCATTTTATGCAATTCCTATTGCAGCTCATTTTGTCGAGTCACACCTTGTTGTCGCATTTTTGTCGCACTTTCTTTTGGCGGTTTGGCCTGATGTGACACAGCATATTTTACCCTGTAGTATCGCCCAAACAGTATCACAATTTCGCCGGTTGAAAATATTGTGGAAAGATGTTGAAAACATACTCTTCTAGGCGATTTCCCTGTTCTGGGGAGATCGAACAACTAACTCTCTGCTCTGAAATCAAGGGCAGGGAGCTTTTTTATTCTACCCCCGGGTCTGCCGTTTCTGCTGTGGTCTGCTCCTGCTCCATACGACGCTTGACCGCCTCATAGACATAGGCGTTGACGCTTTGCCCCGCCTGCTTTGCGGCCTGCTGAATTTCTTCTTTCTCTCCTTTGGGGACGGACAACTCCAAACGGTCATAGTTGTTTTTGACATATTTGTGGACTGCACGCTGTTGCGCGGCGGTTGTTTTTGCCATGGGGTATTGCCTCCTGTACCTTTATAGTTTTTATTATATCATGTTCGTACTATTCCCGTGAATATACAATCTGCCTATATTTTTGACCTTTTTCTTGTGCAATATTCCGTCTTGATATATTCCCGTGAATAGCCTATACTCATGTCATCGGGAACGCACATTCCCCAACAACACACAGACAGAGAGGTAAAACACATGAGCATCGATACTTTACTCACCCTTGTAGAGCAGTACAAGGAAGCCGCCCAGCTGATTGAGGCAGCACAGACCGAACAAGAAACGCTCAAAGCCCAAATCAAGGAAGCTCTTGCAGAGCGCGCTACAAATTATCTTGAGGTAGGCTGTCACAAAATTCGTCTGTCCGATTTTTCCAGCACACGGCTTGACAGTAAAGCCATCAAGGCCGTTGCACCTGACCTATATGAGAAATACAGTAAGATCGTCACCGGCACCCGCCTGTCCATCAACTAAGAAAAGCCCCATACAGTGCCCACCGACCAAAGTTTGCACTGTACAGAGCTCCAACAAACCCGCCGGGCGGGCTGTACTGCTATTATACCTGTTCCGGCCTTTTTTATCAAGCGAAAGGTTGTTCACCATGAAAAGCACCATCAAAACCAGCCGTACCGCTGGGCAACTCGAAAAAATGTTCCGGGAGCTCAACAAGCACTATTACAATGGCGAATTGCCGGAACCCATCATCACGCTGAAAAAGACGCCTTCTGCCTATGGACACATTACCACCCTCAAGACATGGACCGTCAACACCGATGAAGGGCAAGAGCAACGCTATGAGATCAATATTTCCACAGCGACCCTAGACCGTCCCATTGAGAACACCACGGCCACTCTGCTGCACGAAATGGCACACCTTTACAATCTGCTCTGCGGAATCCGCGATACATCCAGCCAGAACGGAGCCTACCACAACAAGCGCTTCAAGGCCACCGCAGAGGCACATGGTTTAATCATTGGCCACCACGAGAAATACGGCTGGACCATTACAAGTCCTTCCGAAGAGCTGTTAGACTTCATCATCTTTCAGGGCTGGCAAGACATTCAGATGACAGAGGGCCTAACGTGGGCAGACATGTGCGGCACTGGTACGGCCAGCAAGGGACCGGGCAATAACCAGACCGGTGCATCCAGGCCTCCCAAGGCCAAGAGCAGCACCCGGCGGTGGGTATGCCCGAAGTGTGGGACCATCATCCGCAGCACCAAGGAAGTGAGGGTCATCTGTGCTGACTGTATGGAGTTGTTCGTAAAGGCTGACTAAGCCCCAAGAGAAGAGACAGAGAGGCAAGGGACGAGTGAGAGTAGTCCAGTTTGTGAGTGCACATACAAAGAGGATCGATATCATGGAAACCATCAGCACAAGAATCGTATCACTGCGCAAGGATGCAGGCTTGTCACAGCAGCAGTTGGCGGATGACCTCAACTTATCCCGGCGCGCCATCAGCTTATGGGAAACCGGCAGAAGGACACCGGACATTCAATCGGTTCTGCTGTTGGCTGACTACTTTCAGGTATCGCTGGATTATCTGGTCAAGGGCAGTCATGCTTAAAAAGTAGCGTGTGCCCTATTTTACAGTCCGAACAACCATCAAAAAGTTATAATTTAGGGTCGGTTTTGGAATTGTTTTCAATCATTTCTGGCATCTCTGACCCTATTTTTCATATCAGCCAATGAGGTACATCTTATGAAAGTCGCATACGTCCGCGTCAGCACTGAAGAACAGAACGAGGCGCGCCAGATCGAGGCACTCCGCGCCCACAGCATCGAAAAGTGGTTCACCGAAAAGATCAGCGGCAAGAGCATGGACAGGCCCCAACTGCAAGCGATGCTCGACTATGTGCGGGAAGGTGATACGGTCTATATCCACGACTTCAGCCGTCTTGCACGCAGCACCAAAGACCTGTTGGAGATCGTGGAGCGGTTACAGGCAAAGGGCGTACATCTGGTCAGTAACAAGGAGAAGCTGGACACCGGAACCCCTACCGGAAAGCTGATGTTGACTATGATCGCCGCCATCAACGAATTTGAACGCCAAAATCTGCTCGACCGCCAGCGGGAAGGGATCGCCATTGCCAAACGGAACGGCGTCTATAAGGGGCGGAAGAAAGTATCAATCCCCGACAACTTCTCTGCTCTGTATGACCGGTACACCCGCCGGGAAATGACTAAAGGACAGCTGGCGGAAGCCCTTCATGTCACTCGTCCGACACTGGAACGGATGATTCGAGAGCATTTATCAGCACAAAACCCAGAAAATTCTTAAAAGTGCACTTGTAAATCCGATTAGTTGGACATCAAGTGTGATATTCTTCAGTCAGTCCAAAGAAACACACGATAGTACAGGAGGATTTCACTATGAGTCACAAACACGACCCTTTTCTTGACTATGCCATGTACAGCTCTATTCAGAGCGACCGGGAACATGGACGACCGCTTGGCTGTGGATGGATTATGCTGCTGATGTGGGGAGGTATCATTTTGTATGTTATCTGTGCGATTGGTGCCGCTTTCATGAATTAAGCGTATTCCAGCGCAAGAGGTGGATTTATGGATATTCAGTGGCTTTCCCTTAATCTATCGGCCAATTGAGCCAAAAGAGCAACATCTGCTTCGTTCAAGCCGGTCACATTGACAGCGCTGTAATTTTCTACGCCAAGCAGGTAGTCTGTCGATACGGAAAACAGTCGTGCGAGGTCAACCAGACTGGGCGGAGATGGCATAGAAAGCCCTTGTTCCCATGAATTGATACCGTTTCGTGTCATATTCATTTTGCGCGCAAGTTCGGCCTGTGTCCATCCACGGGCTTCTCGCAAGGCTTTGATACGGTCTGCTGTCATGTTACCGCCCCCCTTTTTATGTCAAGTATAGCCACCTATCCGGGCGAGTCTTTATCATTTAGGCTCCACTACTTGACATTTTGATAAAAGCGTGGTAACTTCAGAGCAGAAAATCAGTAAAATTGTTGAGAAACGGCATAATCTTTCAAAATAGTCTCATCAGGAGGAAATTGTTATGAGTGGAGCTGTATCGTTCGTTTTGGGTTTGCTGGGGCTGGGTGCGTCTGGTGCAGTCAGAGCAGGACAGAACGCAAAAATCAAGAAGGCAGATTATCAGTATGGCGAAGAGCACGGCCTCCATGGCACCTCTGAGGTCCTACAAATGCGGGAGCGAGTACGTAAAGAGTGGTGGAGCATCTGCGGCAAGACCTACAACGCATGTGAGCGACCCGCATCGAGTTACGGCGACCTCAGCAGAACCCCGTGGTGCTATCTGAAAAAGCGCTGGTTCATTGACCACCTGAACAAAAAGGGCATTCCTTATGATGATCTGGTCGTGGACGATGTTACCGGCGTTACCTTTTACGAGAGCCAGAAAAGAACGTCCGAAGCGTATATGAGAAAGCTGCGGTGAGAGGTTTCTTATATCATGGCCAACAAGAAATACCCTCCACCAGAAAGCCGCGCAGCTAGCAAGCATGTTTTGGTCTACCCGAATTGGATGTCTGCGCAGCGATATCACGAATATCAAGAATCACGAGCACGTGCAGCGAGAGTCGAGCATGACAAATTAAAACAGGAAGCCGATCGGCACAATGCCTTTGTCGAAAATGCAAAAAAAGCATGGCATCCTACTTTCTAAAAAGAAGAAGTAATTGTATAAAGCATCTCTCCGAAAAAGCTCTATTGTCTGACGCCACAGGAGGAGCAATATGGCCAACAAGCACTACACTGGCACTAACACTCCACAAATTAAACAGTTGTATCCAGAATGGCTCTATCCTGATTGGATGCCTTGGTGGGAATATCGCGAGTACAAAGCCGCAAAATTTAATGAACTTCAAGAAGAAAAAGCAAGTGCCCACCGACAAAAGGTAGAACGCGACCAGAAAGCCGCACGGCACAAAGCTTTTGAAGAAAACGCCAAGAAGCATAACATTCCCATCCCTAAAAAGAAGAAAGTGCCATGGGAGGACTAACGACTCCATTCCAGCGCAGGAGGTAAATTTATGGCTGAAAATAAATTCGTAGTTAAAACTATCAGTTGCCTTAGAGACGAACCGAAAGTCTTAACGACAACCGATTTTGCTACGAAGAAAGAAGCAGAAGAGTTTCGTGATTTGACTTTGTATGCTATGAAGCTGAATTACGGTGAAAACCAGACAGCAATTAAGGTCGAATTAGAAGAACTCTAACTCTGCACATCCCGGGCATGACACAAAACCGCCCAGAGAAAAGGCCCTGCCGCTCGATTATGAGTAGCAGGGCCTATTTTTATGCGTGTTTCTGTTCCCGAATCCGAATCACGCCTTCCAGTGCATCGGCTGCTGCCGCATCTGCACTCCGGATAGCATCAGCATAGATGTTCAGGGTGGTGGATGTCTGTGCATGTCCCAGTCGAGCGGAAACAGTCGTGATCGGTGCATGAGCAGCAATCAGCAAGCTGGCGTTGGTATGCCGCAAGCTGTGGAAGTGAACCGCTGGAAGGTCATGTTCTGCAAGGAATCCCGGAAACCATGAAGTGACCGTCTTAGGGTCCATGGGCTCGCCATTCCACTTGGTGAAGAGCAGATCGTTTTCCACGGTCCTTCCGCCTTCTACTGTGATTCTTCGGGTCCATGCTGTGCCAACCTTCAAGCGTTCTGCCTTCTGGTACAAGCTGTATTCCTTCAGCAGTGCAATGCAGTCCGCACCGATTTTAATGCACCGCCGGGAACGCTTGGTCTTAGGTGCATTGAACACTGTGCCTGTCCCCGGGATGTACTGCAACGTGCGGTTGATGGCAATGGTACCCTGTTCAAAATTTATGTCAGACCACCGCAGACCACAGATTTCGCCCCGCCGGGCACCGGTCAACAATGCCAACTGAACGATTACACTGAACTGTGGAGGTGCATCTGCCAGCACAGCCAGCAGCTTTGCGATGTCCTCTTCCCCTAGCGTCTGCACATCGATCTCTGCCGCCTTGGGGTGTTCTGCGCGGGTACAGGGGTTCTCAGCAATCAAACCCCACTGAACGCCCTTCTTGAACACGCTGGACAGCATCGCATGATAGTGCAAGACACTGTTTCCACTGAGCTTGCCATTTTCTTTCCGATGCTCTGTAAAAGCTTTGGAACACGCCAGCCCAGCCGCAGCGGATACCTTTTCTGCCGTCGTTTTGCTGACACCCTTGCCCTGATAGACCAGCCTCATCGTGTCCTGACCAATCTGGGCTTTCTGCGCCATGGCTCCACGCTCACCACGAGGCAGCAGCTTGAGAAGCGCCGGAGTTGCCGTAAATGTGCTGTCCTGACGCACGCCCTGCTCTTCAAGGTTGTTGTAGAACGCCATCAGGTGCGCAGGCTTGATGTCACAGACTTTCAGGTGCCCCAGCCCGGCGGTGATTCTGGCGCGCATCTTCTTATAATCGTACAGGGTCTTGGCTTTCAACTGCTTCTCGGCGTACTCTGTAAACCAACGGTCAATCAGGTCATCCAGCAGCATTTCGGAGTCAAGCACCAGCCCGTTGCGCACCTCTTTCTCAAACTGGTCGGCCTGCTCCTGTACCCAGCGTTCCGTCTTCCGCACCGTCAGCCCGGCGGGAGGGGTCACGGTTCTGCACTTTGTGATGACCTTTCCAGCCTGTGTCCGCCCGCTGTACGCTCGAATCAGGTAGGATGTTGTGCCATCTTTTTTCGTTTTCTTGGTAACCTGCGCCATAACGATCACACCTTTTTATAGTCAGGGATTTTGGAGAGCTCCTGAATGTGGCGGAGAGCAGCTTTACAACCGGTAGAGTTCATGCTCATCAAAAGATGGACAATGCTATCAGCAATTTGATTTTCGCCTACCTCTTGATAGTCATCGGCTAACGAAATTTCTGCTATAGATTCCTCAGGGAGGTCATCCAGTCCGATTTCTTTCAGGATGCTTTCTTCCTTTACATGATAATTTTCTGCCAGCTCCTTCGCCAGCTCAAGAGCCCATGCTCTTCTTCTGGCTGGAGTGGCAATTCCACCATACTCCCTCAGCTCTCTGACCTTGACTTCCATCCGCTCCTTGAGCTTTACCAACGCAAAACCAACACGCTCCTGCTCAGTTCCAAACAGGTCAAAGTAGTCCTCCTTCTCTGAATCGCTCATCAGTGCTGTGACATCAATGTCCAGTGCCTTGGCAATTCGCTGTCTGGTTTCCAGCCGAGGATTCCGAAGCCCCTTCTCCCACTGTGCAACGCCAACGTCTGACATTCCAAGCAGTTCACCCAGTTCCCTCTGCGTCAGCCCCTTTTTCTTCCGAGCCTCCCGAATCAGTTCGCCTGTTGTCATTTTGAACACTCCTTTCCTATTTATAATAGCACAGCCAGTTCGGGAAGTAAAGGGCACGTTTTGTTTTTTCTGCTCGAAGGAATCGAGAATTTGATAATTTGAATAGTTTTTGTGAGTTATTGTACAACTTTTTCTACTTATAATCTATTCAAATTCTATTGAAATCTATTCAGTTGAGTTGTATAATCAAAGCACAAATTTGGTCAAACACGCAATTGCACAAGGGAGGTGCTGGCAATGCTCAATTACTTATTCCTCTACGCCACCGGGATGCTCTAGCTCCCCGCTCCTTATGGTCGTCTGGCGAAACCGCGCGAGGCAGCCCACCACAACAGAGACCATGCCGTCAACAAGCCCCTCGCCGGTGGTCCCAACACTCTCAACCTTATAATAAAGGAGGACTCAAGCCAATGTCGAAGATTATCGATTACCCCACCATGGCAACCGTAAAGGATGCCGCCAACCAGTTCAGCGTGTCCACCGCCTTCGTCCGCAAGCTCTGCCGAGAAGGTCGAATCCGCTACACTGCTATATCATCCAGAAAATGGCTGGTCAATCTGGACAGTCTCGCCCGCTTCTTTGAACAGGGGGAGCCCACGCCCGAACCGTCCAAAATCACCAACGGCATCCGCGCGGTTGCCGCCAACTACTAAAGGAGGTGCCATCATGGCGTATACTTATATTCATATCGTAGAGAACTATTTTGTAAAGCCCAGCAGAGGCGGTTATGTTCTCGGAACGCTTCAGACCAAAAAGGGTGGCCGTCGTTCTCTTATGAACGGTATTACTTATGGTTCGCTCACCGATGCCATGGAAGCTGCCGTCCGCAACGTGATTCATGATTGTGTTGTTTCGCGGGAAGTCAAGAACCTACAGGAGATTCTGGCAAAGGCACAGCTCCTCAAAGAGGAAATTTCTGCCAACGTGCAAATTCTCAATGCCCATTTCCCACCGAAGATTCTCCCCAAGGCTGCGATCTCACCAACGGAGCTACCTGTCACCCCATCAGGAAAGGAGGTCTAAATGGCGAAAAGTCAAAGTTCCAAACCACTGAAGCGATGGCTGACGGCATCCTCTGATTGCAGGGAGAAGCGTTTTGTCCAGATTGGCAACACACTCCTGTTCGATAAGAAATTCGCCTCTTTGAGCGTTGGAGCACGATATCTGTACATTCTGGCCGCAAATGAAGCAGCTGGAAGTCGTGATTTTCAGTTTCCCGCGCTCAAGATGAAAGCCCTTGGAATCAAGGAGCGAACCGCCCGCAAATACATCAAGGAGCTTATAGATGCTGGCTTTGTTGAGCTGGTCCGATCTGGACGAAACACACGAACGCCTAACGACTATCGCTTCTCTTTTTATTGGTTAGGGACACCCTAACCGAACCAATATAGATGGCAATATGTTGTATATAAGTGCGGATTCTGCACAGTATTCCTAATTTTAGAATCGACGTATTATCGTAAAACCGCAGTGCAAAATTTGCCGCATAAGCTCGGTCAGGGACGATCTTAACCATGCAAATTCAGCGTGCGTAAGCGATTTACGAGTGCCGATTTTACACCGCCAAAATGTTGTCGCCTACGACTCTTCCGATTGGTCGAGATTTCAGAGCGCTCCATCTTGTAGTTCAGGGTGGTAGCGCTCTTTTTATGTTCGCTTGAAAAATTTTTACCGCCGTTGCCCAGACTCCGCTTGTACCGTTTGTGAGTTCACATCAAAAATGGTTAGCGGACGCTCGCCCCAGCGAACAAGGCGGTTACTCCTGAAAAATTTCAGATTTGTCGCGTTTTTGTCGCATTTTCCGGACCATTTTGTGCCAACAAAAAGCAGAAAACCCACGACCAACTCGTATCTTTTAACGGTCAATCGTAGGTTTTCTTTGGTGCGCTCGAGGGAACTCGAATCCCTGGCCCTCTGATTAAAAGAATCTAAGGTGCATCATTCGTCAAATTTCAAAAGTTCGAAGAAGCGTTGTTTTTATCGTATCATCGCAAAACGTGCCTTTGCACACACCGCATTATTTGCATACAGTGTAATGCTTTGCAACCGTTATCCAGCTATTCAGGTGTGCAAAAAGTGTGCAAAAATGTGCAGACGGGCAAAACAAAGCCCAATGGACAAATCAACCACCGGTTTTATGGCAGGGTTTAGGACATCCGAACAGACACCATTTGATATAGAAATGAGGTTCACCATGAACAAACTGCTTTTCTGCCGCTACAATATGGACACCAACCGGGTGGAAGCCCGGTTCGAGGATGGCACTACCCTTGCCATCGACTGCATCGCCGTGGAGGACGAGTACGGCAGCACCCCGGCACAGCGGGCAGAGCTGGACTGGCTGCTGTATAATAAGCCCTTGGAGTACACCCAGCTTGTGCTGGGTGGAGAGATAGAGCGTTATCTGTCGCTGGGATGTGACCACGGCAGACTGAAAGATTGATTACTTTGAAAGGCCATTGCCATTTGAGTACCAATCGAATATACTATAAACAGGAGAGCGGACGTCACTCCGCTGGTGCGGCTGACACCTAAAATCCGATCTGATGCAAGACGTAAGGGCTTGAGGCTGGCGGGCAGCGATAAAACCCGAAAGCGATGCAGGACATAGGAGCCTGAGGTTGGCGGACAACGATAAAATCAGTCACAAGGGACATCGGACAGCACCACGGTGTTGTAGATGCCCCTTTTATTTCTGCTCAACTCGCTACCGATAGCAGACCTATTCCATTATCTTCCATAAATTCAGTTTTTGTCAAGACTATCACAATTTCAAGATTTTTCAGATGTTTTGTTAATTTTTCTGATTTTAGGTGTATAATCAGTACAAACAAGAAACTGCACTCTCATGCATATTTCTGCAATCACCTTATCTGGAGGTCTAATATGGATTCTGAAAAGATTGCTACAAATCATGTTGAACTTGCCATAAGCAAAACGGGTCACTTGGTTTCTCACATCAATTCCAATGATAAAGAGCCCTCATGGGATGGAGATGTAGAAGTCTATAAAAAGTCCGGCCACGTTCATGCAAAAGCTGACTTGATTTTAAAAGTACCTGTTCAGGTCAAAGGTCATATTAAACCAAATCTAAAGAAAAAGAGCATAAAGTATTCTATCCAATATTCTGATTTAAGAAACTATCTTTATGTTGGAGGAACCATCTTTTTTGTCGTGTATTTCGATAAGGAAGATGAGCATTATACTATATACTATGTTGGACTTCTTCCGTTCGACCTCAAAAAAATGCTCAAGGACTATAAAGGAGATTTCTCTAAATGCAAAAGCATTGAATTAAAAGTTTTTCCGACCAAAAAAGAAGATATCGATGATATCTTCCTTAATTTCGCGCATCACATGAATAGGCAACGCGCCGCTATCAATAGCGCGCTCTTATCCTTCGATTCAGACTTACCCACCAACACTATTTCTCTAGGCTATTCTACTAGTGCAGCAAAACATTACGATTTGCCCCTTGATTATTTTTTTGACCACGAAACTTACATTTATGCTGTTCTCCCTCAAAAAGTCGAACTGCCCATTGCTCATCTTGACCGTATTGAGTTATTTTCGTTTACACGAGATGCTCCTATCAGCATTGATTCTAAAGTTTATTTTGAGAGTTATACTGTCACACGTTCTAAATCATCTACGGTCATTCGTTTTGGTAAGGGAATACAGATGAGTTTCAGTACAGCGCAATCCTTGCCTACAAAATTCAATTTTACTTTATCCGGAACACTATCAGAGCGTATCAAAGATGCAGAGTTTATGGTTGCTGCCCTTTCTGCCCATCACTATGAAATCAATGGTGGAAAAATCGCTTTCAGTGAAGCTGATTGTGCCAATCTTCCTACACTTCAAAAAAAGCTTTCCTTTCTTCTAGATGTGAAAAAGACGCTAGAGGCAGTTCATGCAACAGCCGACCTCGACTGTTCTTCCCTTTCTGTCACAGACAATACTAATCTTAGCATCTTGAGAGCTGCACTAATCGACAAAGAACCAATCAAGATGTGTTCAAGCCAATCGCTTCTTCGAAGCTGCCATATTGCTAATCTAGAACTTCTTTTATGGGTTGTTCCGACTGAAGAAAATAGTGAATACCATAACATCTATGATTTTAACTATGTACCACTGATATATCGCGAGTTTGACAAAAATGATAAAGAATATCCATCCACTCACTTCGTCATGTTAAATAAAGATGCAATGTTGAAGTACTGCAATATCGACTATAACGCGCTACTTGATGCCGTTCAGCACGTTCCTTTTTCCGAAGATTATTCTCATTCGCTCAATGCACTTCTTCTTGAAATGCTTAAAGCATACGATGAAAGTAAAAATAGTCGCATTGAGCTACTATCCACTGCGACTACCCTCGCGCTTTGGATTAAGGATTCTGATCCATATACAGAGCATCCGATTGCTATTCTCAACTATCTTCAGTCCGTCAAACGCTCTCGCATATTGACTTCGACTGAACAAGCCGAAATTCTTTCTCTTATTGAAGTAGCCCAAGACAATGAGTCTATTTACGTTGGTGCATATCTACTATTAGATAATCCTGTTGCGGCTAAAATTCACTTTGATAAGCTACCTGAAGAATCACAGAAGTTCTTTGAATCTTGTCCCATCTATCATTTTATGCCAAATGGACAACCTACCATTTCTGCTCTGACAGAAGGGTAACAAGTGATGCCCACCCGCCCATGGTTTTTCCATGAGTGAGTGGGCATCGTTTTGTTAATCGAGATTTTTCGGCAAGCGGTCATATAGAACCACCGTGTCCTGCGTTTCAATATGTACACGCTCTTTCTTCAGGAGCGTTCGAGAACGTTGGTTTGCACGGTAGTCACGGCCGCTTTCTTCAAAAGCAGAACAACACAGAAAGTCACATACTGCATTGCCGGAGGGAGATTCCCGGATAATGAACACAAAGGCAGTTGGTTCGATTCGGCTGGAAATCAGGTAATCCGCTTTGATTTTGGTCACAAACGGATAAAACTGGGGCATATAGGAGAACAAATCGAACTCCTGTTCCAGTATTTCTTTCAACCGCACCAGTGCCAGCAGACGCGGTTTCACATACTCCTGATAGAGTGTGCCCTTCTTTACCTTGTCGTAGGTGATCTTATCAGACAGAATCATATCAACCGTCTTGCGCGGACTATACCGGGGCAAGGCGATGTCTTTCAGGTAGTGGAACCCAGCAAGGTGAGGGAAGTCCTCTGGTGAAAATGTCAGCTTGATCTCGTGCAGTTCACCCTTATAGCCGTAGGTGAAAACATAGTGGTACTCAGTCAGTTCTTTCCAGACTTCTGCTGCCCGATACAAAATATCCTGCTGTTCGTCCTGCACGTTTTCACCTTCCCTCAAAAAAATAGAAGCCCTGCCGAAAGGCAAGGCTCCTATTAAGCGTTTTCTTTCGATTCATCGAATCTATTCGGCTTGTGGTTATCGCTCAACCCACGGTCTGGCTCCACAATCGGCTGATACCGAACCAGTCCACTGCTTCATCGCCACCGATAGCTGGTCAATGCCGCTATCCTCTAGCTTTATTATACCACAAAAGGACGTAAGTTCAAGCGCTTAAATTTAAAAGCACTCAATCATATTATATGCTAAAGGGGTTTGGCCATTGCTACGTTTGCGAACGTCATACACTACCCTTGCCATCGACTGCATCGCCGTCGAGGATGAGTATGGCAACACCCCGGCACAGCGGGCAGAGCTGGACTGGCTGCTCTACAACAAGCCCTTGGAGTATGCACAGCTTGTGCTGGGTGGAGAGGTGGATCATTACTCTGCCTTGGAGTTAATGACAGGCACTGCAAACATCATAACAATGTACAGCAGTGACACGACAAAGGTGCAGGTACCGGCAGCGGTCAGCAGCTTTTTCAGCGGATTCAGACCAAGGCTAGCAATGTAGCAGCCCAGCAGCAGGATGCAGAAGGTCGCCAGTTGGATGTACAGGGTGGGGACAGAATCGTAACTTTCCGCATTGCGGAAGATCGCCCAGCTCAAGGCTTTCAAAAAGCCGCTGCCTTTGCTGGCAATATAGGTGATGTGGCAGGCCCAGTAGGTTCAGCCTGCATAATAGGCCAGCTTTACATTGGTGGTCTAGTGCAGCCATGAGCTAACGCTGCCCTCACTCTTGACCGTAAAATCCAGCTCGCCGACCATCAGGGCATAAGGAACAAAGTAACGCGCAAACATCTGGATCCAGCTGAAGATGATCTGCGGACCATTGAAGTACACAAAGTCATTTGTGACACTGCCGAATCCCCATACGGTTGAGAATGTCATAAACGCAAGGATCAGCCATGTGATTTTGGTGGTTTCTTTTGTCGCTGACCTGCAAACAGCCTCCTCTTTCTTTTTGATCTTCAAGTAAAACGGTCAGACTTTTTTCGTCAAAACTATATTATTTAACCAAACAACGATATATTTTGATTGATTTCTATGCCAGTATAGCATAATTGACCACCCGTAATTTAGGTAGTCAACCAAATTGCTGCGATATTGATGTTCTGTATGTTGCATTTTTAAGGCTGTAGCAAAAAACAGGGCATATCCCTCAACGAAGGGGTACGCCCTGCTTTTTATCTCTGAATCTTTGGCCTGCGTGTTATGAGTCGCTGCAGCGCAGTCTGGCCCGTTCTGCCCGCTTTGCTCGTTGTGATTTTTCATACTGCACGAAATGCCTTCTATTTCTATTATTTATTACTTTTGAGGCAGTTCCGTTTTTCCACCTTTGGCATTGCGCTCCTTTTTCACCTTCTGGTCAAAGCCCTGACGACTGTTGCTCAAGTGAGCGACCATCAGTCGGTAGGCTTCGTCCCCGTCGTGGGCTGCCACCGCTTTGTAGATCTCTCCGTGAATGGACACCCGGGGACCGTTAGACAGACGGGGAACCAGCAGGCTGTAAGAAGCCCGCACCGATTTGATAATCACCGGAAGCATCCGCTCAAAGACGGGGTTTTTGCTCATGCGGCACAGGAAGGTGTGGAAGGCAATGTCCTTGGCGGTGATGGCCTGGATCACCTCCGGGGTGGTTTTCTTTCCCTGCAGCTGCGCATCCAGCTCGTCGATATCCTCGGCTAACTGCTTCAGGAGCACCAGCTCTTCCGCATCGCCACGCTGGGCGGCAAGACGACAAACAGAAGGCTCCAGGATCTGTCGAGCCTCAAACAGATAGGTGTTCAAATCATCACTGGCGATAAAGCGTAGCCCCAAAGGATCGTCAGACAGGCCCGGCACGGCGCTGACAAAAGTGCCGCAGCCACGGCGGATTTCCAGAACATCCCGAGACACCAGCGTTTTGATTGCTTCCCGGATGGTGATGCGGCTGACGTCAAAGGTCTGCATCAGCTCCTGCTCTGGGGGGATCTGACTGCCGACCTGCCAGTTGCCGCAGATAATCTGATTTTCAATTTTGTTTGCCACGATGGCAGAGAGCGTTTTATTAGAAGACATGGGTAATGGCTCCGTTCTCTGATCCTTTCCAGGATTGAATTTGGTGCGGGAATTTATGTGAGATCCCTATAAAAAGTCTTTGAATATAGTATAAATGGTTCGCAGGCAAATGTCAACGCTGAACGTAGAACGTCATACGTATGATATTGATTGTGACTTTTCGACAAAAAAGGCCGCTTCAGTTTATGAAAGGTTCCATCTTGTAAAATCGTAAACAATCTGTTAAGCTTTACACATAAGACATATGACGAGTGTCATATGATGAATTATATTTTGGAGGAGAGACTATGGACATTCTGTACGTGATTCTCACAGCGCTCCTGGTTGTCGCTGCCGTAACCATGATCCTGAAAAAGGTCGATACTCGGTTGACCTTCCTGTTTTTGGGCGTCATCGGTCTGGCTGCCGCTACCATCGTCACCGGCCAATCTGTGCTGGGTGACTCCACCACCGGCAATGTATGGCTGGACATTTTTGATGTGATCCGCGCCAAATTTGTCAGCACCATTTCCGGCACCGGTATCCGCCTGATGATGATCGGCGGCTACGTCATGCTGATGAACCACACCAAAGCGGCTGATGTGCTGGCCCTTGGCGCCAGCAAACTGCTGAAACCCATTAAGAACCCCTACATCGTGCTGGCTCTGGTTTACATGATCGGCGCTGTGCTAAAGATTTTTATCACCAGCCAGATCGCCCTTGGCCTGCTGTTTATGGCTACCATGTTCCCCATCCTGACCCGGATGGGCGTCAGCAAACTCAGCGCGGCGGCTGCCTGCGTGGCCATCGGCGGTATGGACCTTGGCCCCAACGACTCCACCGGCATCTTTGCCGCCACCGAGATCCTAAACTGCACCCCTATGGATTGGTTTACCAACTACGAGCTGATCATTGGACCGGTGATCATCGTCTGCGTCGGCATTTTCATGGGTATCTGGTTCCAGTATATGGATAAGAAGGAGTTCGGCGGTCTGGTGATCCCCGAAGAAGCCAAGGAGGACATGAAGATCTCTGACCTCGGTGTGCCCGCCTTCTACGGCGTCTTCCCCCTGATCCCCCTGACGCTGGTAGTCGTGTTCAGCTTTGTGGACGGCATAAAGATGGACGTTATCACCGCCCACATCATCTGCTTCTTCCTGTTCTTCATCGTGGACCTAATCGTAAAAAAGGACATGAACCGCCTGCAGGATAACCTGAAAAAGCTGTGGGTCTGGATGGGCAACTACTTCAACAACATCATCGTTCTGATTTCTGTCGCCTCTGTTTTTGCCGAAGCCATCAAGAAACTGAAGGGCATCGACGTTCTGTGCGGCATGCTGTCCCACATCGGCGGCGCCGTGATCATCGTGGCCATTGCGATGGCCGCCATCCAGATCGGCACCGCGCTGCTCACCGGCTCTTCCAACGCTCCCTGGTACGCTTTCGGTTCGATGGGTGCGGATATGGCCGCAACGCTTGGCGTACACAACGGTCTGCTGCTGGTGCCCATGCATCTGACCGGCGGCCTGTCCCGCTGCTTCTCTCCCTTCTGCGGCGCGATGATTGCCGTGTCCGGCATGGTGGAGACAGAGCCGATGGCCCTGTGCAAGCGCAACGCCGTTCCCATGCTGTTCGGCGTGCTGGTCTGCTTTATCGCAACCTTTGTTGTATTCGGACTTTGATTTTTACTCTGTTTTTTGAGGTGAAATGCTATGAGACACAATTTTGACGAGATCATCAACCGGCGAGTCTCCGAGTGCAAGAAGTACGAGGCTGCCTGCTATCCAGAGGACGTGCTCCCGATGTGGATCGCGGATACGGACTTTGCCGTACCGGCAGAAATTTCCGAGGCCATCCAGCAGCGGGCAAAGCACCCCTGCTTCGGCTATCCCATTGAGTCCTTTGAGTTTGAAGAGGCGGCAGCGCGCTGGGAGCGCGTCCGCTTTGGCTGGAACGTGGACCCTCACTGGGTCAAGTACGCCAACGGTGTTCTTCCGTTCTTGATGTACGCCATCCGAGCCTATTCTTATCCCGGCGACAAGGTGGTCATTCAGCCCCCGGTTTACCCGCCCTTCTCCGCTATCGTACGCAACAACGGCCGCCAGCTGCTGGAGAACCGCCTTGTGCAGGACGAAAACGGCAAATATCAAATTGATTTTGACGATCTGGAGAAGAAGCTGAAGGATCCCCGCACCAAGCTGTTCTTTATGTCCAACCCCCACAACCCCGCTATGCGCTGCTTCACCCTTGAAGAGCTGAAGCGGATCGGTGAGCTGTGCCTGAAGTACAACGTACTGGTAATCTCTGACGAGATCCACTGCGATCTGACTTATCAAGGTTACAAGCACATTCCCTTTGGTTCCATCAGCGAGGAGTTTGCAAACAACTGCATCGTCCTGATTAACCCCAGTAAAACCTTTAACATTGCCGGGTTCCGTACCGGAGCGGCCATCATCCCCAACAAACGCATCCGGGACAACATCGAAATCACGATCGTAAACAACAAAAACTATGGCCGCACGATCTTTGGCATGCTTACCTTTGTCACGGCCTACACCAAGTGCGACTATTACGCGGATGAGATGATGCAGTATCTGCAGCAGAGTCGGGATATGATGATGGCTTATATGAAGGAGCGCATCCCCCGCATCAAGCTAGCAGAACCGGAAGCGACCTATCTGATGTGGCTGGACTGCCGGGATCTGAATATGACCCAGGACGAACTGAAGGCATTCATGTTCAACAAAGCAAAGCTGGGCCTGAACGACGGCGCCACCTTCGGTACAGGCGGCACCGGCTTCATGCGCATGAACATCGCTTGTCCGCGGTCCACCGTGGAACAGGCGCTGGAGCAGCTGGAAAAGGCTGTAAACGCGCTGTAATATCCTGAAATGCACAGGCCGGGTTCGCTTTAGAGGGTTCGGTCTGTGTCACTTGTACTTTTTGCGTCAATCTGGTATGATAAAAACGTTTTCTCTTGCATCGAAAATCGAAAGGAGACGACCCATGAAAAAACGAATCCTTGCAGCGTTGCTTGTTTTCGTTGCATTATTGACCGGATGCAGCAGGAAGGAAACGACCGGACAGTGGCCGTCTCAAAAGATCGAGATCGACGTCTGTTACACCGCGGGCGGCACGGCGGATACCGTTGCCCGGCAGCTGTCAGCGCTCATGTCCCAGCAGCTGTCTACCACCTTCAATCTGGTAAACGTTACCGGCGGTTCCGGTTCTATTGCCGGCCAACAGGTGTACGCTGCCGCTCATGACGGCTATACCTGGCTGGGAGATGTGGCGCACACGGTATCTGGCTGGCGCACCCTTGGGTATGCCGATCTGGGCTGGGAGGATTTCTACGGCTTCTATGCAGCCTCTTCCCCTTATGTACTGTTTGTTTCCGGCAATTCTCCCTACCAGACCGCACAGCAGCTGTTTGACGCCATGCGGGGGGACCCCTCCATGAAGTGGGGCAACGCCGGTCTGGGAAGCATTAACCAACTGCCCGGCTCGCTGATGCTGGAAAAGCTGGGCCTGAAGGCTCCCGCCGTCAGCGAGACCGGCACCATCGTGCATGTGGCCATCGAGGGCATGTACGCCGGTTATCTGCTGATTGCCGATGTGGTGAAGCCCCACAGCGCACAGGCCATCCGGGGCCTGAAGGATGCCGGTGTGCGCAAGGCCGTGATGCTGACCGGCGATGCCGAGCCGGTTGCAAAGGCCGTTTCCGCAGAGCTTGGGCTGGATGAATACCATGCGGGCCTGCTGCCGGGCGACAAGGTAGACCAGATCGAAACGCTGCTCGCCGCAAAGCGGCCCAAAGAGAACCTTGCCTTTGTGGGCGACGGCATCAACGATGCCCCGGTGCTGTCCCGTGCCGATGTGGGCATTGCAATGGGCGCTCTTGGCTCTGACGCTGCCATTGAGGCCGCTGACGTGGTGCTGATGGACGACGACCCCGCCAAGATTGCACTGGCCATGCGCATTGCCCGCCGCACGTTACGCATCGTGTACCAGAACATCGTGTTTGCACTGGCCATCAAGTTTGCCTGCCTTGTGCTGGGCGCGATCGGCATGGCCAGCATGTGGACCGCCATCTTTGCCGATGTGGGCGTGATGGTGCTGGCTGTGCTCAACGCCACCCGTGCCCTGTACACCAAGGATCTGGCGAAAAAGAATGAACAGTAAAAAGCAGTGCCGGACAGCCTGAAAACTGTCCGGCACTGTTTTTATATATGAGGTGCATACAGGCGTTCTATTTCATGCACAAGCTCCGGTTCTTTTTCGATATCAAATTTTCTGGCAAACATGCAGGGCGATGCTTTCAGCTGTTCCAGATCAGCGTATTTCCAGACCCACGGATTGCCTCTGTCCCAATCGATGGCACGGGCACTGGTATCACCCGGCCCCTGATAGATCTTATCCTGATACGGCGACTGCGCGATCAGTGTCTGCACAAAGAACTCGTCCGAGCAAAAGGTCTTGTCCAGCACCTGCAGGACCCACTCTTCTTTTGTCAGCAGATACCGTGCAAAGCCATCCGTGCAGCTGAACCATTGACTGCCCTTTGTGAAGTGAACGTCCTGATTGCGCTTTATTCTCAGCAGCTTCTGGCCCGACAGCAGGATTCCATTGATCACGCCGAGCACTGGATGGCGGCGCAGATCGATATTCTGGAAAAAGTGCCGGTAATAAACGCGCTCATCATTGAACGGGCTGAATGGGTGCGGGTCGAAATGAACAAATTCCTTGTCCGGGTTTGCCTCAAAGAATGCGCGGATATCTTCCGGTGGCTGAATCGGCAGATCCGCACCGGAGATCAGGTGGTAATGTTGGTATGGGCCGTGATCTACCGCTGCCTTGAGCAATACAAACTCTGCCTTTACTAAAGTAATACCACCCCAAACAGCGCTCGTTCTCTGTGCGTGAAAAACCTTGGCATATTTTACATATCGTTCAACGGTTTCTGGCTGGTAGTTTTCATTCTTGCTGTCCATATGGATGAAAATATCATTCCACGGTGCATCCAGCATCCGAAGCAAAGTCCAAAACATCTCATTGCACTGATGTGCCATAAGCATGTACGCCTGTTTTTCTCTTGTTTCCATCGCTTTTTCCTCTTACTTCTGCACCGCGTTTTCATTTTATTATAACAGAACCCTCTTTAAAAACAATCCCACCACCCCTTTTTTACAGCACAAAGCCGCTGCTTTCCCTTGCAGAGGGAGAGCGGCGGCTTTGTTTGGGTATGGAGAAAATGGAGGAGGTCTCAAAGTTTATCCGCGGAAAGCAGCGGTATATACCGCCACCACCTCGTCGCGGGTGGGGGTGATCTGGTTGGTGGACATGCAGGTGTCGTGCAGGGCAAGCTCTGCCAGCGCGGCAAAATCTGCAGGGTCCACCTTGTTCAGCTGCGCAAGGTTTGCGGGGATGCCCACCCCTGCACTGAGCTGACGGACAAACTGGATCACTGCCGGTGCGGCAGTGTCCGGGGTAAAAGTGCCCTGCAGGCCCATGGCAGCGGCAATGGTCATGAACCGCTCCCGGCACACCGGGCTGCGGCTGTTGAAGGCCAGCACGTAGGGCAGCAGCACCGCATTGCACACACCGTGGGGCAGGTTGTAGTGTCCGCCCAGCGCGTGTGCCATCGCATGCACCATGCCAAGGCCCGCGTTGGAGAAAGCCATGCCTGCCACATTTTCGGCGTAGGCCATCATGGTGCGGGCGGCTTCATCCTGACCGTTGGCAACGGCCCGGGGCAGGTTCTGCACGATCGCCTGCATGGCCCAGTAGGCATCCTTGTCCGTGAGCGGGTTGGCGTTTTTGGAAAGCGCCGCCTCGATGGCGTGGGTCAGCGCGTCCATACCGGTGGCTGCGGTGAGCTTGGGCGGCATGGAGGACATGAAGTCGGTGTCGTTCACCGCAATGCTGACCATGCAGTTGGGGTCCACCATGGCCATTTTACTGTGGCGGACGGGGTCGGTGACGATGTAGAAGGAGGTGCACTCGCTGCCGGTACCGGCGGTGGTATTCACCGCCACGATGGGCAGGCCGGACTTGGAGGACTTGTTCTCGCCCTCGTACTGTTCCACGGTACCGCCGCAGGCCACCACGATGCTGGCTGCCTTAGCGGTATCGATGGGGCCGGCCCCCTGCCATCCGT
>OGOH01000472.1_pt1 | contig 31835 bp, 30 predicted proteins | sample 1552571 | NCBI WGS metagenome assembly OGOH01 (sample SAMEA2580170, study PRJEB22360) | human gut metagenome | biome: human gut; feature: human-associated habitat; material: faeces | place: Denmark | collected 2008/2010
CAAAGCAGTACGGGGGCGGGCCCGCCCCCGGCCCCCCCCCAGCCAGATCTATCTGGGTGACAGATACACCGACGCCTCCCCTTGGGAGTACTACGAGCGGAGCAGAGACCACTATCTCCTCCACCCCGAGACCCGGGCGCTGCTGGAAAAGCTCCTCCAGATGGTGCGCGACCTTGGACAGGAGCGGACGTTTGCCTACATGAAGTTCCTGCTGGGCTGCGAAAAAGATTACTGAGCAAAAATAGGAATGCCTCCGGATGCTGCGTCTCCGGAGGCATTTTTCAGGGGCGGTGTACGCCGCAAAGCCAAACATCCCCCAGCCCGGACGGGACACCGCTCAGGCTGGGGGATGCTGTTTTTCAAAAGCAGAGAAGATCAGTCTTCGCTGTTGTCGATCTGGATATAGTGGGGGCCGCGTTTGTCCACAAAGAGCAGCACGCCGGTCAGCGTGACAGCCAGACAGGTCAAAACAGCGAGCAGTACTTTCAGAAATTTCATGGTCAGACCCTCCTTAACGGGATGCGCCCCGGGCACGGGGTGCGCCCTGAGCTTTGTTGATTGTAGTATAGCATATTCCTGCCGGAAAGGCAAACGACCGGACTTTGGGAAAAGTTGTGCGATACGAACGAAAAAATGGGTGGTTAGCCACAGCTAATCGTTAAAAACAGCCAAGAAATTTAAGGAATTTCCATCATTTTGGCCTTGTTGTCGTTGACTTCCCACCGCAAAATGATACAATAAACATGTTAAGCAGCAACTGTCCCTGTACCAGTGCGCCTGCATGGGCGTGGGGACAGCAATTCAAGCAGAATGGGGGATTTAATTCCATGTTGAACAAGCTGAAACGTGCGGCGCTTGGCGCGCATACGCCGCATGACAAGGCAACTGCTGCAAGCAAACCGGTCCCGATGCCTCTGCCCGCGCAGGTACGCATCCTGATGAGTCAGCATATCGGCGCTCCCGCCAAGGCTTTGGTGAAGAAGGGCGACGAGGTGTTCGTCGGTACCAAGATCGGTGAAGCTGGCGGCTTTGTGTCTGCAAATATCCACTCCAGCGTCTCGGGTACTGTGGCGGCTGTGGAGCCGTTCCGTCTGTCCAATGGTCGGATGTGCGACTCTGTGGTCATCAAGACCGATGGCAAACAGACCGTAGACCCCGCCGTGAAGGCTCCCGAAGTGACCGATAAGGCCAGCTTCCTCGCCGCCGTGCGGGAGAGCGGTCTGGTCGGTCTGGGCGGCGCAGGCTTCCCGACCGACGTCAAGCTCCAGCCCAAGGATCCCGTGGACACCCTGCTCATCAACGCCTCCGAGTGTGAAGTCTGGCTGACCAGTGACACGCAGGAGATGCTGAATTGTGCAGACGACATCATCCGGGGCATCGAGGCGGTGCTGAAGTACACCGGCATCCCGAAGTGCGTCATCGGTATTGAGAACAACAAGCCCGAGTGCATCGACCTGCTGTGCCAGAAGACCAAGGACAAGCCCGCCATCGAGGTCAAGCCCCTGCCCAGCGTCTACGGCACCGGCGCAGAGCTCATCCTCATCGAGAAGTGCCTGGGCCGCGAGGTCCCGCACGGCGGCCTGCCCGCCGCTGCCGGCGCCATCGTCATGAACGTGACCAGCGTGTCCAGCCTCGGCAAGTATCTGGCTACCGGTATGCCGGTGGTCAGCCGCGTCATCACCGTGGACGGCGATGCCTGCGAGAAGCCCCAGAACCTCATCGTCCCCGTGGGTACTTCCTACGAGGATGTCCTGAACACTGCCGGCCTCAAGGGCGGCGTCACTCTGGGCAAGGTCGTGGCCGGCGGCGCTATGATGGGTCCCGCTGTGCGTGATCTGAGCTACCCCACCACCAAGACCACTTCCGGCCTTATCATGCTGAGCGAAGCAACTGCACAGCCCCCCCAGGTCAACCCCTGCATCCGCTGCGGCCGCTGCGTCGAGTACTGCCCCATGGGTCTGGAGCCCGTGGAGGTCAACCAGGCTTACGCTGCCCGCGACGTTCAGGAGCTGGGCAAGCTGCATGTTGATTACTGCTTCAACTGCGGCTCCTGCACCTTTGTCTGCCCGGCAAAGCGCCCCTGCACCCAGATGATGGGCCTGGCAAAGGCGTTCTACCTTGGTGAAATCAAAAAAGGAGGCAATAAGTAATGGATACGAAGCTTATTGTTTCGGCCTCCCCGCACCTGCGCTCTGAGGAGACGACCACCGGCCTGATGGCCAACGTGATCGTGGCCCTGACCCCGTGCGTCGTGGCCTCTGCCATCATCTTTGGTCTGCGTGCCCTGCTGGTCACTGCCGTGTCGGTCGTGGCCTGCGTGGCGTTCGAGTGGCTGTACTGCAAGCTGATGAAGAAGGCAAACCCCATCGGCGACCTGTCTGCTGTAGTCACCGGCATTATCCTCGCCCTGAATGTGCCTGTGGGGATGCCCATCGGCGAGCTGCTCATCGGCGACTTCGTGGCCATCATCGTGGTCAAGCAGCTGTTCGGCGGCATCGGCATGAACTTTGCGAACCCCGCTCTGGTGGGCCGTATCGTGCTGTTCATCAGCTTCGCCGGCGCGATGAACAAGTGGGTGTTCCCGGATGCAGCTGTCGATCAGCTGTCCTCCGCGACCCCGCTGGCCGTGGCTGACCCCAACAAGCTGAGCCTGCTGGACCTCTTCATGGGCGTCCATGGCGGCGTTCTGGGCGAGACCTGCGCTCTGGCCATCGTGCTGGGCCTGATCTACCTCGTGGTCACCAAGACCATCAGCATCGCCATCCCTGCCGCTTACGTTGGCAGTATATTCGTGTTCTACCTCATCGCCACCCACAGCGTCCACGCTGCACTGGTGGCTGTGCTGAGCGGCGGCCTGCTGTTCGGGCTGGAGCTGCTCGTGCTGGCGGTGCTCGGCATTGCGGACATGGCGCTGTTCGTCTATATGTGCATGGCGCTCGGCCATCTGGCGGGCAAGCACCGCCTGCTGATGTCGGTCGTGTGGTACGTTGTTCTTTCTACCGCAGTGCAGGTTCTCCTGCTTCTGGTGATGATGGGCGGGGGCAATGTCATGCCGGAGGCGCTTGCCGATGCGATAGTACGCTGGCTTGACAGCACCATGCAGACCATCACGCCGATGGATGCGGCGCATCTGATGCTGCGGTGCTGCTGCGTGTTCGCACTCATCGGCGATGCGGTGTATTTCCTTGTGACACGCTGGATTCTCACGCACAAGCTCAATCTCGAATAACAGAAAAAGGATACACACTTGTGTATCCTGTTTTTTGTTATATTGAAAACGATGGCACTTTTAAAATGCGGTTTTGTCCAAAGTATAATAATAAAGAAATTTGGGCTGCGAGGGAAATACGTTGACAATTGGTGACACAGTTACAGGGCGTTTGTGCCATGTTTGAATGATGCGGAGGAATGCTGATTATGGTGCGGATCGAATTGTTGGGCGCGTGGAAAGACGAGGACGTGCAGACTGTGCGGGACGTGACGGTGACGGGCATTGAAAAAAACCTGAAAATTTCGGTTTTACCCGCATATTTTGAAGAGGAATATTCTTTAATAGAAGAAAATTGCTTGGCTTTTTCCGAAAATTGTATGAGGAACGAAAAAATTGCACCTGTGGAGTGTGATGAGGCAGAACAACGGATGAGCGGTGTGAAAATCACGATCTCGCTGTTTCCGGCGGGGAACGGGCGTATGCGGCGGCAGACTGCGCAGGAAATCACGAAAAATATTGCGCTGAAGACGGGGATATCCAAGGATAATATTTCGGTCACGCTTGATACGCCGCCGCAGGAGAGGAGAAGCTATGCCGAAGAACATTGAAAACTTTGAGATCCGCACACTTGGACGTGATGATTACGCGCAGGCGGCGGAAATTTTTGCGTTTGTGCATGCGCTGCACCAAGCAAATCGCCCGGATATTTACAGGAAGACGAATGTCCCGCTCGGCGAAGATGAATTTTTCAAAATGTGCGATGACCCGCACGAAATCATGCTGTGTGCGGTGCGAGACGGCAAAATTTTAGGGCTTGCCCGCACGGTGATGCGGGGAAATGCCGGGGATGCGGTTACTTTGTCGCGTGTGCGGGCGGTTATGGAGGAGCTGGCCGTGTTGCCGCAGGCACAGGGCATGGGCATCGGCACGGCGCTGCTGTATGCGAGCGAGGCGGAAGCGAAGCGCCGCAGTGCGGAATCTTTGGAGCTGATGGTGTGGTCGTTTAATAAATCGGCGATGCGGTTTTATGAAAGCGCCGGCATGACGGTGCGAAGCCTTGTGATGGAAAAGAAATTGTAAGCGCGCAAGTGTTATGTAAATCAAAAGCCCTGCATTCTTTTTCTTTGAAAGATGGGAATGCAGGACTTTGCTTGTTGCATTTTATGGATTTGCTATGCAAATCCATCGGAACCCCCTTAATAGGGCTTTCCACGAGCAGACAGTCCACTGGACCGTCTGCTCTCCTTTCCTGATTTTTATGCAGGCAAAAAAATTCGCTTTCTGCGGAAAGTGACCAACTTCTTGAAAAAAAGTTGGATCAAAAACTTTTAACGTTGCGGCGCGGTGATTTACGACAGTGCGCAAATCATTTTTCCGTTTCCATCTCGATGATTTTGACGGCTGCTAAATCTTTGGCATCGCGGGAATCGTGGGTGACGAGGATCGTAGTGCGGTTTTTGAGGTTTTCTTTTACGAACTGCATGACTTTTTCGCGGGTCAGATCGTCGAGACCTTTAAACGGCTCGTCGAGCAGGACGGCGTCACCGCTTGTCAGCATGGCGCGGACGATGGAAACGCGCCTTGCCATGCCGCCGGAGAGCTGCACGGCGTTCTTTTTGAGGTCCTCGGGGTCGAACCCGACCTGCAAAAGCGCTTTTTCTGCGGCCGTTTCCGTGCACCCGGCGGCGACGGAAATGTTTTTGGCGGCGGTGAGGTACGGCAGCAGCCGGTCTTCCTGAAACACGGCGCTCGGCTTTTGAAAGCCATGGATTTCGCCGGAATCCGCAGGCAGAAGATTTAATAAGACGGAGAGCAGCGTGGTTTTGCCGCAGCCGGAGCGCCCGGAAACGGCGGTGACTTGGTGCTCCGGAAACTCGGCGGAGAAATTTTTGAGGATTTCCGCTTCACCGCGCTTTACGATGAGATTATGCACGCTTGCCATTTAACACGTCCTCCATTTTGAGCTTTTTTAAGACCAACCGCAGCAAAAACATAAAAAGCTTTTCAAATGCGACGCTGACAGCGACGACGACGACCGTCCACGCAAGCAGCTCGCTTGTCTGCAAAAAGATTTTGGCCTGATAAAACACCGCGCCGATGGAGCCGTCCGGCGTGCCGATGACCTCGGCGGCGATGCCGCTTTTCCAACATAGTCCGAGCGACACGGAGCAGGCGGAGACGAAAAACGGCGCGACGGCGGGCAGGTAGATGTAAAGCAGCTTTTTGCCGAATGAGAGCCTGAAAACCTGCGCCATTTCGAGCAATTTTTCGTCTGCGCTGCGGATGCCCTCTAAGACGTTCATGTAAATGACGGGGAAGACCATCAGCATGGAGATGATGACGGACAAATTTTTTCCGGAAAACCACAGCAGCACCAAAATGATGAACGACGCGACCGGCGTGGCTTTAATGACGGCCGTGATGGGGCGCAGGAGAGTCTCAACGACCCAAAACCGCGAGGCGACCCACCCGAGCACCGTGCCGAGCGTGAGCGCGGTGAAAAATCCGCCTAAAATGCGCGCAGCGGAATACCACACGGTCTTTAAAAAATCGGGGTCGAAAATGACCGTGAACAGCGTTTGTACGACCTTTACGGGCGAGACGAGCACGAGCTCAGAGCCGACGCAAAGGCTGACGACATGCCACACCAATAGCCAAAAAGCCACAGCGCATGTGGCGGCTATGGCTTTCTGTTTCTTTGTTTTCACTTTTTTCTGCTTTGCGAGGTTATTCCGTATAGTAGAAAGCGTCATCGGGCAGCGTTCCTCCAACAGACTTCGGGTCGGCGTCAAAGAGCACCTGTAAATAGCCGGAGGCCTTCTCCTTCATCTCTTCACCCTTGATGAAGTGGATGTTGCAGCCGGGCAGAGCCTTTAAAGCAATGGGCTCCTTCGGTACGATCTCATACTGTGCGATAAGCTTTGCAGCGTCTTCCGCATTCGTCTCGGTATAGTTGATGGAAGCTTCGTATTCTTCGAGGAACTTTTCAACGGCGGCGGGATTTTCCTCCAGCACATCGGTGCGGATGATCGTGACGCCGGTGACGAGCGTACTGCCGTTATCGAGCTTATCCCACTCATCGGTGAGGCTGAGCGCGATGCGGAGCTTGTCGTTCTGCATCATAGCGGTGGTGACGAACGGCTGCGGCAGCACAGCGATGGCGTCATCAGCCTCGGCAAGCGCTGCGGCGACCTCGGTCGCTTCGGATTTATACTCGATGGTCACGTCGGTCTCGGGATCGATACCGTTTTCGCGCAGAATGTAGTTGAGCGCAAACTCCGGTGTGGTGCCCTTGCCGGTGGAATAGATTGTCTTGCCTTTGAGGTCTTCAACGGATTGGATGCTTTCGCCGGTCTCAACGACGTAGAGCACGCCGAGCGTGTTGATGTCGAGGAGCTTGATGCCGCCTTCGGTCTTATTGTACAGCACGGAAGCGAGGTTGCACGGTACGTTTGCAATGTCGATCGTCTTATTCGCGATGCCGGCGGTAATTTCGTCTGCGGTGCCGTACATCGTGACGTTGTAGGTGTTTGCGGTCTCGCCGTTTTCGGCGTCCTGCATCAGCTTGACCATGCCCATGGTGGTCGGGCCCTTGAGGGAAGCGACTTCATAGGTGGCGGGGGTGAACGCCTCCGGCGCTTCGGTGGGTTCGGCGGTCGGTTCAGCCGTAGGCTCGGCGGTGGGCTCTGCCGTGGCTTCAGCGCTGCTTTCGGAAGATGTGCTCTCGGAGGAGGCGGCACCGCTCTGGCCGCAGGCTGCAAATACCGTCATGCACAGCAGCATGGCGAGCAAAACAGCGGTTATTCTCTTCATTTGAAACGGTCCTTTCTTTTGCGGCATTCCGCCGCGGAAATCGTTCGGGAGTTTGTCTCGGCGAACAGTATTATCGTAGCACAAAAGGGCGCGCATTGTCAACGAATTGTCAATTTTCTGCGCGATTTTTCTTTTGGAAGCGGAAGGAAATTTGTGTGGCGGTTTCACACACGAAAGCAAAATTTGAAAACTTCCCGGCGTCAGGAATAAAAAGGGTGCCCGGCGCGAAAAATATGCGAAAAAATCGAAGAAAACAGGTTGACGAACGGAACCTTCTGTGCTATAATCATCAGTGTCGCAGAATATGCGGGTGTAGTTCAATGGCTAGAATCCCAGCCTTCCAAGCTGGTCGTGTGGGTTCGATTCCCATCACCCGCTCCAACCCGCAGAAAAGGGACGATTGCCTTGGGCGGCATAAAGAGATATGCGCCAATAGCTCAGCTGGATAGAGCAACTGCCTTCTAAGCAGTAGGTCAGGGGTTCGAGTCCCTTTTGGCGCGCCATATGGTGGATGTAGCTTAGCTGGTTAAAGCGCCAGTTTGTGGCACTGGAGACCGTGGGTTCGAATCCCATCTTCCACCCCATGAAAAAAGACCTCTGTCGTTTGACAGAGGTCTTTTTGTATACAGAATAGCCAAAAAGCGGAACGGTTATTCTCCTTGACACAAAGGAAACGGCATGATATATTTCAAATATATCGTTTGGGGAGGGATTCTCATGCTGTGCGTGATTGCAAAGATCGACCCGAAGTCCAAAGCACGATTTTTGAAGCTGCAAGGGAAAATAGAAAAACTCGGCATCTCGGTGAAAGCGCTGCACGGGCACATTACGCTTGTGTCGTATATCGGCGAAGACGAGGCGGCGTTCATCGCGTCTTGTAAGGAGATATTATCCAGCTGCAAGGTGTTCCCAGTGTGTTATGACAAGATAGAGGTTTTGGCTTCCTCCTGCATTGTGGTGGCTTCGCCGCGCAAAGAGGGGGTGCTGGAAGCGGTGCAAAGGAAGATCGCCGAAAAATGGGCGAAAGACTTGCCCGACTACATGCAGGCAGATGTGTGGTATCCGCACACAACACTTTTGCAGGATATGCAGGCAGACCTTGGGAAAATCGCGCAGCATTTGGAAGAAAACTTTGAGCCGTTTTGTGGCGAGGTGCAGACGATCGAGTTCTCCCGCGTGGAGAAAGTTGGGTATACGATTGTGGATACCGTAGAATTGCCGAACGCGTAAGTCGCTATGGAAAAATCTGTACGGTATTTGACAAATTCGGTTCTTCGTCCTATAACTGAAATAAGACTAAAAAATGGACAAGTGTTATTATTCGTGAGTACAATGCAACGTTTTTTAGAACCAAATCGGCAGCTGATAAAACAATTTCCATTGGAATCACAGTTACTACCGATTTGATCAGGAATTTTTATATTCGGATGGTGTCATCCCCGTTTTGTTTTTGAACACTTTCAAAAAGTAGAAATAGTCCTCAAACCCACAGGCTGTACTGGTTTCAGAAATAGTATAGCCGGACCTGAGCATACGCTTTGCCTGGTTGACACGCAAGGTTACCTGCATTTGTTTGATCGTCATACCATATACTGTTTGGAATATAGTATTTAGACGATTGTATGTTTTCCCAAAGGTATCCTCATAATCCCGATTCTTCAAATGCTGGTCTTTGTTGTCATCAATATATTGTAAGATTCGGTAGGCCAGTCTGCTTTCCAAATTACACCAAAGCTCTCTTTTTTGCACAGCGAAACTAATCTGGTACAGAATCGCCTGAATTTGGGATGATAAAAAATTTTTGCTTGAAAAAGGCAATGTTCGGTGCTGAATCGCGTACTCCATCAGATCAAAGCAGGGTAGCTCCAGAGGAATCTGTCCATGTAACGGAAGCAAAATATGATTGGTATCTACCTTTACAGGCGGTGGAACCTGAATACCTGTTGCCTGAAAATGAGCAAAATAGGCTGCATGATTATCATATTGAAGCCCGCAATGCTGCACGTAAGGAGGCAACAGGAAAAATTCGCCGCTATGAACGACGTAATTCTCACCGTAGACACGGAAAGAGCGTTCTCCGCTGATCATCAACACCAGTACCCACTGCGTCATCATTCTATCCGGATGCATATTATTGCCGCTAAACTTATCGACATCCTCCACGCGAATCTCCTCGTTTAACTGAAACCAGTAGAGATCGGTTTGTTTTATATCCATGGTTGAACATCTGCCTTTTCCAGTAAAATAATCTTATGATATGTCTGCCTAAAAGGAGCCAGACAATAATTCAATAAATAGTTTCGTTTATTCCATACCATTTTCATTCTCTCCATAGACTTTTTTTCGGATACACTGTATGATCATTTCAAAGGATCCTAGGAGGGATACAACATGAAAAACGGTAAATTAAGAGTGGCGCTCGTAGGAGTCTCCTTCGGCGCGGAATTTGTACCCATCTATCTGGAACACCCGGACGTAGATTCTTTGGTGTTAGTGGATACGAATGAAAAACTGCTGAATACAGTTGGCGATAAGTTTCTTCTGGAAGAACGCTTGACGGACTTTAATGCCATGTTGGAAGATTCAGCATGCATTGGACGTAATTATCCGCTCTGCGGAAGAAGAAAAATGGCTACCCTGTGATTAATTCATTATATGAGAGGAGTTTTTTTAAAATGGCAATTCGAGTAACTGTTTGGAACGAATACCTCCATGAGGTTCAATTCCCGGAAGTGGCTGAGGTGTACCCCAAGGGAATTCACGGCTGCATCGCAGACTTTCTGAAAGAAGCTGGTATGGATGTGAAAACCGCCACGCTGCGAGAGCCGGAACACGGACTGACTCAGGAGGTTGTAGACAATACGGATGTGTTGATTTGGTGGGGTCACATGGCTCATCAGGAAGTGTCGGATGAGATTGTGGATCGCGTTTACAATCGTGTTCTGGAAGGAATGGGCCTTATCGTTCTTCATTCCGGCCATGCCTCTAAAATCTTCCGGAAGCTGTGCGGAACGGATTCTTGGAAAATAAAGTGGCGTGAGGACGGCGAGAAGGAAATCCTTTGGGTTATAGATCCCAGCCATCCCATTGTAGACGGTCTGGACGAGAAAATTATAATTCCGCACGAGGAGATGTACGGTGAGCGCTTTGATATTCCCCAGCCGGATGAGCAGGTGTTTATCAGCTGGTTCGAAGGCGGAGAAGTGTTCCGCAGCGGTTGCTGCTGGCATCGCGGAAAAGGAAAGATTTTCTACTTCCGTCCGGGCCATGAGGTGTTCCCCATCTATCATCAGCCGGAAATTCAAAAGGTGATTATCAATGCGGTGAAGTGGGCAGCGCCCATCCGTTTCCCCAATACCACCTTTGGAAATCCTGCACCCATTATGCCCGTTAAGGGAGAGATGGAACATAGTGTTCAGGGGCTTCACGACCAGAAGAGCATCTCCTAAAAAGCAGATGTGTTTCTCTCTTAATATCTCTTAACTAAGGAACCAATGTGAAAAGGCCAAGGTTCTTGCGCGGGAAGCAGGGATAACGAAAGCGCGCCTTTCATCAGCATCAGCCGTTGGAAGGCGCACTTTTTATCTGAAAAATCATTTTCCGACAAGAGAATTCGAAAAAATCAGGTTCACTCCTGCAAAATGGATATCGCTTTTTGGTACTGCTGCTTTTTCCAGGTGTCCAGCAACTTATAGTCTCCTCTTTGCAACTCACTGACCAAACGAGCGTAGGTCGGCGCGATTTCATCGGCAGAACAATCCTCCACCAAATTCACGATCTGATTTTCCAGAAATTTCTGTTTTCGTTCGTCTGCCGTAGCCAGACGTGTGTTGGAGTAGAGGGAAAACAGGATTTCGTAGTGAATGGAATTGGGCTGGATAATATCAATGATCGACTTCAGATTTTTTCTCATTCCAATGATCGTTTGGTACTGAGGAGTCGGGAGGGAAAGTATACCAGTATGTTTATTTTACAAACATTATAGCAGTTTTTTCAGAAAAGGTAAACGCAAAAAGCTGTCTTATAACGGGTGTGCTTTTCGCCGGTGTTGGCCAAGTAAGACGGAGAGTTTGACAGAAAAGCGGAGGATGCAGATGCTTACAGTGATGGTAGTGGATGATGATCCCCTTTTGTGCACAGCCATGCGACGAAAGATAGAGATGATTGACAGGGAAAACCAGTTAGGAATTCAAGAGACGCTGATAGCCCACTCGGCCCAAGAGGCGTGGGGGATTTTGCAGGAAAAGTCCGTTGATATATTGATCAGCGACATTCGAATGCCCTATCAGACGGGTCTGGAGCTGGCGGACAAGGTAAACGAGGCTTTCCCGGAGATTCAGGTGGTGATTCTGAGCGGCCATGACGATTACGAGTATATGCGGAGTGCTCTCCGCAGCGGAGTGGTGGATTATCTGCTCAAGCCCGTAAAGCTGGTGCAAATTCAGGAAGTGCTGCTCAAGTGTCAGGAGAATCTTCGCCGCCGGAAGGCGCAATCTCTCCGAAACGGCAACGACCGGGAGGTACTGGAAAACTGGCTCAACGGTTTACTCGCGGGTAAAACCGGCAAGCCCCCGGTAGAATTTCCCCATCCGGTGTTCTGGGTTGCATGGCCTTTTGGCGGGGAAGGAGAAGACGGTTTCCGGGCTGAGGAAGTCTTTGCCGAGGAATCGTCGGAGGATGTGGCGGCATTCTTTTTTCGCAACGTAACGCAAGACGCAGTTGTGCTGTTGAATACCGAAAGCAGCCGGGAGGACATTGTAAAAACGTACATCGAAACGTGTCAGGAGTCCTGTGTCAGGCAGGGGGCGGGACGGCCCTGTTTTGCAGTGAGTCGACCGTTTATGCGTTTGAAGGAGTATCCTGTGTTTTATAAAGAGGCACGGTACACCATGGCCTATCGCATGCTGGAGCCGTTCGACCTTCGGTTTTCCTCTGCTCAAGCGGCTACGGAGCAAAGCCGGTTTCCGCGGTTTCAAGCCCGGATTCATTCGGCCTTTCAGAGCAGAAATTTTGCTGAGCTTTATCAGTTGCTTCAAAAAATCTTCTGTCGGGAATTTTTTCAGGAGCAGCCCTTTCCTAAGGAGATTCGACGATTTTATGTGTATTGGGAGTCTCAGGTTCAGGAGATGGCTTCTGCGTATCATCTGGAGTTGGAAGCGTTTCCCCACTTTAGCAGATTTGCCAGTTTAAATGAAATGCAAGAATACCTGCAGAAGGTTTTGAAGCAGATGGAGGCGGCTGTGCAGACCGCTACAAACAAGTATGCCCATATTCTTTCCATAGCAAAGCAGTATGTGCAGAATAATTACAACCGCGATATCAGCATGGACGAAGTGGCCGAGATGGTTTCCATGAGTTACAGCTACTTTAGCCGTGTGTTTAAAGAGCAGCTTCATCAAAGCTTTTCGGAATATGTTCTGTCCGTCCGAATGCGAGAGGCCAAGCGGTTGATGGAAGAAGATCCCGCAATCAAAATAAAGGAAGTGGCAGAACTGGTTGGCTATGAAAGCGTGTATACCTTTTCCAGGGCTTACAAGCAGTACTATCATGTCTCACCAAAACAGGATCGAGACGGCTAACCGGAATTTTGCCAAAACATAGACAGCATATTTGCGAAAGGAATTTTAAAATGGAATATAAGAAACTTGGGAAAAGTGATGTACTGGTCTCGGAGCTCATTCTGGGTTGCTGGGCCATGGGAGGAGATTATTTTGGCGCAACAGAGGACAAAAGCTCTTTGGAGGCGTTGGAAGTATCCTATGAGAATGGTGTGAATACCTTTGATACGGCCGAGATTTATGGCGATGGCCGTTCCGAGCGAGTGGTGGGCGAGGCTGCCCGCCGGATTGGCAGGGACAAGGTGCGAATCATCTCCAAGGTGTTCAAGCCCTCTATGTCCCACGATAAGATGATTAAAGCCTGCGAAGACAGCCTTCAGCGCTTGGGTACCGATTACTTGGACGTTTACTTTTTACACTATCCGGTAGCGGAGGAAGAGGTTACCATTCAGGAAAGAATGGAGACCATGGAAGAACTGAAAAAGGCCGGCAAAATTCGAGCGATCGGGTTGTCTAATTTCTCTCTGGAAGAGATGAAGGCGGCTATGCGATTTGGCCAGGTAGATGTGATTCAGCCTTGCTACAGCCTGCTGTGGAGATACGATGAAGCCTTGCTGGAGTTTAGCCGAAAGCAGGAGATTTCGGTGATTCCTTACAGCACGCTGGCTCAGGGATTGCTGACGGGAAAGTACCAAAAAGGCGCAGTGTTCACGGACGGACGCGCTCGAGCGGCTCTGTTCCAGCCGGAAAACTACGATAGGTGTCTGGAAGTGACGGACGTACTGTCACAGATCAGTGCGAAATATGGCAAAACACCGGCCCAAGGCGCCATTGCTTGGCTGCTGCAAACCCAAGGGATTACGGCACCGATTGTCGGAGCGAAAAACGGAAGACAGGCTCAGGAGAATTTGAAAGCCGCCGGCTGGCAATTCAGTAAGGAAGACTACGATGTGATTGACCGAGCCAGCAGACGCTTTATGGAGGGCTTACCCCATTACACACTGTTCTTCAATACGGAGACAACAAACTGAGAGGAGAGAAAAGAGAATGCCATTGGTTAAAGTAAATGAGCTGCTGCGCCACGCCACGGAAAACGGTTACGGAGTAGCTGCTGTGAACGTGTTCAACTACGAGACGATTAAGTGGGTGGCTGAGGCGGCCAATCGGGAGCGAATCCCGGTGATTATCCAGTTTTATCCCGGCTTCGACAAGTACATCGCCTTAAAACATGTGGCGGCTATCGCCAAAGATTTTGCAGAAAAATCTTCAGTGCCCATCGGAGTACATCTGGATCATTCTGCCGGCTATGAAATAGCCGTGAGCGGCGTGCGGGATGGCTTTCCGTCTGTGATGGTGGACGGCTCAGCGTTGCCGTATGAGGAAAATATGGCGCTGACAGCAGCGGTTGTGAAAACAGCAGCGGTGTTTGGCGTAGACGTAGAGGCCGAACTGGGTCATGTGGGCTCGGGAGCCAATCTGGATGACATCGTCAACAGCGATCATTACACCGACGTAAAGCAGGCTGTGGAATTTGTGAAACGCACGGGTTGCGGATCTCTGGCGGTGGCTGTGGGCAATGCGCACGGTGCCTACGTGCAAACCCCGAATCTGGACTTTGACCGTATTGCTTCTTTGCGTAGCGCTCTGCCCATTCCGCTGGTACTGCATGGGTGTTCGGATATTCCTCCCGAGCAGTTGCAGGAGAGTGTGCGCCTGGGTATGAGCAAGTTCAACATAGCCACTGAGTATTTTCGGGCTTGCTATCACGGTGTGGTACAGCATGGGGATCCGGCTGAAAAGAACGGGGACATGTTCCGACTGATGATGGAGACTTCCGAAAACGCTATAGATTTTGTACGTGGTAAAATGCGTTTGCTTAATCCGAATAAGTTTACATTTTAGTTAACTTAACGCAAAGGAGGCTTTAGGAAGAGTTGTGTTAAAAGAATTTGAAATAGCGGGCTATGACATGCCCTGTGTAGACCTGGCAGTGAATGTGGATGTGTTTCCCAAGCCAAACGGAGGAACCGGGATAAACGCTATGAGCTGGCAGGGCGGAGGAAAGGTGGCCACCGGCATGGTGGCGGCAGCCAGATTGGGAGCTAAATGCGCCATGATAGGTGCGGTGGGAAGCGATGACTACGGCGAGTTTTGCTTACGGGATTTTGAACGTCATGGAATTGACATATCCGGAATGAAAACGCGCCAAGGAGAAACGACATCTCTCTCCATAGTGCTCAGCGACCGCGAGACGCAGGGACGGAGTATCGTGTACCGATCCGGCACGGCAAATCCCCTTACGTTGGAGGAGATAGAGGAACGAATTCTGACGGGGTGTCAGTGGTTTTTTATCTCTCATGCCACACATGTGGCAATGGAATCAGCCAAGCGGGCAAAGAAAGCGGGTGCCAAAATCATCGTGGACGCCGATTCCTACTCATCGGAAATGATGGAGAATATCGGCATCATCGACGTTTTTATTGCTTCGGAATTCTTCTATAAGGTGCTTTTCCGGGGAAAGGAGGAGGCCTTTGAAGCAAATTGCCGGGAGGTCCAAAAAATGGGCCCTTCTATTGTGGTGTTCACATTAGGAGCAAAAGGCTGCGTAGGGTACAGCGAGGAGGATGGCTTTTTTCAGATGCCCTCCTTTGCAGTGGATGTGCAGGATACAGTGGGGGCCGGAGATGTGTTCCACGGCGCATATACCGTAGGATTGCTGCGCGGGCTTTCTCCCAAAGAAGCCGCTCGGCTTGCCACGGGAGTTTCTTGCATCAAGTGTACCAGAATTGGCGGCAGAGCCGGCATTCCCGATTGGAATACGGTGCAGCGCTTTTTGCGCACCGGGGAAATCGACTATACGGAAATTGATCAGCGTGTAGAATTTTATAGGAGGAAGTTGCAGATATGAAAAAACAGAACATTGTGATTGGCGTAGCGCCTACTAAGCGCAGCTTTTTGAGCATGGAGGAGGCCAAGCGGCAAAAGGAAAAGTTTATGGCTGTTATTCGCGGTATTCATCCGGATGTGGTCACTCTGGTGGATATTGATGACATATGCGAAAACGGAATACTGTTCGAAACGGAAAAAATAACACAGGTGGTGGAAAAATTCCGCCGGGCAAAGATTGACGCGCTGTTTACCCCCCATTGCGATTTTGGTGAAGAGCAGTGTGCTGCAGGAGTAGCGGCGGCGATGAAGGTACCCACCTTGGTATGGGGTGCTCGAGATGAGCGGCCTAACACCGACGAAAGCCGAGGAAGAGATACGCAGTGCGGCATGTTTGCCTGCACCAAGGTAATGCGCCGGTTCGGAGTGCAGTATAGTTATATTTGGAACTGCGAGACCGAAAGCGAGGATTTCCGCAATGGCTTTGACAGCTTTATCCGTGTGGTGTCCGTTATAAAGGCGGTGAAAAATCTGCGAATCGCCAAGTTTGGAGCAAGACCGGAACCGTTTATGAGTGTGACGGCCAATGAGGGAGATCTGGCAACCAAATTGGGTGTGACTGTGGTGCCGATATCTCCTAACACAGTGGCAGCCCGTATGGATCAGTTGATCGGTGAAAATTCTCCCAGATTACAAGACTACGTGGCGAATGTAAAGCAACGTATGGATGCTTCCGGTATGAAGGAAGAGGCGGTGGAGCGAGCTGCAGCAGCTAAACTGGCCATTCAGGATCTGATGGAGGAAAAGCACTGTGCAGCCGGAGCGATGGAGTGCTGGAGCGCGGTTACAGTTTTAGGCGCACCTGTCTGCATGGCTTTGGGCGAGTTGTCTGATGAAGGATTGCCGGTTTCCTGTGAGACGGATGTCAACGGAGCGGTGACCATGGCGATGTTGCAGGCGGTTACCTTGGGCAAAGAGGCCTGTTTCCTTGCGGATTTGACCATTCGCCATCCGCAGAACGACAACGCGGAGCTGCTGTGGCATTGCGGTCCCTTCCCGTATTCCTTGAAGGATTCTTCCAGTGTTGCCCGACTTGTCCAGGGACAGGAACGGTTTGAACTGAAAAAGGGCCCCATTACGGTATGCCGTTTCGACGATATAGACGGAAAGTACTATCTGTTTGGCGGTGAGGGCAAAGGGGTAGACGGACCCGAAACCAACGGAACCTATGTGTGGTTCGAAACGAACAACTGGAAGATGTGGGAAGAGAAGCTGATGTTTGGGCCTTATATCCATCATGTGGGTGGAATTTACGGAAACTACAAAAAGGTGCTGCGGGAAGCCGCCCGTTATCTGGGAATGATTTTTGATGATGCGGACGAACAGGGCGTGTATAGCCTGTAATCTTAGAAAGGAAAAATTGCCATGAGAGAGATTGTTTCAAAACCGTTGGATCGGGAGTCGTTTCGTCCCTATGGAGATTTTGTGGATTTGCTCCATATCAAGCAGATGGATGCTATGGCCGGAGCGGATAATATCTTCATCCCGGACCTGACGACACTCCGTTTAGATGAAAGAATGCAGGCCTCGGTATGCGTGGCACGGGTGTCCCAGTGTGAGAGAATCATCACCGCTGTGGAATACCATGGATTTACCAGCGAGGGAATTCTTCCTCTGGACGGTGACATTGATATATTTGTGGGACCTTCCAGTTTTCAGGTGAATCCTGCGTCCATTGAGGCGTTCCGTGTTCCCAAGGGTACCTTTGTCCGGCTGAATCCCGGTGTGCTTCACGGCCGCCAGTTTGTCGTGGATTCCCAGAGCGTCAATGTAATGATCTTGCTGCCGGAGCGCACCTTCGGAAATGACTGTGTGTTCACGCGGCTGGCAGAATCCGATCAGATTAAAATTCTGTTGTAAAGGAGTGATTCCATGAATCGAGAGGCAATATTTCACAATCCGGTCAGCAATTATGCGTTTCCCATTTCCTATGAAAAGTTCAAGGTTCGTTTGCGTGCAGGGAAGGGCGATTTGGACCGAGTGACTTTGGTCATTGGAAATAAATACCTCTGGCACACCCGCAAGGAAGTTCCCATGGAGGTGGAAGGTTCAGACGAGCTGTTTGATTACTATTCTTATGTGTATCCGGTAGATGACCCTCGCGTTGCCTACTACTTCCTTTTGGAAAAGGGGGACGAACAGTGGCTGTACGGGGACAGCGGTTTCGCAAAGCCGGAACTGGTCAACATAGACGAGGATGAATCTTCAGCCTTTGTTAACTTCCATTTTCCGTTTATCAACCGCATTGACATCCATAAAAAGCCATCTTGGGTCAACAGTGCGGTGTTTTATCAGATTTTTCCGGAGCGCTTTTGCAACGGAAATCCTAAGCTTTCTCCGGAGAATGTGGCGCCTTGGGGCACCGCGCCGGACAGACAGATTTTTATGGGCGGAGATTTGCCGGGTATTACCCAAAAGCTTTCCTATTTGGAAGAATTGGGAGTGAACGCCCTGTATTTGACCCCGATTTTTGAAGCCACTTCCAACCACAAGTATGACACCGTGGACTATACGCGCATCGATCCTCACTTTGGCGATGAATCCGATTTGGTGGAGCTGATTAATCAGGCTCATAAGCGTGGCATCCGAGTGATTTTAGACGGCGTGTTCAACCATTGTGGCGGAGGTTTTAGGCAGTTCCAAGATGTGGTGGAGCACGGAGAGGAATCCCCTTTCCGGGATTGGTTTTACATTCGAGAATTTCCGGTGAGTTTTGATCCTTTGAATTTTGATTCTTTCGGAGACACTCCCTATACCCCCAGACACCCCGGTTTGAAAAATTTATCTGAAGAACAGTTGAGAACGGCCTGTATGCCCAAGTGGAACACGGAAAATCCTCAGGCGAAGGAATATCTTCTGGGAGCCGTGGCCAAGTGGACCCGCATGGGTATTGACGGTTGGAGACTGGATGTAGCCACCGAGGTGGACTCCCATTTCTGGAGAGAATTTCGAGAGACCGTTCGGGGGATCAATCCCGACGCACTGATTATCGGAGAGTTCTGGCGCAATTCGGAAGCGTGGCTTCAGGGGGATCAGTACGATGGCGTGATGAACTATGGTGTTCAGCGCGCGGCAGTGGAGTACTTTGCCAAGAGCGCAGTGGCTCCTCAGCGTTTTCAGGAACTTCTCACGGAAAATTTGATGCGCTATTCCGATGCAGCCAATGACTCTATGCTCAATCTGCTGGACAGCCACGACACTGCCCGCTTCCTTACGGTCAGCGGAGGGAATACGGCGCGGTTGAAAAACGCGGCGGCTTTCCTGTTCACCTTTGTGGGTATGCCCTGCACATACTATGGCACGGAAATTGGTATGACGGGTGAGAATGATCCGGATTGCCGTAAGGCGTTCGACTGGGAGGAATCTCATTGGAATACGGATTTGCGGACGCACTATCAGAAGCTGATGCGGTTGCGAAAAACCAGAAAAGCACTGCAGGAGGGAACCGTTAGATTCCGTTCTCAGGGAGATTTGTTTGTTATGGAACGCCAATTGCAGGAAGAGCTTCTGGTGACGGTAATCAACAACACAGATTGTCCCCAAAACTACACGTTGTCGGGAAATCACGTCCGCGATTTGTTAAGTGAAAAGGCCTTTGAAGGGGCTCAGAATGCCACCGTGGTGGAAATTCCTCCCTTCTCTGCAATGATTCTGGAAAAAATAAATTAATTTTATTTAATTTATAATTTAATTTAAAGGAGTTGTGTTCAACATGGAAAAGAAAGTTATTCGCGTAGGATCTGTAGGCGTAGGAGCCATCTGGGGCGGCGTGCACGAGCCCGGTATTGCCAAGAGTCCCGATTTGACCTTGGTGGCCATCTGCGACATTGATGAGAAAAAGCTCGAAGCCGTTGGCGAGAAGTATGGGATTCCTCCGCAGTACCGTTTTACGGATTATCGAGATTTGGTTAACTGTGACATTGTCGATGCAGTGGATATCTGCACCTCTAATGACGCCCACTTCAAGGTGGCAATGGCTGCCGTGGAAGCCGGCAAGCCGTTTAACCTGGAAAAGCCCATCACCCTGACCGCAGAGGAAGCAGACATACTGGCCAAGGCGGCTCAGGAGAAGAATGTCAAGAATATGGTGTGCTTCTCCTACCGATTCAAGGCTGCTGCCCGCTATGCCAAGGATCTGATTGCGCAGGGCAAGATCGGGCGTGTCTATCACGTGAATATGCAGTATTTTCAGGCGTGGGGATTGCCCCGTGCCAACTGCCCCTTAGTATGGCGCTATGCCAAGAGCAGAACCGGTACAGGTGCTCTGGGAGATCTGGGAAGCCATGCCTTGGATTTGGTACGATTTGTGACGAACAAAGAATATACACGTGTTGTGGGACATACCGGTACTTACGTACACGAGCGTCCGTTGCTGGACGGCAAAGGCGTAGGAAAAGTAGATGTGGACGATTTCAGCAACTACATGGCGGATATGGAAGATGAGATTTCTGTCAGCTTCCAGATTACCCGATTTGCTTATGGCCGCGGTAACTATCAGCGTATGGAGATTTACGGTAGTGAGGGTGCCATTGTCTACAGCTTGGATGCCACACCTGCCGGAATTGACGAAATTGAAGTCTGCTCCGGAGACATCAATGCCGATGCCCATGTTTTCAACCATCTGCCCATTCCGCAGCAGTATTTCTCCGATCAGATGCAGTCCTTTGCAGACATTGTGAATGGCACCGGTGATGGTCTTGCTGCCAATATTAAGGATGGACAGGCAAACCAGCACCTGCTGGATGCTATTGTAGAGTCCGCAGAGAAAGGCACATGGTTATCACTCTAAGCAAAATTCCAAAGGCGAAGAGTGACGGTGACTGGAAAGAGATGCAGGCACCTTTGAAAATCAGTGTAGAGTAAGCAACCGCGTTCTGCTTCAATTTTGAGGCGGAACGCGGTTAACTCTATGTAAAGAAGTATTTGAACGATACAGTTGAGAAAAAGGCACAACTTACGGAGGAAAATCCGTAGGTTGTGCCTTAGCTTTATTCGTGAAATTAGAATGGATTACGTACCATCCGTATGCTATTGCTGCATTTAAAGAGAATTACATCAAGATTGATAGTGTCTTTTGTCTCTTTTTTGTCATGGTTTTATTCAGTCAATCTCGCCATTGGCTTTCGCGGCCTCAATAACCTTTTGCGCAACATTCTGCGGGGCTTCTTCGTAGCGCACGAAATCAAACGTGAAGCTGCCTCTGCCCTGCGTGACCTGGCGCACATAGGTGCTGAAATCGTACATTTCGGCCATCGGCACTTCGGCGTCTACGGTCTGATAGCCGACGGTTTCTGCCGGGGACATGCCCAGCACGCGGCCGCGGCGTTTGTTGACTTCGCCCATGATATCGCCCATGTTAGCGTCCGGCACGGTAGCCTTCAATTCGCCGATGGGCTCAAGCAGAACGGGATTCGCCTGCGGCATGCCGTTTTTATAGGCAATGGAAGCAGCGGTCTTAAACGCCATTTCGCTGGAGTCTACGGGGTGATAGGAGCCGTCATACAGCGTCGCCTTGAGACCGACGACCGGATAACCGGCGAGAGGACCTCTTGCGATGCACTCGCGCAGACCCTTTTCAACGGCGGGGAAGAAGCCCTTCGGCACTGCGCCGCCGACAACGCGCTCTGCAAACTCCAAGCCGTCTGCATCGCAGGGGGAGAATTCGATCCACACGTCGCCGAACTGGCCGTGGCCGCCGGTCTGCTTCTTATGTCTACCTTGTACGGAAACGGTCTTGCGGATCGTCTCGCGGTACGGAACGCGCGGGCTGCGCAGCGTGACATCTACGCCGAACTTCGTCTTCAGCTTGGAGACGATGACATCAAGGTGCTGTTCGCCCATGCCGCTGATGACCATTTCTTTGGTTTCTGCGTTATTTTCAAAACGAATCGTCGGGTCTTCTTCCGCAAGACGCATGATGCCCTGCGCGACCTTATCTTCGTCGCCCTTATTCTTCGGGACGATGGCCATACGCATCTCCGGGGTGGGGTATGCGATGCCGTCCAGTGTGACCTTGCGTGCGGGTGCGCAGAGTGTATCGCCCGTGTTGACGCCGGCAAGCTTCGGGATGGCGCCGATATCGCCCGCAGTGATGGCTTTTACATCTTCCTGCTTTTTGCCGCACATCATGACGGTTTTGCCGACGCGCTCCGTGTTTCCGGTGCGCATGTTGATGAGCGGGGTCTCTGTGGAGATTTTGCCGGAGAGCACCTTTACGTAGGAGAGTTTGCCGATGAACGGGTCTGCAACGGTCTTGAAGACGATGGCAGCCGTGGCGGCATCTTCCTTAACGGCAATCTCAACGGGGTTGCCGTCTACGTCTACGCCGATTTCCGCGCCCTTATCCGCCGCGCTCGGGGCGAGCCAGCAAAGGCCGTCCATAAACTGCTCCATACCGCGCATAAGCATAGCGTCGCCGCAGAATACGGGCGAGATGGTGCCGCTTTTAACACCCTGGGAAACACCGACGATAACCTCTTCCGGCGTGAATTCTTCGCCGGAGAAATATTTCTCGAACAGCTCGTCGCTCGTTTCGGCGACGGCCTCGTAAATGGCGGTACGCAGACCCTCAAGGCGGGCACCCATGTTCGGCATATCTACCTGTACAGGCTTGCCGCCGGAGTAATCGTACGCCTTATATTCCAGCATATTGATATATTTATCTGCCTTGCCGTCCTCAAAATACGGCACAACAATCGGGCAGACGGACGGGCCGAAGCTCGCCTTTAAATCTTCGAACACTTTATAGAAGTCGGAACCTTCATCGCACAGGCCGTTTACGAAGAAAATCTTAGACAGGCCGCGCTTTTCCGCTGCCGCAAAAGCCTTTTCCGTACCGACGGAAACGCCGCTCTTGCCTGCGAGCACGATGACAACGGATTCTGCCGCGCGTGCGGCTTCATACAGACCGCCCTGGAAGTCGAAAAGACCCGGGGTGTCCAGCAGGTTGATCTTTTTATTTTTCCATTCAAACGGTGCCACGGCCGTGGAGACAGACGTCTTGCGGCGGATCTCCTCCGGGTCGGAATCACAGACCGTGTTGCCCTCGCCTACTTTACCGCGACGATCGGATGCGCCTGCAAGATAAAGCATAGCTTCCGCGAGGGAGGTCTTGCCGGCGCCGGAATGGCCTGCCATAGCAACGTTGATGATGTTCTTAGCCGGATATGTGTTCATGGAAAACACCCCTTATATGTATAATTTACAATTTCAATTTGAGATTGCTTCTTAATTATATATCATATTGCCAGATATTGCAATGGTGAATTGCAATTTATACAGATATTCTATTTTGCGTATTTAAAGTTTATGCATGTTGTATATTCCAAAAAATGCTTTTTGCAATAAGCTTTCAAATTCCTTTTGAAAAGGATAGAATTCGGCAGGATTTGAGAAATATATAGCAAACTTCTTCTGATGAGGGAGCTGTCAGCGAAGCTGACGGAGGGAGAGATACTTAGTACTGATGGAACCTCGCAGCTATAAAAAAGGGCGGCCATCGACCGCCCTTCGGGAGACCCCCTAATTGGGTCTCCCACGAATAAACAGTCCACTGGACTGTTTATTCTCCCGTCCTGATTTTTGTTAGGCAAAAGTGTTTCGAGCTCTGCGGAGCTCGACCAAGGGTTTCACCCTTGGAACCGGACAAGCTTTTGAAAAAGCTTGAGCAAAACTTTATTCGTCGCTTCCCTGTTACTCGACTGTTTCGCGGCTCAAAAAATCGGACGCGAGCTTGCCGAGCCGCAAATGCTCCTGCGTTTCGCCGGGCTTTGCGTCTTCGTCTTTAATGAGCAGGAACATGCCGCACAAATCGCCCGCACAGGAGATGGGGAACGCTGCGTTTGCGGTGCGCAGCCCGCCCTCCGCCGCCAAAACGGTGTCCTCGCCGGAGGAGATGAATGCCTTTTTGCGGCGCATCAGCTCATCCAATTGCTTGGAGACAGGCTTATCCAGCAAATCCTTTTTCGGGATACCTGCCGTTGCGATGATGCGGTCGCGGTCGCACACGGCGGTGCCGATGCCGCTTGCCGCCGAGATGCACTCCGCCATGTTTTTGGCGCTTTCGTTCAGTTCTCCCACGGGCGAGTATTTGCGGAAGATGATGCTGCCGTCTTTGTCGATGAAAATTTCAAGCGGCGTGCCCTCGCTGATCTTCATGGTGCGGCGCAGCTCTTTCGGCACCACCACTCGCCCGAGATCATCCATACGTCTGACGATACCGGTTGCTTTCATATCTCAAATCTCCCTTGTTTTCAAAGTTTCGGTATGGGTAGTATTTGAGAAATGCGGGGAATTATACACGTTACAAAGTTTTACGGAAATACACAGTGGCGCGTCCGGTATCTGTTTTGACGTGAAAAGCGGCATGGTTGAAAAGGATTGTTTTCTGTGTTGCTATATAAAATCAAGCGTCATGCTTGAATGAAAGCACGGCGCTTGACTTATTAAAAATAAATTTTAATCTTCCACAGGCGTTTCCAAATTATTCATTACAAGCCCTGTGATAAGCTTCGGGTAAAAATACGTGGACTTCTGCGGCATCTTTTCGCCCGCAGCCGCTACCGCGCCGATCTCCTCCACGCGCGTGGGGTTCAAAATAAATGCACACTGCATCTCGTCGCTTTCGACCGTGGAAAGTGCTTCGTTCAAATCGCGCGTATACGTCAAGTTTTTCTGACTCGCCATATTTTCGCGATCAATCCCGAGGGCGCGCTCCAAAATGAGCGTGTGCAAAACGCTGACGTCCAGCCCGCGCGAGGCCTCGCTCTTTTCGGGCATAAATTCTTCCATAACCGCCGCGTCTTTCAAAATCAGCAGTGCGTAGTTCATTCTGTCCCCGTTTTTATACGCGAATATGAACGCCTTTTGCCCGGCATCATACGCATTTTTCATGCGCGGCTCAATCTCGCTTTTGTCCGCAAGCGTCTCGATTTGAAAGTATTCCCCGCAGCTTTCAAGTACCTTTTCGGCGGAAAAGCCCTCAATGCCGCGCACAAGGCGGTGCGTTGGGAACACCACAAGCCCCGGGTGTGCCATATCGACGAGCGTCATCATGACGAATTCGCTGCCCGGCGCCCAAACGGCGTTTTCGCGGCAGTAATCGCGGTAATGAATTGCGGTTTCATAGCGGTGATGACCGTCCGCAATGTACAATTTGCGCGGCGCAAAATCGGCGCGGAACGCTTCAAGCGCCTGCTTGTCATTCACAATCCACAGGCGGTGTGTGACAAGTCCGTCTGAAAATTCGCAGTACGGCGTGCCGGCGGAAAGGCGGTCGATGCGCTTTTGCGTCTCGCCTTTTTCGTCCTGATACAAAGAGTAAATCGAACTGAAGTTGCAGTTCGTCGCCTTCATCAGCTCAAAACGGTCCTTTTTCGCCTTAGAGAGCGTCTCCTCGTGCGGCAGCACAACGCCCGCGGAAAAATCCTCCACGCGCACAAGGCACACGATGCCCTTTAGGCTGCGCACTTCGCCATGGTCTACGTCGGTTTTGAATTCTTCCTCGTAGATATAAAGACCTGCGTCCTTGTCACAGCGCAAAGTGCCGTCGGAAAGCCACGTGTGCAACGTCTTGCCGGCGGTCTTATACGGTTCTTCGCCGCGCGGCAGCTCCAGGCGTATGACGTTGTGCGGGTTTCTTTCCAAAAACGCCGCGCGCTCCGCTTCACTGATGATGTCATACGGCGGACAGGTCAGTTCTTTCGCTTCTCCCGCCGATTTTGTGTACCGCATGGCATGAAATGCCCGAATGTCTGCCATCGTGGTTCCCCCTTTAAATTTCACTTTTTCTCATTATAACGGCAAAGCACTCTTGCGTCAAGAAAAAAGCGATACAACATGAAACATCCTCGCCGCAGTTCAAGTCCGAAAACACTTCACAGTCTGGCGGTTTTGCCCGTATTCCCCGACCGTTCGAATCAAAACCTGCTTCTTAAAAGCGCAAGAACAAAACGCTGTGCGGCGGCATTTGCAAGGTTCCACCCGCAGCTTGGTCCAGAACGTTTGATTGGGTAAATGAGGAGGGAGGCAACACGGTGTCACTGGAGAAGAGCACCGCCTCGCTGCAAGGTCCAAAGGAAGAGAAGTCCACCGGCTTTTTGCGGTGAAATGCGGCGTTCACCACCGTGGCGGACACCCGACCCTCTCGATCCACGGTAATAACGGCTTCTTGAGACGCGGAGCACAGACGATTACCCATGTGCCAGCGATTCATCCAGGAGAACACTTGTCCTTGCGCTGTCAAGCTCACGTGATCCGGTTTCACACACAGCATTCCCTCGTTGATCGCCTGAAAGTGACACGCAAGGGCTATCCCGCTTTTTTCCGCCTCTTCCATCAACATGTGCAGAACCAGCGCCGCATAAATACCGTCGGTAACACTGGAAGGACGGTACCAGGCATACCACACATTCCACTCGTCCATGGAAATGCGTATAGAAGGCTCCAGCCACTGCCGGGACTGATGAATCAGCTCCCGCATCCGGGAGACAGAAGCCATGCACCGGTTATATTCCTCCTCTACGGTGGAAAGGTCGGTGTAATGGGGGTCGTAGCCATAATAGTGTTGGGAAATCATCTGAGAAATCCCGGCAAGCGGCTTGGCTGAAAATTCTGCCCATTCCTTGTTAGGATAGGGTCCCGAGGAGCACAGGCTGAGACCTGGTGAGGCCTCCAGCATTTTTTTGCCATTCTCCAGTGCGATCTGACAGTACCCGGCAGGAGTGTTGTCGCCCTCCATGTGACCATAACCGAATTCGTTACCTAATGACCAAAACTGCACGTTGTAAGGCTCTTGGTGACCCCGATTGGCTCGGAGTTTTCCGTAAGGGGTTGAGACATCGCCGTTGCAGTATTCCACCCAAGCGGCGTTCTCATCGGGGGTGTTCCAACAGGGGTTGATGGTGATAAACGGCTCGGCACCGATTTCTCGACACAGGGCGATAAAGTCATCGGTATTAATCTCGCTGAAATCGTAGCCCATGGTGTGAGGTTGAGTCTCCAGACCCAAATAGGACTGGAACGGCGCACGCATATCCGCCGGCAAAAGACCGTCCATCCAGTTGAATTCCCCGGCAAAATTGCCGCCCGGCCAGCGCAGCACCTTGATGCCCAAATCCTTCATGGCTTCCACCACATCGCGGCGCATTCCGTGGAAGTGATCCTTGGGCAGCAAAGAAACGGCTCCTACGCAGACATAACCCGCATTCTCCCAGCAGATTCGCAGGTCGGCATCAGAGTCAGCGGCCTGCGGGGTGAGCTCCACCTCTAAACGGGTCCAATCGTCGCCGCCACCTACAGATGTGGCACGGCAGTAGACGTTCTTCCCGGTCCGATCTGTCAATGAAACCGTAAACTTCACCGATTCTTGGGTTTTAACCACCATTCCGAACAGATACGGTTGCCCTTGGGATATTGTGATGCCATGCTGACCCATGCCGACAGCTTCCCCGCAGTAGGGGTTGAAGATACCGACGGAATTACATTCGAGGGTCCGTTTCATGTGGTAGCCTTCTCCGTGGCGGGTGTAGGGTTCATCCAAGGCAAACACGCCACGTTCCCCCAAGGGAAACCATTCTATGGCGCAGCCCTCGCAAGCCGTGGGCTTCCCGGCGAACTTCCGATTGCGAACCATCTGGGCGGATAGGCCGGTATAGATACAGGAGCGAGTGTGCTCCAGATTGCAGCCGAACAAGTAGGGCGAAACCAGTAAATCCGCAGGATCGTCCCGGCGTAAGGCGAGAGGTGTGGCCTGAGCTGCTTTTCCATCCCAATCGACGGCCTCGTCCAGATTGCTGCTGCGAACCACGTTCATGAGTTCGCCGCTGAGAAGCTCCACAACGCTGACGCGCAGCTCCGCAGCCACACGGCTGAAAAGCGTCACGTCGGGCAGGCTTTTGCCACGTTCCCACTTAGAGACCGCTTTATCGGTTACATTCAGTCGTTCGGCCAGTTGAGCCTGAGTAAGACCCATGGCCATCCTGCGCCGGCTGATAAACTGTCCTATTTTTGATAAATTCATAAATTTTCCTCCCCTTAGGACTTTTCTTTAGCATACCATAGTCCACCCGCACAAGCAACCGACCGACAGTTGAGTAACATGGGGCGAAAAAATTTTCTCTGACACTTTTATGAAACGCTTCTTCTGTCACGTCGGAAAAGAAAAAACGGGAGTGCTCCCGAACGTCGCCTCGCAGTTAAGGCAGAACGTGGTTGCTTATTTTGTACTTATTTTCAAAGGGCTGCACCGTATTCTGCTTCGTCTTTTCGCCCGGGGGTACCTCTTTACCGCTTTGCAAAAATAAAAGTTTTTCCGTGCGCAAAAAGCTTGAAACGCAACGGGGGATTTGGTATGATGGACGTGAATAAGCCTTGAGGGGAAGGGCTGCACATTGTGTGTGGCGTGCGCCCTAAATTTTGGGAAGGCGGTTGGATTGAGATGGAAAAAAGCAAGCGAACGTTTCGTGGCAGTTACCCGGCGTATGCCCTGACCTATTTCTTCTTTTACTGGAGCTTGGGCGTGTTTACCTCGGTGCTGTCTATGTATCTGACGGGCATCGGCAAATCGAAAGCGGAGATGTCCTTCATTATGTCGGCTTCGAGCTTGTTCGGCGTGGTGCTGATCCCGATCGTGGGGTATATCCAATGATAAGCTGCGAAAGCCGCGGCTTATCTGTACGGTGATGATGGCGTGCGTGGCGGTGTTCGGCATTCTGTTTGCGCTGGTGCGCGAAACGATGCTGCTGTTCCTTTTAAACGGCTGCATCATGGGGTTTATCTCATCGCTTTCGCCGGTGAGCGAGCGCATGGCAACCTCGACGAAGTACCGCTACGGCACCATTCGTATTTGGGGCACGTTCGGTTATGCGGCGGCCGTACAGGTGGCCTGCGCCATGATGGAATTTACGAGCCCGCAGCTGATTTTTGTTTCGGTCTCCGTTTCGGCGGTGCTGGCCATTGTGGGTTTTCTCGGCACGGACGACATTTCGTTTACGGATACAGAAGCGGCAAAGGCTGCGGCGGGCAAGCAGTTTTCATTTCTCTGTGCGCCGATGTACATTTTGTTCGTCATCATCGGGTTTATTTTTTCGGGCTGCTCAAACCTCAACATGACATACAGCCCCATTTTATTGCAGGAGCTCGGCATGCCGACGGGTGCGGTGGGCACAGTGCTGTTTTTCAGTACGATTGTTGAGCTGCCTGTCATTTTGTTTTCGTACAAATTTATGGATCGCTTTTCAGGGCGCACGCTGATGCTTTTGGCATTTGCTATTATGGTGGCGCAGTTTTTGCTGTACGCCACGGCGCCGAACGCGTTTGTTGCGGTTGTGACCATGCTGGTTTTGCGTGCTATCGGCTCTACGCTGTTCGGGATGATCTTATTGAAGATCGTGCGCGGCGTTGTGCAGGTGCGTTCCGTTTCCACGGCGCTGGGCGTTATCAGCGCTACGGACGCGATGAGTGCCATTTTAATGCAGAACCTCGGCGGCATTCTGGTGGAAAACACGAGTATCCGCATCTTGTATTTTGCCATGGCGGGCCTGATGATGCTCGGCATGATCCTAACGCTGTTCCTGCGCGTGCAGAACACGGAAAAGGTGTTTTCGTAAAAATTTCCCCGCAGCTTCGCGAAATTTCCGACGTGAAGCTGCGGGGAATTTTTAGAAGCCGAACACGGCTGTGTAATCTAAAACGGCGTGCACGAGGACGGGGATCCACAGGGAGCCGGATTTTTCTTTGAGGTGTTGGAAAAGGCAGCCCATGGCGACAAGCCCCGCCATTTGTGAGCATACAAAACGCACAAGGTAAGACGCGGTGATCGCTCCGAAATCCGCATAGGCGAACACGTGCATGGCGGCAAAGAGAATGTTTGGCACGAGGTAGCGAACGACGGCGGGCTCGTCCCGCAAAAGCCCCACGCATACGCCGCGCACGACGAATTCCTCACAAAACGCGATGAAAACGGTGTAGTAGAATAGGCTGTACAGCACGGTGATTTTATCCGGCTTTACGATCAGCGCTGCGGCCGTGACGATAAGCAGGAGAAACAGCAACAAAACAGCGATTTTTCTTGTTTTGCCTTTGGGGACGGTCAGCTGCATCGCCTGCACAAAGCGCTTTTTGCAGAAAACGAGCGCGAGGAAAACAAGAAAAGCGGGCACGGCGGACGTGAGCAGATTTTGCGCAAAGAGCTGCGGCAGGTGCGAGGAAGCCGCCCGCACGGAGAGCAGCGTGCCTTTTTGTTTTTCGACGTATATGACCCATGCGGCGAAAAGCATATCCGCGGCACAAATCAAAAACACGGCAAGAATTTTCAGCGCAAATTTGCCTTTTGAAGACGCTTTATCTAAAAGCATAGTTTTCTCCTTTCGCGGCCCGAGCAGCCGCCTTTTTCGGGTAAATTATAGCACGGCTTTCAGAACGTGACAAGTTCACTAAATTTCTGACAGTGAATTTTACGGGGGGAATTTTCTTTTTACTGGAAACGGGCGGGCGGCTGTGCTATGATTAAAGTATCAAACGGAAGGTGGTTATATTTATGATATTGGAAAGGGTTACGCCGGAAAGCGTGGGTATTCATTCCGAAGGCATATTGAAATTTATCGATCTTGCAGAAAGCAGAGGGCTTGAGCTGCACAGCATGATGCTGCTGCGCCACGGCAAGGTGTGCGCAGAGGGTTGGTGGAAGCCGTATAACCCGGCGTCACCGCACATGATGTTCTCCTTTACAAAGGCGCTGACCTCCACGGCCATCGGCTTTGCGTGCCAGGAGGGAGCGCTGTCTCTTGACGATCGCTTGAGCGAGCTGTTCCCGGACAAGATGCCGGAAAATCCGAACGAAAATCTGCTTGCCTGCACGGTGCGCGATCTGCTCACGATGTCCTGCGGCCACGAGACGGAGATCAATACGTTCGACGTGAACGAGCCGGATTGGATTAAGAATTTCCTTTCGCACGAGTTTAAATATAAGCCCGGCACGTGCTTTATGTACAACACCGCCGGCACGAACATGCTGTGCGCCGCGCTGAAGCGCCGCACGGGTGAGAATCTGTTCGAGTACCTTACGCCGCGTCTTTTTGAGCCGCTCGGCATGGAGAATATTGAGTGCTTCTGCCTGCCGGACGGCGTTGAAATGGGCGGCGCGGGCAGCCGCCTGAAGACCGAAGACATGGCGCGCTTTATTTTGTTTGTTTCCCGGCACGGCAAGTGGGAGGGCAAGCAGCTTTTGAACGCCGAATGGTTCGACATGGCGAGCGCAAATCAGGTCTCGACGATCAGTCCGGCGAATAATGCGGATAACCCCGACTGGCGCTGTGGTTACGGCTTCCAGTTCTGGCGCTGCGTGCCGGAGCATGTGTTCCGCGCGGACGGCGCATTCGGCCAGTACGGCGTGGTGTTTGAGGACAAAGACACCGTGCTCATTTTGCAGAGTTCTTCCTCCAATCAGCAGGAGCAGCTGACCTGCGCGTGGGAGGCGTTGCTGCCGGCCATCACGGACGAGGAGACGCTGCCGGAAAGCCCCATGGCGCACGTTTTGAAGAAGCGTTTGGAAAGAGCAGAGATCACGCCGATGCTGTCTTCCCGCAACCCGTGGTCCGAAAAAGAGATTGAGGGTAAGAAATTCGCGTTTACGGAGGAAGTTCCGGGGCTTGTCGATTTCATCGGCGGTGTGTGGATTGTGGCCCCGCAGGGCGGTGTGACAAAGACGCTGCGCTTTGAATTTGCGCCCGAAAAAGCAAATCTCGTTTTCGAGCAGGATAACGGCGAATTTACGGCGGAGATCGGCCTTCAGAGCCACTTCACGAGCTTTACGCTCGGCGGCCGTACCTATGGAGCTGTGGGTCGCTGGCGCAGTGACAAGCGCTTTGAGCTCGAAGTTCGCTGTGCGGAATCCGCAGGCGGCAGACGAATGATCTTCACATTTGAGGGCGACGCGCTCACGCTGGAGACGGAATCTACGATGGCAATCTCCGGCGGCATTGCAGATCGCCCGTACAAGCGCTACACGCTGAAAGCGGAATAATTTCAAAGAAGGATATGGAGCCGTGCGCAGAAGGAAAACCTGTTTGCGCGCGGCTTTTCTTTGCTTAAAACGTTTGACTAACGGCCTGAAATATGCTATACTCTTGGGGTATTGAATATTGGGCTGTCGCCAAGCGGTAAGGCAACGGACTTTGACTCCGTCACCTCGTGGGTTCGAATCCCGCCAGCCCAGCCATGATTGGGTGACATAAAAGATGTCACCCAATTTTTCTAGTGCTTATGCGGGTTTTCGGGGTTTTTGAGCGAAATGCAGGAAACCGTTTTAC
>OGOH01000483.1_pt1 | contig 31545 bp, 26 predicted proteins | sample 1552571 | NCBI WGS metagenome assembly OGOH01 (sample SAMEA2580170, study PRJEB22360) | human gut metagenome | biome: human gut; feature: human-associated habitat; material: faeces | place: Denmark | collected 2008/2010
ACTGTGGAAGCCACTCCGGCCGCGACGAAAACGATAAGATCTCAGCCGCCGGTTTAACCCTTACCTCCCGCCACAGCATTCCGTTCATCGATGAGGGAAATATGATCCTGCTGTGTGAGAAAATGTCCGCAACGCGACTGACTGAGGATTCCTTCCTGATGCCAGAGATTGCGCAAAAATGGTATGCAGATCATGATATGCACACGATGTATATTGCGGAGATCATTGATATTCTGGCAAGATAAGAAAAACAAGCAGGTGGGAGTTCATATACGAAAACTCCTGCCTGCCCGTTTTATGTTTTTCAGATATATAATCTCTTAATCATTTTTTGTTCCATACATTCTAAAATACTCATCCGCCTGCTGCATAGATATGTTTAATTTATCCTGCAATCTTTTTATAATACCCTTTTTCGGTATGTTCATTTCGAGACACATTTCTATCATTCCCTCTGCTTTGCCACGAACTTCTCCACGCGCTTCGCTCTCCGCAATTAATTCTTCAATCGCCTGACACATCTCTATCCCCTCCTTTTCCTCTGATATCTTAATTGGTGTCTTCGTGATGGTTTTTATAACTCTGGCTGCATTCATTTCTATACTTTTATGGGTATCTGTCCTCAAAAAATCCAGCAGTTTTTCTTTATTATTAGAGTACTTGATATATCCCATAACCTCTCTCATACTTGTTGAAAATTTGTTCAGTTCTTCTTCCGTAAGTTTTGCCGGATCGATCAGGTGTATCCTGTAGTTCTCCACATAACTTAAAATTTCCATATCCCTTATCGGCATCATTTCATGTAAAGATAACGGTCCGTCCCATTCCTCTGCCCCAAAATGAATCACAAGTGTGATAACTGGTTTAATGTGATCTTCCTTTAAAAATCCCGATAAATATTCTCCACCGGTTTTTCCTGAATAATCTTTTTGGCTCCGTCGGTGCCCTGCCGCTATATCTGACACTTGTTTTCCATATTGTAAGGCATCATAGATAGCGTTTCTGACCGGCATTGCATAATGGACATCTGTCTGATTCTCAACCCCTAATAAAACATACGACATCTTTTCATCCTGTTTGATGACTGCTGCTTTTAAAACATCACGGTATTTTTGCAGTGCATCTTTTTTACCCACTGCCGATGTAGCAGTGTCAACCTCTGTAAGTCCTGCCGGATCGATCACTTTTTTTCCACCATAGATAAGATAATTAAACGCATCTGCAAATATAGCATTCTCCCGCATATACTCTTTTGTTACAATATCAACCGTCCCCATTCATTTCTCCTCCTTTGTTTAATCCGGGAGCAATTCGTGGTTTTCAAGAATTCTCCCTGCTTATATGTGTGAATGATAAAAGCATTGGAAATTCTTAAGTTGAATGTATAACTTTTTATACATTTTTCACTATGATAAAAGAATGGTCTATAACCATGTAGATGATTTCAGAATATCATGCTTTGTCTGGATTTTAGCATACTGTTCTTATAATGTCATTAAAAAGCCGATATTCCAATGATATTTGTAAGTTTTGCACAAAAAATCCAGTGTATAAAAACAGATATAACATACACACACCTTGCTTTTTCCAAAAATCAATGCTACAATATTTTCTGAGTTTTGTTCTAAAAAGTAAATATATGGAGGATTATTTATGAGCCCAGTTACTATTGTATTGCTGGTTATCTTAGCCGTTTTAATCATCGGACTGATTGTCCTTTATTTTCTCGGAAAGAAAGCACAGAAAAAGAAAGCTGAACAGGATGAGCAGCTTGCCGCTGCCGCACAGACCGTATCCATGCTGATTATAGATAAGAAGCGAATGCGCATTACCGAATCCGGTCTTCCGCAGGTTGTGATCGACCAGACACCGAAGATGATGCGCCGTACCAAACTTCCAATCGTAAAAGCAAAGGTTGGACCAAAAGTAATGTCTTTGATCGCCGATGAATCTGTATTTGATTACATACCGGTAAAAAAAGAAGTGAAAGCTACCGTGAGCGGTATCTATATCACAAAAGTTACCGGTGTACGCGGACCTCTTGAAAAACCGGAAGGTAAAAAGAGCTGGAGGACCAAATTAAAAGAAAAAGCAAATCGCGCAAATAAAGAACTCGAAAAAGAAAAAGCTGAACTTGAAAAAGAGAAAAGTAAGAAAAAGAAAAAATAAGTCATAAAAAAATACCACACAAACGTGCAGTATTCATAACACCATTAACAGCCACAGCAAACTGCTGTGGCTGTTCTTGTATTCTTTGCTGCTATGTGATAGTATGAAACCAATCGGACTTACAAATTATTACACCGGATTTTTCTCCTGACAAAATAAATAAAAAAATGTGTCTCCAATAATAACGCTGCAAGGGTAAAACAATATTTATAATACTGCAAAAAGCATGTTCTGCAATTCTTTTGAATTGTAAAACATGCTTTTTTCTATAGCTTTTTACGCTTTTGCTTTCGCTTCCCCTTCCGGGAAAATGATCTTATTGACAAAGAAAAATACGACCATTGAAACTCCGCCGTTTAACACGGTCGTTCCTATATTGTACAGCCAGTCCGGTACGAACATACCGGCTACTGCTACCCAGATACAGTTGATGGAGTTTACGATACAGGTCACGATGCAGAATGCGATCAGATACCAGAATGCCTGATACCAGATATTTCCCTTGCTGCGGAACACGAAAGTTCTCTGGATCGGGAAATTGATGCATTCTCCAATCACCATGGCAACCATGTATGCACAAAAAATATGGAAGTCCACCGTGTGCGGCATCATAACCGATAATATTCCATTTGAATGTTTCTCCAAATAATGTGATGTCAATTCCCGGGAATCCAAAGTCAATGTTTGGAAGTCCGGCAAATGCGAGCGGCAGAAACAGTAACATCAGGTATTTAAATACCGTGATCAGGTTACTTACGATCACGAACAGACCGCCCTCCCGGACCCATTTGGAGGCTCCGGGATGTTTGTCTGCAAAGTTCTGCCATAGATTTTTTATACTACTCATTGTACGCTTTCACCTCTATGTATTGTAATCTCTGCAAAGTTCTGTTTTTATTCTGCTGATGTTTCATTTACGGTCTGCACCGGTTCTTCTGCTGCATCTTTTTTATATTTCCTGATCGTAAGAACCTCTAAGAAGATTACCAGTGCTCCAAGGATGATATCGATCACGATCGCCAGAATCTGCCAGTTCATCAGACCTGTCTTTAAGTTTTCAGGATCATATGCACGGCTGTTTACAACGGTATACATGATATTTTTGGATGCCTGACGCATTGCTTTTACACCTGTTGCGCTTGTGGTATCTGTCACATGGTTGGTCTCCGTATCGTATGCAACTAACATACAGTCTGTACCACCGCGGATACCCATATCAGAATCCATGTATCCGTAAACACCAAAATAGTCAGTTAATACAAATCCACGGAATCCCCACTCATCACGAAGGACAGTTGTCTGTAACGGATATGTTCCGCCTGCCCACTGTGTACCGATATAATTGAAGGAAGACATTACTGCTTTTGCTCCACCTTCTTTTACAGCGATCTCAAAAGGTTTTAAGTAAATTTCACGGATTGCCTGCTCATTTGACCATGTACAGAGCATTCCGGTACGGTTTGTTTCCTGGTCATTCAAAGCAAAATGTTTGATATATGCGTAAACACCATATTTTTCAGCACCGATCACTGCATTTGCGGCCATTTTTCCGGAAAGGACACCATCTTCTGAATAATACTCAAAATTACGTCCTGCAAATGCATTTCTGTGCGTATTCATTGCCGGTGCATACCATCCGGAAACATCCATCTCATCTGCCATCTTACCGATGCTCTCACCGAAAGAAAGTGCAAGATCTTTGTTCCAGGTATTTGCGATCATAACTGCGGACGGGAATCCGATGGAACCTGTTCCTGTAAAGTTGTTATTGATGGATGCAGGTCCGTCACAGTCAACAGTCATAACTTTTCCAACACTTGATGCTGCAGATGTCTGATATCCGCCAAGTGCGATCATGGTATCCATATCAGAAACAGTCAGCTGGTCAAGCAGTGTATCCCATTTTTCATCATCATAGGAAAGACCACGCATATCAGCAAGTGTCATTCCGTTTTTCGCACCTGTTGTCGGCATTTCATCAGAATCATTGTTGTAATTGTTTGGATCATAATTGCTGTTATTTAAGAACTCAGCTTTCTCATCCTCTGCCAATGTAAAGTTTGAAGGAGCTGCTGTTGCTTTTGCATAGTTTGCAAATCCATCTGCTCTTGAAAGGTATGTTACATCGCCTTCTGCATATGCAAACTGATTTGTTGCAGCTACATCATCGGTAGAACGTGCATTATTCTCATCATATACAACGGTATCTGCAACACTTACGGTCTGTGATGCGATCGCATTTACGATGCTGAAAAAAAAAAAAAATTTGTTTCTCCCCCAGCCTCTAAGATATAACCGCCTCCGGAGATCTTAATACCTTCAGAATCATAGGAAGCCATATCTTCTTCTGAGAAACTTACATTGATTGTCTGGGATTCACCCGGCTGTAACACATCTGTTTTTGCAAAATCGATCAGATTTGCAGATGCTTTTTCAATTCCACCGTTTGTATATGGCGGATTGTAATATACCTCTACCACATCTTTTCCTGCGGCAGTTCCGTTGTTTGTTACGGTAACATCAAAGGATACTTTACCGTCTGCTACGGTAACATCTCCCATCTTCTGTTCAAAATCTGTATAAGAAAGTCCATATCCAAATGGGAACTGAACCGTCTTATCATAATCAATGAGTCCTTCCACTGCTGCTGTCTCATAGAAACGATAGCCAACATAAATGCCTTCTACATAGTTGACAAAAGATGGAATTGTTGCTTCTTCTTCGCCTGTTCCGAAGTTTTTGGATGTAGCGGCAAACTCATCCATATTGTCATACAGGAAGTTTCCAAAATTGTTGTAAGTCGGTGTTGCTGTCAGATCATATACAAATGTATCGCTGGTTTTTCCGGATGGATTTACCGTACCGGCTACGACTGCGCCAAGAGACTCAAATCCGGACTGACCTGTTCCAGGACACCAGATTGCACCCTTGATCTGTTTGTAATCATTTAAAAATCCAAGTTCCATGGTGTTTGCACCGTTGTATACGACAACAACGTTGTCAAAGTTGGCACAAACAAGGTCTAACATATCTTTTTCTGTCTGGCTTAACTGTAAGTAATGCTCACCAGCTTCAAAATCTTTGTAGTTTTCAGAGTTATCTGTGTAAGTCACCTTGCTCACATCCGTTGGAAGATCTGCTCCCTCACCACCAACACGGGTGATCACAACCATTGCCGTATCAGAAAATTCTTTTGCATTGTTGATCAGTTCATCGCTGTAAGAATCTGCTGTCGGTTCCGGCAATGTCCAGTCCTGCGCCCACATACCAACTTCCGGTCTGTCCTCACGGTACGCTTTATAAAAATCGGTCAGTTCTGTGTTGATCTTGTATCCGGCATCCTCAAGACCACCGAGAAGTGTTGTTGTCTCGTATGCATCCGATAATGCTCCGGATCCGGTACCACCATAACAAGGATTGGTAGATGCCCATCCAAACACGTTGATATTCTGTGTATTTGTAAGTGGAAGGATATTGTCCTCATTTTTCAATAATACAATACCTTCGTCTGCGATATCCTCACAGAGTGCTGTCGCCTCATTTGAGGTCTCCTCTGTGATCGTACCATTTCCCATTGCAAGTGAGATCATACTTGACATTGGAATAAAGCAGATCAGATTGATAATCACAACTGCTGCCATAAGGAATGCGATCCATGCTTCCTTTCTCACCAGTTTCTTTACCGGTTTCTTCAATTTCATGCATGCCACAGTTACAATAATCGCGATTGCCAGTGCAATGCCAAGCGCAATCAGGTATGGCTTACAGGAATTGAGAACGTTGATCACGTCATCCATGTTAATTGCTAACATTTCTAAATCCTCCCTTGTTTTCCGAAGGAAAATGCAATTTTACAATGTAAAATTTATCTGCTGACGAGCAGAGGATTTTCCTCCCTTGTTTTCTTTATCCGTTTCGGATCTTGTAACTGTATCCTACCACACTACATGTCCTTTGGTAAAAATCTTCACAATCTGCACTTTTTTTGCATAAACTGTTTTGCATGTTGGAAGTTTTAGACAAAATAAACGCCATATTTTTATGCATTGTACACAAAACATGGCATTTACTATCATCTTAATTACAATTCTAAATTATTTTCCAATCAATACTTTCTTTCCCTCAAAAGCAAATCCGTAGTGTCTGATCTTCTCTTTTGGGATTCCTGCTGCAGTCAGTCCGGCGTCATAATTTTTTTCCCTGATCTGTTTTAAAGCGGCCTGCACCGTATCTTCTAATGTTTCTTCTTCATCTGCCTCATGGACTTTAAATTCCATCACGATTGCATTGTTTTTCTGGTCATGTGGAACCAGCATGATATCATATCTGCCGTAGCCGCTCTCCCTGTTTGACCGCACATCATAAGAATCCCGCAGTTCCACTAAAAGTCCCAATACAAATCCGTGATAAAAACGCTCCGGCTGCGATCTTTTCGATGGATGGTTTCCGGTATCAAAGCTGCTGAAAGTTGTGAGTGCAATGTCGTTCATATAAATATTCATCTCTTTTAAGTTCCCTTTTAATAATGCCTCTATGAACTCATTATAGTTCGACATGGAATCATCAAACCAGCCTTTAAACATGTTAGAAAACATACTGTAAGTTTCCAGATTCGTGATACGAAGATGATACCACGGTTCTAACAGCATACCTCGATATTCCACCTCTTCTGCTTTCAGGTAGCCCCCTGCAAGCAGCAGGCTCCAGATCGCATTTTTACTTTTATCAAGCTGGTTAAACACAATCTGTTCGTCAAATGTTACCACGATTTCTCTTTCCTGCAAAAGTTCCTCCATCCGTGTTTTAATGTCTGCCGATGCCGTCCGGATCAGTTTATTTACCAGACCGTTAGAACTTGTTGATGCCCAGTACGGACGAAACTGTTTTTTGTCCAGAAAATTAGTGATCGACCACGGATTATAGATATCTTTATGCGTGCCGAAGGTAAATCCATCATACCATTTTTTTACCATCTCTTTCTGATCTGTCAGCTGATATTCCGCGAGAGCATCAAACACCTCTGTCTCAGTAAATCCAAAACAGGTGGCATATTCTTCTGAAGTGGTCGTCACAACATTGAGATTATTGAGATCAGAAAAAATAGATTCTTTTGAAACCCTTGTGATTCCTGTCATGATCCCGCGCTCCATGTAAGGATTGGTCTTGAAACTGGAATTAAAAAGACTGCGGATAAATGCGGTAAACTCATCCCAGTATCCGTGAATATATGCTTCCTGCATCGGAGTGTCATATTCATCCAGCAGGATGATGGCTTTTTTCCCATAATATCTGTATAAGATACCTGCTAAATTTTTTAATGAATCCTGTGCGGTCACATCACCCATAGTTTCACTCACAGACCGTAACTGTCTTTTTTCCGTTTCCGAAATATTTTCTGCCTCATTCAGATACGCATGCTGCATATATGTTTCTTCAATAATATTTTTTATTTTTCGTACGGCATCCTCATAATTTGTCTGTTTCACATCCGCAAAACTTAAAAAGATGACCGGATAGGTTCCCTGGAGTTTTCTGTATTTTTCCTCTTTCCACACTGACAGACCTTCAAACAGATCGGATCTTCCCGCATACTGGTTTGAAAAAAAACAGTTTACCATACTCATATTGAGGGTTTTCCCAAAACGCCTTGGACGTGTGATCAGTGTCATCACATCTGCTGATTCCCACCATTCCCGGATAAAATCAGACTTATCTATATAAAAACTGTTTTCTTCACGGATACTTTCAAATCCCTGGTTACCAATACTGATGCACGGTGCCATATCTTTCCTTCCCCCAGTTCAGTTTTAAAATTATATTCTCTTTTCCAATTATATAAAACCGGACTCTTTTCTTCAAGGAATATCTGTCTTTAACAATATACAATATTTTATTCTTTTACCTGTTTAATGCTTCACAGACACAATTCTCTATGTACTCCATGCCAAGCTCTGTATTTAATGTGATATCGAAATTTGCTGCGACACCCCAGATTCTTCCGGTATAATAGCGGTAATTGTCAGCACGTCTCTTATCTTCCCGCTGGATTCTCTGCTTTGCTTCTTTTTCAGACAGATTTAAGCGCTTCATCACGCGTTTTACCCTGCTCTCTATCGGTGCAGAAAAATAGATTTTCAGGCAGTCCGTGCGGTTTCTTAAAATATAATCCGAACATCTTCCGACAATCACACAGTTTCCTTTCTGTGCTAATTCTTCTATGACTTTCTTTTCCGCCTCAAATATCTGGTCTTTCGGTGCTTCCTCATTGGTCTGTGCATACATATAGACCTGACTGACCAGATCATATAACAGACTGTTTGTCATGGATTCTTCTTTTTTACTGATAAAATCCTGTGTATATCCGGTCGTCCCTGCAGCCATTTTTATAATCTCCTGATCATAAAAAGAAAATCCAAGTTTCTCTGCAAGTGCCATTCCGATATCATGTCCGCCGCTTCCATACTGTCTTCCGATGACAATAATATTTTTCCGGTACTGCTTTCCACCGTTCTGTATTTTTTCTGAAACCTCTCTCTTAGTTTCATATTCTTCCGGAAACAGCACCGGCTTTATAAATTCCAGCTTCTTTCCAAGAACCCTAGCGATAAATCCGACCAACAGCGCAGCAATGATCGTACCTTCACGCACTCCGTTTAACTGACCGGAAAACAAAAATGACAACGCAGCCGCGATCACTGCCATCGATATATCGAAAATAATTTTCGTCGTTCCGAAATTTGTTTTCCAGGTCTGCACGATCGCACGGACAAAGGATTCTCCCGGCAGCATGACAACATCTGCAAGTACCTCTAAATAAACGCCAAATCCCAAGATCGCACATACCACAAGCAGTGCGATCACTTTTACAAGATAATTCTTCGGATCGACCCAGAAAAACAGATACATGGTCAGATCGATAAAATATCCAAATGCAATGGATACAGGAATCTGTAAAATATTTTCCAGTTTAAAATTTTTCCGTAAGATCAGTATCTGCAGTAAAATAAGGAAAATACTGAAAAAGATCGTGAAATTGCCAAGTGTAAATTTAAAATTAAGGCTTAATACATACGGAATCGAAGAGATCGGGGATGTTCCAAGACTTGCCTTTGTGATCAGACTTACACCAAGTGCATTGATAAACAATCCCACCAAAAATAAAAGATATCTTTTTAACTTATTCATTTTTTGTCCCTTCTTCCTCTGTCAGCATCAGATTTTTAAATATTTTTCTGCTGAATGTAAGATAGGCATCAAATTCCTCTTCCGTGATTCCTTTTAACGCCTGCTTTTCAATTTCCAGAAAAGATTCTTCCACCAGCTTCTGGCTTTTCCATCCCTCTTTTGTCAGATAAATATGAAATGTGCGTCTGTTTCCATTTAACATCCGCCGTTCGATCAGACCTTTTTCCTCCATACGGTTCAGTATTGAAGTCAGCGATCCCGCCTCGATAAAACAGCCCGCTGCAATTTCCTTCTGACTTGCTCCATCATGACTTTTAAGATAATCCAGAACCTTCGGCTGTCCCAGTGTAAGCCCTGACTCCTTTACTTTTTCCAGAATACGCTTCTGAATTAACAGATGATTCGCCATGGTCAGGTAATGCAATGATGTGTCCACGTCTCACGTTCCTTTCTTTTTATGTTTAACGCAAAATAGTTATAATTCTAACGTTTAGGATTATAACTATTTTTGTAAAATGTGTCAATATATGTTTTTGCTCATTTTATAATGTCTACAGCCCTTCCCTGTATATCTCACTGATCACCGCCTGGGCATGTTCTGATTCTTTTTTCTTTATAAGCTGCTCCCTGTCACTCAAAATTGCAATCATTTCATCCACCACTACCTCAACTGCGGGTGGCTCTGTCATCCTGTACAGATACCCCAGCATGCGCGTTGCTGTGTAATCCGTATTCAGATACTTGTAGGCAATTTCTGAACATAGTTCCTTCGGATATCTTCTTTCAATCAATGCTCTGTAAAGCTCGTCTGCTCTTTCTGATGCCATATTTTTCTCTCCGTGTCAGGCTTCATCGGATGCATCATTCAGTGCGTCATTCGCATCCTCCAGTGCATCCAGTGCCTCTGTCAGAAGATCCAGTTTGTCACTGCTCTCATCTTCTGCTTCATATGCATCAATCACATCCACAAGAGTATCTTTTATTTCTTCCAGAGAAGCTATAATTCTTTTCAATCTGGCTTCCTTTGAAGAAACTCCAGTAATATCTACTACTTTGCTCATGATAATCCTCCTTCTTGGGTGAAAAAGTTGTTACCCATATGATACCCGTTTCCACCTCAAAAGTAAAATACTATCTTTTTATCATGCATAGCAGACTTTACTCCGTATAACTATTCCCATTCTCATCCGTCCAGGTGCCGTCACCATTGTCTGTGTATCCGACCCCATCTGCGTCACAATAATAATAATCTCCGTTTGTTGTTTCTATTACATTAACAGTACCGTTACTGCCCTGGAGTTCATGCTGTTCCAGTTGGTTTCCGAAATGATAACCTTCGTCATTCCAGGTACGATATGAATTTCCATTGGCATCTGCCCAGTTTCCATCTCCCTGATAACTGTATCGGCTCCCATAAGCATCAGAATAGGTCCCATCTCCGTTATCGTAAAGAACTCTGGATTCTTCATCTCCTCCACCCGGTGCTACAATTGATGCTACACCGGAAGTAGTAGTGAATCCACTGGTATATGGTACGCCTGCTGGCAGATTTTCATAAGATGAAACAGACCCGTTGTTGTCAGAGGTAATTCCATCATCGGTCGTTTCACTTACCTGTCCGCTGTTTTCCATGGCAGGTTCATCGTTTGTTTCCGCATCTGCTTTTTCCTCTTCGTCTACAGAATCCTCTGTATCTGTATTCTCTGTCACTCCTCCTTCGTCCTGTGTTTCAGCAGCTTTCTGCATAGTTACCATTTCAGAAAACGGTGCATAATCCGGTACATTATTTTTCTCTGGATCTGCATTTTTTTCAATACCAGACTTCTCCGTCTCTACTGAAACTGTATCTGTCCCGGCAGAGACATTAAATACCAGATTACCGCCTGCAAGCAGCAGCGTCACAAGAATTCCCGGAAGAATTCCTTTGCGGAGTTTCCGAATGTTCACCATATACAGAATCCGATCTTTAAACACCATTTCGCTGTCATTAAGACTTGCTGTCACATATGGAATCTGATTTTCCATGGCCACTGTCCTGAGAAGCAGCTGTCGATATAATTTATGTTCCTTTTTATTAACTCTGCGAACAACCGCTGTATCACACAGATTTTCAATATCCTTATCCGCTTCTTTCAGCATGATAAGAAGAAAGGGATTGAACCAGTATATCGATGCACAGATTCGAAGGAGCATCTTATACCAGAGATCCCGATGACAATAATGTGTAAGTTCATGGTAAAAGATAAGTTTTCTTTCTTCTGCTGAATACCCGGTTGCTGGTAGATACAATTTTGTATGTAAAAGTCCTGCAAGAAGCGGTGTGGTAAGACCTGCGTTTTGCCTGAGTTCCGGTATTCTGCGTACGTGCTTCTTTTGACACGCTGCACGGTACATCTGAATACTCACCGTATCACTTACCTGTAGACTCATCCGTTCCAGATTCCTTATAGAAAAATAATATGCCAGCAATTCTCCTGTCAGTTTAAGTACCGCTACGCTCAGCCAGACAGCAGCAAAAATCAAAGCCACAATTCCCAGCCATTTATCTGATTCGTACCTGACAGTTCTCTTTTGTTCCGGGATTTCTGTCAGATTTTTCATGTCATTGCTCGCAGATAATACGGTTTCTGTTATCTTCTGACTTTCCTCTGGTCTGACTGCGTAATCCGTTATCTTCGGGTTTTGCGTATTCTGTTGACTGCTTCTAAGTACTTTGAAATCCACCAGTGCCAGATTCGCCGGAAGGCGCACCGGAACACAAAGGCTTATCGTAATCAACAGCCAGATAAAGTACTTCCATCTCGCTGATACACGTCCTTTAAACAGAGTCGCAAGCACTTTTACCAGTAAAATTACTACTGCTGCAATAATATTCAGTTTCAGAATGTGCAGAATAAGAACTTCCATAATTTGCTATTCCTCCCTGTCCTCCAGGTTCTTAAGAAATTCACTGAGATCCTGGACTTCTTCCGAGCTGATCTTCTTTCCATGATAAAGTGAAGTTACAAACTTTTTTAGTGAATTCCCATAAAGTTTCTCAAGAACACTCTGGCTTTCATGTGCCTGATAATCTGACTGCGAAACCAGGGGTGTATACAGATTCATTTTTCCCTGTTTCGTCACTTCCACGAAATTTTTGTTCTCCAATCTGGTCAGCAATGACAAAATTGTTGTTGATGCAAGCTTTTTCTTCATATTGATCACTTTCTCAATCTCCGGTCTGGTCATCGGCGGAGTATTATTCCAAAGAACGAGCATAATATCCAGCTCTGATTCCGGAAGTCTCTGGTAAGTTTTTTTCACTTTTTCATACCTCCTGTTACATATTTTCTACAAATGTAGGAATAACTCTATTTTACCACGGTTCACGGAAATGGCAAGGGCTTTTGCACAATTTGCAAATGCCCTTGCCATTCCTGCAGCTACTGACCACTATCAGTCTATTTCTGTATAACTGCTGCCATTTTCATCACTCCATGTCCCGTCTCCGTTGTCCGTAAATCCTGTACCATTTTCGTCCTGGAAATAATAATCACCATTTGTAGTTTCCGTAACCGTCACAGTATTACCGTTTGCATCCTGAAGGTCATGCTGTTCCAACGTATGTCCCAGATGATGAGTATCATCATTCAGAGCTGAGTAGGTATTTCCATTTTCGTCGGTATAAGTCTCATCCCCATTATCGGTATAGTTCATTCCATCATCTCCACGATATTCACAAGAATAATCTTTGTGAAGAATGTAATTAATCTCAATGGTATTTCCATCACTGTCAACTAATGTCATTGGTGAAGTAGAAAGGATATCGGAATCATCATTGCTGTCCGAGGATTTTGCAGAAGCATTTTCTTCTGTATCGGAGGAATCTGAATCTCCTCCTGACTTCTGACTGGCAGTATCTGTAGTTGCCTTATCAGAATCATCAGAAGAATCATCGGTCTGGTTTTCATTCTCCTGTCTGGTAAGTGAAGGATTTCCAGGATACGAAATATATTCTACAAATTTTCTGACGTCACTGATGTCATCTGCATCTTTTGCATATCCCACTGCCATATACAGGCTGTTTCCCTCTGAATAAATTGTCTGATAGCAGGCATCGTATGTGTCATTGCATTTGGCAATCCCTGTTTTGACATCCTCCAGTGAATATTTATAGATATTTACATAATCATTTCCGTTCGTATAGCTTGCATAGGTACCTTCAGTATCTGCTTTTTCCCATTCAGATCCAGCCGGCGGCTGTGTATAGAAATCGTTATTTCCTGCTGCCATAACCGTTGCAGCTGAAAAAATCCCAAGTGTTGCTACCGTCATAAGTGTCATAAATTTTGTCTTCATCGTGGATTCTCCTAGAATTTTATTTTCTACATCTGTAGAAGTTAATTGTATTCTACAACTGTAGAATACAATTGTCAATTCTTTTTTCTATATTTTTTTATCATCTCAGTTTAATTTCTATTTTTCCTTCCACTGGGCTATATAAATCCAGAGGATCTTCATCACTTTCATAAACACGTCCTTCGCCTTCTCCAAATGATTTGCGGCATACTGGACATGATAGTCAGAACTAATATTTCTTTTTTCATTTTTCTGCAATCGTATTTCCATCAAAAGTGCCATTTTACGCCATTCTTGCAATAAAAAAAAGGTCCTCCCGGATAGACTATTATTGTTCCTGTCCATCCAGAAAGACCTGAAAATTAAAATGTTATATTTTTTAGAAATTATCCATTAAATTTCTGCAAACATTTAAATAAAATCATGGGTTTCGTTTTCTACAAACTCCCCATCTAAGAAAGCAAGATCATCCGTAGCTTCCTGTACTTCTGCTTCCTCGTCAGAATATTCTATCTGCCCACCTTTCTCTTCCTGCCTTTCACACCATATGACCAGACGTTTGGAGGCATCTGTTCCACAGGTGGAAAGCAGAAGCGTCGGGACTTCTTCCTGCGTTCCAAGTAAAAAAGCATCTCCATCTGCCGGTGTATACTCGCATTTTACGATCACAAAGATCCATACCCCTTCATCCGGAAGATACAGATAGAGGATATGGTGTTCTTTTAAAAATTTATCGCCAAGGAAATTTCGAAGTCCGCGGAACATGCTGCCATCTTTCATATTGTGACCATAAATGATGTTCTTGTCATCAGAAAAATCGGCATTGTTATCGGAATCCAGGAAAATGGCCCCTGCCACATGTTCTGTCTTCTTAAAAGTATGCGTCAGGTAATAGGAGTCATCGTTTCCCTGAACTACCGGGTAATCAATGCTGGTATCTGGGATCCGGATCCATGCAACGATATCCGGATTGATCTTTTTTAATGCCTTAAAATCAACCACGGTCTGTTTCCCATCGCTTCCGTCTGTTCCTTCTGTGTGGTCATCCTCATCTGTTTCCTTGACGTATGTACGCAGGTCTTCATATTCCTGCACACCTTCCCGGTACATAAAGTAAATGCCAAAACCGGTACATACGCAAAAGCTGAGTACCATCAGGCAGACTGCCACGATCATGATTTCTTTTATGTGTCTCATACAAACCTCCGATTATTCTTCCTGGAAAAAGGGCTGCCGGTAAATCGAGCAGCCCTGAACCGTATTCCTTAATTTCCTTTTTTCTTCTTATACCAGATCACGCCGCCAATGCCGCAGGCAGAAAGGACTGCCAGAAGGATCGGAAGCCAGATGTTGGTGCTGTCCCCTGTTTTCGTGCTGTTTCCTGTCGGTGTGCTGCCGGAAGGGGATTTGGTGTTTTTGATCTCTTTTACGATCTCGATCACCTTGGTTTTTCCGTCTTTGTATTCAAAGCGGATCTCCTCTTTTTTGCAGCTTAATTCATAACCATTTGGTGCTTTGGTTTCTACCAGGATATATTCCACGGTTTTCTCTACTTTTCCATTTTTATAAGTAGCAATCGGAATCTTGCCGCTTGTCGCTGTTCCGGTCTTATCCGTTACCAGTTTTTCTACGACTTTTCCGCTTTCCTTTTCACGCAGTTCAAATTCTGCTCCTGGAAGGGCTGCCTTACTGGTGGAATCGGTCTTTTTGATGACCAGTTTTCCATACGGATGTGCGTCCTTCATTTTGACTTTCTGGACTTTTCCAGTATCTTTTACCGTAAATTTCACATCTTCCGCAATGAGGTATCCATCCGGGGCCTGCTCTTCACGAAGGGTATATTCGCCTACCGGAAGTTTTTCGACCATATGCGGTTTATCTGTGGATGTCCAGCTTTCAACTTTCTTTCCATCTTTATCCAGGATGATCAGTTTTGCTCCCGGTACCTCACTGGAATCCGTAATGTCTTTCTTGCTGATTTCCACTTTGGTCACATCATCAAGCATCTGGTGTTTCTGTACTTCTTTTGTGTTTTCGACGGTAAATTCAATACTTTCCGCAGTCACATAACCATCTGCCGGCTTTGTTTCTGTCATCTTGTATTTCTTTCCTACGATAAGACCCTTGATGATATGTGCTTCCTCTTTGGATACCCATTCATCCACCGTATTTCCATTCTCATCTGTTACCTTTAAGGATGCTCCCGGAAGTTCTTTTTTGTCCGTCAGGTCTGCTTTGGAAAGTTCTACCGTAGTCTGTTCATCTTCAAAGGTGAACGCATACTCTGCAACACTGGTTCCACTGCCCTGGTACTCAAAAGTGAATTCCTGCGGTTCCTGGTCTGTTACATAGCCATCCGGGGCGGCAAGTTCCTTAATGTAGTACCTGCTGTCAACCGGGAGATCTGCAACAAACTGGATCTTTCCATCCTCATCTGTGGTCTTCAGTTCGATCAGGGTGTCTTTCGCAAGGAGTACTTTTCCTTTTGAAGATACGATGTCGTCTGCTGCATAGAGGCCAAAGATTGCCCCGGAAAGTACTTTGTCACTGTCCTTTTCTTTTTTCAGGACTTCCACCTGTACCCTCTGGCGCGCATTCTGCCAGTCGGCACTATAAGTAACCAGAGGTGTATCCTGGTCACGGTATGTAAGATCCACATATCTTGGTTCATTATCCAGAACGTAGCCATGTGCGGTCTCTTTTTCCACGATGTAATAACGTCCAAGCGGAAGGTTATCCATCTGGGCGATGCCATTTCCATCTGTTGTAATGGAGCCGACCAGTTCATCTGCCGCATAATAATCTGCACTTACCCCGTCTGCTGCACGGATGGCTTCTGCCGCGTAAACATTGAAGGTTACATCAGTCAGGTTTCCGGTCACATAGTTGAACAGGTGCTCGATCATGCCTTTTGCATTGTCAAGAAGGGATACGCTGTCTAAGAATTCCCCTTTCTTGTTTACCAGAAGTCTTGCTACCGGGACTTCATCCTCCATTTTGACTTTCTGTACTTCTGCAGTATCAGAGATCGTAAACTCTACGTCTGTTGCACGTAAGTAACCGTATGGTGCAAGCTCCTCACGCAGAATGTATGTTTTTCCAACCTGAAGTCTCTTGATCACATGAGGGGAATCTTTTACGGATGTCCAGGAATCGATCACGTTGCCATCCTTATCCAGTACACTCATGGAAGCCCCGTCAAGTTCTGTTCCAGTCGTGATGTCTGCTTTTGTCACTTCTACCGTTGTCGGCTGGTTTTTCTTCACGGATTTTAATTTGATCGTTTTTACGTCCTGGCCCTGGTATGTGGCATCAAATTCCAGGATCTCATCGGAAGATACATAACCCGCCGGCGCCTGCAGCTCTTTTACATAGTATCTGCCAAGCGGAAGATCCAGCGTAAACGCTGCCTTACCTTTTTCGTTGCTTGTGATCTCCTGAAGCAGTGTATCTGCTTTTACGATTACCTTGTCGCCGGAAGAAATTGCTTCTTTATTGTATAATCCAAAGGTTGCACCTTTTAAAGTCTTTCCGGTCTCGGCATCCTGTTTTTCCACACTCAGCTCTACTTTCTGGCGTTCATTGGAAAATTCCAGTTTTTCTTCGATCTCCGGTGTGTTCTGATCCTTATAGATAAAGGATACTTCCTGACTGTCTGGATTTAAGACAAATCCGGCCGGTGCTTTTGTTTCTTTCACACGGTATTTTCCAAGCGGAAGGTCTTTGATAACAGCTTCCCCATTTTTATTAGTGGTCACTGTTTTTACCAGGGTATCCTTTGCATAGATCACGTGACGGTTTCCCTGCTCGTCCACCTGATGATCCGGTGTGAAAATATCTTCTGCTGCGTAGATTTCAAATTCTGCCCCTTCCAGGGAAGTTTCTTCGTATACAAAATCCTTTTTAAAGGATTTTAAGGTTTCACCGGATTTATGGATCACCAGTTTACCTTTGACCGGATGGTTTTCATAGGTCACGGTAATGATGGCATCCCCGCTGACAGAATCCATCTGATAAGCTGTATTCTTGTCAACTTTGATCTCCACATACTTGGTATTCTGGGTGTAGCCATCCGGCGCGCTCACTTCCTCGATCCTGTAATTTCCGCATTTTAAGGATTCCGGAAGGATCAGGTAACCATTTTCGTCCGTAAAATAGGATTTATGGACAACCGTATTTGGATAGGTCGTTACCTGTTCCACATACTTTTTCGCATCCAGGTCGTACACTTTGAATTCTGTATTGGCAAGGAGGACCGGCTGTTTGGTCTCATCATCCTGTTTCACGATCTTAAGCTTTGCTTTGAACTCATCGTCCAAAAGGACTCTCCATACCTGCGGTGTGCTGCTGTTCTCGGTTACGGTTACGATAAAATCATCTACCGGCATAAAATTATGCGGTGTTGTAGTCTCACGGACAATGTAGTGTCCATAAGGAATCGGGATGCTGCACGCATAGCCGCGTTCATCGGTAAACATTTCTGTTTTTCCGTCTTCCGTAAGAACGATCGGGGTCGCATTTGTAAAGTCATAGCTTCCATCGTCCTTTACAGTCAGGCTGCTGATCAGATAAGCAGAGAATCCGGCACCTTTTAAAAGATCCGCATCGGTCTTATCATTATCCGCTGCTTTGATCAACTGGAATGGCTGTTTGATCACGTCTTCTTTGGAAACGGTATTTCGTTTTACCGTCTCTACCTGGTCTCCTTCGTAGTCGCAGTTTACATCATGCTCCTCTTCGTCCAGAAGATAACCTACTGGAGGCGTGATCTCCTTCAAATAATACTTTCCAAGATACAGGTTGCTTACGCTTGCTTTTCCCTCTTTATCGGTCGTCAGGGTAGCTACCTGCTCGTCCTTTTTATAAAGGACTCCGCTCCTGCCATCCGGATGGTTAATGTCTTCCCTTGCATAGAGCCCGTAAATGGCTCCTTCAAATACAGCATCTCCCTGTGCGCTGTTTCCTGTCTCGCTGTCTTCTTTTACCAGGTCGATTGTTGCATTTACACGCTTATTTGTAAAGGTATGGCTAAAGTTTACCTTTTCTTCCTTATCATTGGTAAACTTAAAAGTGAAGGTGTAAGTATCCTCACTGTTTCTAAGGTAAAGTTCCGGTGCCTGGATCTCCCGGATGCTGTAGCTGTAATTGATCGGAAGTTCCGCTTTATAAGAAGCTTTTCCATCGGCTCCGGTCGTTGCTTTTTCGATCAGGGTTCCTTTGGGAACAACGGTCTTACCATCAACTTTGATATCTTCTGCTGCATACAGCCCGTAGATGCCTCCGGAGAGTGGATTTTTTGTCTCTTCGTCCTGCTTTTCCACACGGACTGCTGCCTTCTGGCGTTCATTTAAAAAGGTGGCACTGCCAGTCTGCACTTCTACGGTCTGGCCTGCATACACAAGCTCAACAGTCTTGGACTCTCCTTTGCATACATAATTATCCGGAGCCTTCGTCTCGGTTACTGTGTAGGTGCCAAGATAGAGATCCTTTAACGTAACGCTTCCGTCATCTCCGGTAACCAGATTATCCTTGACAAGTGCACCTTTTTTATAGATGAGGGTGCCATCTGCCGCCTTGATATCTGCACCTGCATAAACACTGTAAACGGCTCCTTTCAATTTCCGTTTTTCGTAGGCAAAGGTCACACCATCTTCCGTGACGGTCGCTCCGGTAAGCACTTCTCCTTCTTTATAAATGGTGAGTGCACCTTTTTGCTCTTTATCCGTTAAGTTCTTGGAAGCGGTCTGCCCCACGACCAGTTTTACCCCATAGGCTTTCGTATCCAGCACATATCCGGATGGGCCTGAGATTTCACGAAGGTAAACGGTATCCTGTGTTTTGGTGATCTTTACTTCGGATTCCCCTTTTGCATTTGTTGCCGGCATTTTTTTGATAAGTTTCGTGCAGGCTTCATCTGCATAGATGCCGTAAACGGCACCTGCAAGGAGCGCGTTGCTCCCCTTATCTTTTTTGATGATCTTGACCGTTGCTTCATCCGGCCAGTCTACCTCCAGGTTCAGCTCCAGTGTATCGGTATAATATCCAAAGCCGATATCCTGGCTGTTCGCCAGATTTAAGAGCATGGCATGGAAATTAAGCGGATAGTTGGATGTGATCGCATATTTTCCTTTCAGGCTTCCAATATTCTGGGTGGTTGCTTCCAGATGGAATTTTTCACCGCCCTTTACGCTCACATTTCCGGTCCCGGTTTTTCCTGTCGTCTCATTTACAAGGGAGACCCCGTTTTCCAGATGGATCGTGATCACAAAAGCTGCGTTTGCCTTCCATGTGAAGGTCGGGCTCTGGTTTCCATTTGCAGAAGCACTGAGCCCAGGTGTCAGCTCCATGGTCGTTGGATCCGGCATCTTTGCAAGGGCTGCCTTGATCTCTTTTAACATGTTTTTGGCAGTTGTCGAAAGGGATCCTCCAAATCCGGATTCCCCGTCATATAAATAATCGACCAGATAATGCTGCATTGCACGGGTCTCGGAGGAACAGCCGTATTTTTCCATGATGGATTTGATATTATAGCCGTTGAATGTGCCGCCCCATCCGGGACCGCCATATCCGTAAAACATGGCCTTCCTTAAATAACGGTCATCGCCGCCTTCATCCAGTTCGACCATATTTTTATAAGTCGTTCCACTTGGCGGGGACTGTTTACTGTGCTGCATGCAGTATGCATAGACGGTATAAGTCTTTCCGCCTGCTTTGTAACGGATATACTTATAGGAATCATTTCCGCCCTGTCCCATAACAGAATCAAAAGGATGCAGTTTTCCATCTGAATAATAGTAATAGGTATTAGCTTCAATGTCTGTTGAATCATCCCACAAGTCTCCATCGGAAGCTACCATGGTACTAATACCGCCCTCAGCCTGGTCATATAGCACACTTAATGCAACATCATCTTCCGGCATCTCAAAGCTGAAGGAATTTGTTCCCTCATCGTAGCTTACTTCTGCATACAGAAGATCTTCGGTATTCTCTGTCTGGTTTGCTTCGACAAGACTTGTTCCCACTGCGATCAGGCTTCCCTGCGGGATATCACCGGAAAAGTTAACCGTCTCCCCCGTCTGGTAACGTCCGTCCTCGTGGTCCAGTTCAATATTGAATTCATTTCCCTGTACGATGTCAACCTGATGGCTTCCATCCTCTGGTTCCTCATCGGAAAATTCTTCTGCTTCCTCTTCTTCTGGCTCCTCCGTTTCTTCCGGCTCTTCCAGGGTTTCCGGGGCATCTTCCGGGCTTATGGTCGGGAGGACGGGGTCTGCCTCCGGTTCGTCATCGCCGCTTTCCTGTTCCTGACCGCCATTGGATCCGTCTGTTTCTGCTTCCCTTGGTGTCACCGTAATGTTTCTGGCAACCAGATAGGCTTCCCCGGATGCGGGTGTAACAAGATATACGCATTTATAGGTTCCCGCATGGTTATAATCAAATACAGTCCCGTCTTCCATTGCTGCTTTTTTCAGTTCCACATGGTCTCCTTCAGAGAGTTTCAGTCCTGTAAAATCATTCTGGATATCAAAGGCTTCCCCTTCGGTAACCATAAGCGCAAGTTCCGGATCAGCAACGGTTTCCTCGATCAGTTCCTCCTCGCTTTTCTCCGTCTGCGTTTCTGTCTGCGTTTCTGTCTGTGTTTCTGTCTGTACCTCGATCTGCGTCTCGCTCTGTGCGGAAACGCCTCCCACCTCAGCGGCGGATACTGCAGAAGCTCCTGTCTGCAAGAGCGTAGTGCAGCACAGAGCAAAAGCCATCGCACCCGCCATCCATCTTTTCTTCCAGTTTTTTTCCAAGTGCACGTTCTCCTTTCATGATCGCTTTTTTCCCTGCAGTTTTCTTTTGGTCCGTCTCTTATCTGCATCGCTTTCTCCTTTCTTCCGGCTTTTTCAGCCAGATAAAAAGGAAACTGAAAAAAATTCCAGTTTCCCTTTTATCTGACCAAACATTTTATGCCGTCTTCCTGTGTTCTTTTTCCTCTTTTTGAAGGATCCAGTCATCCACGCCTTTGTAGTGTTCCATCCAGGTACCGGATGCATCGGTATCCCAGGTAACTCTTTTGCAGGACACATTCAGTTCCTCACAGATCTCATATAGTTTTATACAGCCTTTTCGGATCATGTCCCTCTTTCTGCGCTTTCTGGGGCATTCTCCATGATACAGATGAATTCCATGTTCACATTGCCGGCACGCACTTTTTTCATCGTGCTTACAGGACAATTCCATCATTTTATCCATGTCGTAACATTCGTAAACTCTTTTTAACCCCTGCTCTTTCAGTTTTCGCAAGACAGTTTCCAGTCCTTTATGATTGGAAACTCCAGGGACTCCGATATAAGGATTTCCTGTACACATCCATGCGATCTCTGCCTTTAAGATCCCTTCTGTTACGTAAACCGTGCCATCCTTTATTTTCCCAAACATTCCTGCCGGGCTGCCGCTTGATGTGCCTTTTTCTAAGCCGCTGCTGGTAAACCAGAGGTACTTCCGTTCTTTTAAAGGAACATCCAGCCGGATCTGGAATCCTATGATCCGTTCCTTCCCATCCCGGACCGGGCAAAGATACCCGTTATTCTTCCTATAAAAAGCAGCTTCCCAGTCACCATCCCGGTTGATGAAAAATCCAGGAACCCCATCCAGGCGAAATCCCTTTTTTAAGAGCTTTCTGGCAATGGCCACGGAATTCTCCTCATCCGTACTTAAAAAACCTCGTTCTTCCATCTGTCTGACCTCATTTAACGTCAGCCCACGTAGGAGGAGGTTCCTCCGGTGTGTTTCCTTAAGCTTAAGAAAAGTGAGCATCTCCTTATATACCTGGTCCCGGTAATCCCATTCCTCTTCCGTAAGGGAAATGCGTTTCTTTTTAGGAACGATAGAAGCGAACCCATTTCGTGTCGTGGACTGCTGTCTTTTATCCGTTCCAGAAAAAGAAAGTGCCTGCTTTATCTCCCGGTAGGCTTCTTTATACCGGTTTCTCCCATAAATGCCGGATAGTTCCGCATACAGTGTCAGCATGTTTCCGGATGCTCCGCAATGATAGCAATGGTAAACATTTTTCAGTTCTCCATTTTTGCAGATGCAAAAACCGCATTTTCCTCTTAAATCCCCGCAAAAAGGACATTCCACCGGAAATTCGTCCTGGTAAGAATCACTCAGTCTTCGGATTGACAAAAGATCTGCTACTTCTGCGATCGTAAACGATTCTCTGGCATACATGCCTTCCTCCTTTTCATAAAAGATGGCCCCGTTCCCGGAGCCACCTCGAACTGTTTCTCTGTTTTCAGGCTGCTTTTTGCATTTCCTTTTCATGATCCAAAAGAATCTTCGCAGCTTTCTTTATTTCCTGATTCTGGCCTTTGTAACGCTGTACCAGCCATTTGATCGTCTGGTAACCTCTGGCATCCTGCATCATTTCCCCAAGAGGGGTTCCGGCATAGACACCAAAATTGCAGATAACCTTTTCTGCCCATTTCACTTCGTCTTCTGCATCCTCTACGTTATCTATATCCTCTACCGTTTCCTCTGCCGTCTCTTCTGGTGTTTCTTCCTCTTCTTCTGCATCAAAAGAAATCTCATCATCCTCATCAAATGGAACTTCATCCGTTTCTTCTACTGCACGGAAACCGTCTGCATCCGTCTCGGCAGTAATTTCCTCATCTACGGAGATTTCCTCGGTCTGAACCGGATCTTCCGCTTTGGTTTCTTCATCGGAAAATTCTTCCAGTCCGCTTTCACTTTCTTCCATTCCAAAAGTCATCTGTCTAGGCAGGTTTTCTTCTGTATCCGTTACTGCATATTCCACTTTTACAGGATCTTCGGATATGGCATTTCCATCACGCAGTTTTTTACGGTCCGTTTTCTTTTCCTGACCGGTTCCGTTTGCTCCTGCTTTGCTGCGGTTTCTTTTCTTTCTGTCTTTTCCTGTTTCTTTTTCGGCTTTTCCGGTTTTACGGAAGCTTCCTGCTTCGGCATTTCTTCTTTTTCCGTCCCACGCATGTCCGGATCGTTCATTCCAGATGCCTGCATGATATTGAATTTATTCAAGAAATAATATTTCAGGCCATACGTCCATGCCGCACCTTTTGCTTTATCCGGTGCTTCATTGGTTCCAATGACATGCAAAAAGCTCCGTACCTTGTCTCCCGGACGGTCTGCATTGGTCCAGCACAGCTCCAGGTCAGCCTCATATCTCCAGAGTGCTCCCATTTCCTTTAAAAACACGGAATTGCCCTGTTCGTCCATCTGAGTCGGCCTTTCACTTAAGATGTCAAAATCGACCCCGTATTTATTAAGGGCCGGTGTCAGGCATTCATAAATATCATCCAGTTTTACAAAATCATAAGTAACGTCCTCACTGTACCGTTTGCGGATCAGCTTCGGCACCTTTCTTCTGATCTTGATCATCTTCTGGTTCAGATTCATGTAATTGTATTTACCCATATTATTCGTTTCCTCCTGATTTTTTCATTTTTTATACTAAGCAGAACGCGGAAGGCTTACCTCCGGCCCTGTCCCAGTCTTTTTTAACATTTCTTCCATTTCCTCCCGGATACATCCGATACAGATCTTCTTTTTTGAGATCTCCGGAAGTTTTTCAAGCAGCCACTTCTGGGCGAAAAGCTCTGCTGCCCGCTGTGGGTTGCTTAAATATTCCAGAAACATCCAGTCAGAAAATTCCCACTTCATATCCGCAAAATGAAACTGCGGCTGATAGATCAGATCCTCCGGCCGCTTTCCTTTTTTAATAAAACGGTCTGCATTTAGCTGGATATAAACCCTGCTGATCTCCGGGATCATCTGTGAAGCTGCATACCCGCCTTTTAACAAAAGTTCATCCCATTGTTCCCGGATAAGTTTCTTTCCAATGCGGCTTATCTGTGTTTCCAGTTTCGGGATCAGATCCTCACGCACAGGAAAACCAAAATCATCCGGTATCCCGATCGGCTTCAGAAAAAGATCTTCTGCTTCATAAAGGGAATACTCCGGCATGTGGATCACGGCACACCAGTTCCGGTCTGTTTTTCTGTTTTCCTTTAAACAGTCAAAGAAAAAGAAACAGTTTCCATATCTTGCCTTTATAAACAGCTGTCCGGAAAATTCTTTTACTTCACAATCCGGCGATTTCAGCCATGCGATCAGTTTTTCTGCCTCCCTGCTCTCTTTTAACCAGTCCGGAAGTTTTCTATCCATCACATACCTCCGTAATTTAGATATATGGCAGGGAATACCTGGAATACACCATCTTTGCCCGTTTTAAAAATGCAGAGCCTTTTTCTGCTTTTGCAAACCATTCCACAAAAAACCGTGTCAGGTTCTGCTGCAATGTCCGGTGGGTATCAAGGGCATAATCCACAAATTCCCCATATCCGTCCATACTTCCTGCAAGCAGGTAGCAGGTAAACATTTTTGCCATCTGCTCTTCATCTGAAGGATTGATCTCCATTTCCTCTGCACCTTCATACACCAGGCGCACCCTTTCTGGCTGTTCCTTTACATGCAGACACAGATCATCGGCCATCAGTTTCGATGCTTCGTTTCGAAGGTCGTAATATCTGACCTCTGAAAGACCTTTTAGCCAGGCAAACCCAAGATAAGTGTAATTGTCTTTTATTTCCTGCTGCTCTTTTGCCATGGACTCCATAAATTTTTTGTGTCCGGTGGGATGGCAGTTCAAGTATTCATCTACCAGCAGCCTTGCCACATCTTTTCCATTCGTAACCTTCATGTTTTCCTCCCATCAAAAAAAGACAGTCCATACTGTCTCCATTCTTTTAAATCCTGTTAGTATTTTACAGTGCCAGGAATATCATATTCATGCCAGCGTTTTGACACACAGCCGGCAATTTTTTCTTCCAGAGCTAAAAGTCCTCTCTCATTCGTCTTTTCCTGCCTTGCAATGGTAATGGATTCACAGATCCCGCAGTAGATCTCGTATGCGCTGCATGGCTCATCCCCGGTAGTAGCCTTAAACTGCTCCACGGTTTCTGCAAGCAGTTTTTTTCCAAATCCCGCCTGCTTCATGATCCCTGCCATGGCATTTGCCGGATGCTCGATCCAGATATCACACAGCCGCATGACCCCTTTTAAGACTTCCCGGTAGTAATCAAAGATCGACTCTATGTTTTCCGTGAAATCTTCCATTCCTTTACAGTTTTTGTGCGTAACCTTCAGGGCATTGCCAAGGATCACATTTCTTGTCGGCTCCTGCAGGGAATAAAAAATATTCGCTCCGGACACACCAACGTCTGACGTAGTGATCCGTACAACTGCTTTTATGTCCTTATCGGTCTTTCTTCCATAATTCTGCATCAGTTCCTTATAAACATCTGTAAGTTTCGTATCTTCCAGCTGCCAGGACGCCGTAACAGAATAATGATCTGCATAGCCGTTTAAAAACGTTGCCTTCTCATAGTCCCCATGGATATATGCCGAGGTAACCATGTACATATCCGGCATGGATATGATGGCATAATCTTTTTCATCACCAGACAGGACTGCCCTTATTTTTCCTTCACAGAAACGGATCAGTGCTCTTCCTCTTGCAACCTTCAGGCATTTATTCAAGATCTCTGCCAGTGTTTTCTTATCGACATCTGCCAGGGCTTTGCCATCAATCCTGGCCCGTCCTTTCAACGATTTGATTGCTGAATTTCCTATATAACAGATCCTCTCGGGCAGGATAAGAACCAGCCTGGAATGAGATAAGGTATCTTTTTCCAGTGCTTCCAGGGAAATGCCCGGAACCTCTGTACAGGTTTCCTCTCCTGCAGCTGCCACCTTTAATTTCTTACTGGTGATCCGGATCCATTCTGCCCGGCTGTCTATCTCTTCCAGATACTCGCACAGTTCCTTTTCTGTCCGGAACTCCTTATAAAAGTCATCTTTATAATACATAATGTCCGCCTTTCCACGCTAGCTGAAAATCCGGACTTCAACAGCCTGTATCTTTCCATCTTCGATGCAAAACACATAGCCGTCTTCTGCCATCTCCATAAGCATTCCAATTTCCAGTGCATTTGCGTTTTCCCATTTAATTGTCTCCATAATCGACCCTCCTGATTTTACAATGTGTTTTCTTTTTTTGATGTTCTTAAGGTATTTCTTTTTGCAGTTTCCTTAACTGCCAGTTTCATTCGTGCTCCTCCTTTCTGCTTTTTATGCAATAAAAAAAGACACAAAAAGAATCTTCTTTCCTTCTTGCATCTTCCTTATATTTTGCATATCCATTTTTTCTCATTAAGGGCAAGACCGCCCCAAAGTGTTTCTTCCGGAATGTCCGGAACTAAAGAATAACCACAGTCTTTTATAGACTGTTAAATTATTTTTCATTTAAAGACTACCACAACATTTTGCGGTTGTCAATTAATTTTAACTATATATTGTGTTATTGTGTGAGCTATCTTTATTATTCTGCTACATGTTGTGACAGGCGGCATGATACCGCCTGTCTTTTCATCCGTCTGCATAAGTGCATGTATCTGAGGGGAATAGGTAATCTGTACATGCACTATGAAAACGTCTTACTCAGCGTTTGGATCCGCCGGGGAAATATTTTTGGCAAGGCTTCGCCCGTTGGCATCCGTCCCTGCTTCAAAAAGGACCGGCTGGCCACCGCTTAATTTCCGGTATCCATCCATCTGGATCTCCGAAAAGTGGGCGAAATAATCAATCCCGTCTTCACCGGTGATAAAGCCGTATCCTTTCTGTGCGCTGAACCATTTCACGGTTCCCTGTAGTGTTTCTGACATATCCTTCTCTCCTTTGCTGTATTTCCCGCAATAGTCTTTTGCGGAAACAGGGCAGCATGGAATCGAACCATGCCTGGTGCTCCCCTCCCTGCTATAAAAGGAATCTCTTCCTCTTATATTTCTTCGTTTCCCAAAAAAGTCCCGTTATTGAGTGCTGCATCCACCCGGCGGATTCCTACCAGCTTCTTTTCATTTATGCCAAAATAAAACCGGTAACGTTTTCCCTCCAAAACTTTTACGTTTTTATCCAGCAAAAGTTCACTCTGCCGTCCGGCCGGATCACTTACCCGGATCTTCCGTAATCTTGCAAAGGGATTTTTCCCGTCTATCCCGGTTACCAGCCCTTCCACGATTTCATAGGTCTTTTTATCCGCGGTGCGGAAAATAAGATATGTTCTTATAAACCCGATAATCCCAAGCAGGAAAGACCAGAAAATAAAAGTTTTGTCTTTCATCCATGTTCCCATAAATAATCCGAAAAGCAGGATAAAAAGAGACAGGATACCATATCGCTGGATCCTGTCCTTAAAAAAATCCGGTATATTCTGATAACGTGTGCCAAAATCTTCCAAGCATTTATACAGCCTGTGCCAATACGGATGTTCCGTTTGCTTCAAGGCAGTCCTCCCTTCTTATGTTGTCGATCACAAGCTGTTTCTTATAGTAAAGCTGCGCTACGCGGCTTATAAATTCCCGTTGTATCTGTTCCTGGAGGGAATCTTCCAAATGGGACTCCCTGCTTTTTGCCTTTTCTTTTAAGCATTTCAGATGATAGGAAACATCCCCTTCTCTTTGAAGATAGGAAAGTAGCTGGTATTCCTCTTCTGTAAGCAGCGGCTTTTTAAAAGCCCTCAGTGAAAACTTCAGTCCTTTTCCCATGGAAAGGGCTTCCATAAAATGCTTCATGCGTTCTGTCCGTGAAAAGGCCATGGGAGCCATGACTGACCGGCTGATAATGCTGTATACAGCTTCCTCTCTGGTACATCCTTCTGTCAGCACAACCAGGCCCCGCTTTACCAGACGGTTCAGGCAAAACTGAAAATCCTCTTTGTCCGCCCATTCCTGTGCCTGTTTTTCTCCAAGGCTAAATACAAGAAGACGATGCATCTGGGAATGGACCTTATCCTCTTCACAGAAAGACCAGGTGAGCGCAGCCCACAAAATAGTTTCCATTTCTGTAAGTACTTTTTCTTCCCCATCTACCCAGACACAAAACCTTCCATCTGCATCATCTTTTTTCATTCCGATTGCTGTATACCATCTCATGACATTTTTCCTCCTAGCCATTTAAGCTCTTTTTAATCTCTGCTTCTGATCTGTTTTCTTTCATAACTTGTTATCCATACATCATTTCCAGGAGTTTTGGAAGTACATACCCCAAAAGCATGCCTGCTGCCGTACAGATTCCGATATTCGGCCGCCGCAGTTTCCATACTTCCTGTGTTTTGGTCCCGATAATCCTTGTTCTTCCTGGTACGATCCACCTGAGTTTCCGATAAAACTCCATGAATCCCTGATTGTCAAAGCCAAAGGATCGTACACAGAAAACATCCCGTTCCTGTTCTTCCTCATCCAAAAGGAAAAAGCTTTTCTGTTCTTTCCCTTCTTTTCGGATCACGATATAAAATTCCGGAACTCCCCGCCTGGTTCCTTCTACGATCTTGTCCATCTCATCGTAAAAGATCCTGCAGGACTCATATTTTCCGTTTTTTTCCGGCTGGCAGACTGCCAGGCTGTCCTCTTCAAGTGCCATATAACAGTTTTCTGCCTCCATGATCCTCCGGCTGATTTTTATGGCCTGACGAAGAAGCAGGATTATCGCAAGCGCCAGTGCAGTACACAAATATACAAGATCCCAGCATCTTTTCTGGTATATGAAAAAGTATGCGCTGATTCCCTCTGCCACACTGCATATTGCTGTCATAATAAAATACTGTTCTTTAAGGTCCATCAGATGATATACATCATCTTCTGTCGCCTGTAGTCTCAAGGGCATCCATCCTTTCCGTCATGCCACGCTTATTTTATCCGGGGATTTCTTTTTTTCCTCTCGGCTTTTTATATAGTCTGTACATTCCCGGATGGTCTGTTCACACAGGTAATAAGAAAATTTCCCGATATGTGTGTCCTTTTCCCGGAGATTCAAACGGTTCTGAAGCCAGATATATGTGCTGTGTTTGGTCATATAACCATTTTTCCAGATTGCATCCAAAGCTCTGTGTGCTTCGATCCGCTTATTACGCAGATTGCTGTCAGCCATGGTTCCCATGGGACGCATACTTTTTTTGTGTGCCCCAATGTATGAATCACAGGAAGGATAGCCGCTGCATACATACAGGTATTTCTCCGGATCCAGGTTGTTATCCCCATAGACATAGGCTGCAGGCCTAAGTACCCCGGGTCTTTTGCAATATGGACAGTACAAGGTTTCCCTCATCTGTTTTTTCTTCTTTTTTGCCATCTGACGTCACTCCTTTCCATCTTTATCTCCGATATTAAAGAAATCCCTTTTTCTGTGTCAACAGAATTCTTTGAAAATCATAAAAACATTTTCAGGAAGCTCTTTTGATAAGCCTTGTGATAATGCCTTCTGCCACTTCATAGTTGTCGTTGATGCGGGTCACCACAAATCCGATCTTATCTTTCTTTCCCGGAAGTGCGGACATATTGCAGGAATGTGCCACGGCATTGACTCCGATATCAAGGCGGATAAAATAGGTTCCCTTATAGACTTCCGTAATGATCCCTGTATATTTTCCCTGTTTATGGCATTTCCGGAGATTATCTTTATTGATATTGGCTGTCGGACTCTTTGCATCCACTTCTATAATGATCTGGTCAACAGAGCTTGCTTCCACCTTATTGACCATGACCAGCACCAGATCGCCTACCTGGAATTTTTCTCCGGCATCTACCATCCACTCCCAGGCCATGTCTCTGGCCCGGACAGATACTTCTACACCAAAGACTTCCAGGCGGACTGCTTTGGGAGCTACCGCGATCACCCTTGCTTCTACGATCCTGCCTTCATAGAGCATTGGTTTTTCTGTATCTTCTCCGATATAAAAAGTCTGTCTCTTTTTAAGCATTGCATCTTTTCTGGATGCTACAACGCTCCGGCTCTTGTTATCCAGATCTTTGATGATGAAATCAATGTCACAGCCGAGCATGTTGTTAGCAATACGGACCTGACGGTTTAAGGTATCCGCATTTTCACGCCCGTCTCCCTGAAGGTTGATCATCATTTCATTCATTGGGATAATGATCCGGAAACCATTAAAGTATGTAACAGCGACCATCCACCCGCTCTCCAGTTTTTCAATGCCCCCGAGCTGGCCCGTCAGGATCTTTCTGGTACGATGTGCATTCAAAAGCTGATGCCATCTGGCTTCTTCCTGTTCCTCCATGCTTTCAACCTGTGCGTCTACATCAATTGTCAAAACACCATCGTAGACCGCACGCGGAACATCTTTTTCCCCATTTCCCGCCAAAACTGTTTTTTTGGTATCCTCCATATACTTCCTCCTGTTCTTATTTATTTTTGTCTTCTCTGCTCCATCCAGAAAACTCCTCCGGTACTCAGGAAAGACAAAAGAAGACACAAAAAAAGCAGCCCGTTTAAAGCTGCTTTCTTCATGCCTTCTTTTTACAGATACCATTCTATAATACATGGAATTCTATGTCAATATTACCTCGATTGCAATAGTGTCGCATATTAGTTCCTTTTATGAAGCCTGTACGACAGAAGGATTTAGTAACACTAAGAACTGCCAGATTCCTGTGTCCTTATAGAAAATTCCATCTCATATGTAATTGTTTCATTATATAGTGTTTATTTCTTCCTCTTAATCGTCCCCAATAAGACAACCGACCTTCTTGTACATTTTTAAACTATAGATATTACGGAACAGTTGCAGTAGATATATATTTTTTCAAATAGCTGAAGGATAATACCTGATTATCTGTTATTTATATACATAATACATATTGAATTTTAGTAAAACTAGAGGATACATAAAAATGCCATTAACCAAAGAACAATTTCTTAAACAATTAAATTCTGATTGTTATTTCTCCACATACTCTTCTGCCATATGTACTGCCA
>OGOH01000520.1_pt1 | contig 30448 bp, 26 predicted proteins | sample 1552571 | NCBI WGS metagenome assembly OGOH01 (sample SAMEA2580170, study PRJEB22360) | human gut metagenome | biome: human gut; feature: human-associated habitat; material: faeces | place: Denmark | collected 2008/2010
AGAGACAGGGCAAAAAGGTTGATGACTTTTCAGATGCCGAAGCAGACAATTACATCGAGCTCAATGGTATAAAGAGTGAGCTTGTGATTGTAGAGGCTGAGGTGTAGTCATGGAAAAGTATATATATCGACCGGTCAGATTCTATTTGATTACATTTGCCTGCACTTGGTTCTGGTGGCTATTTGCAATTTTACTTAATGAAGGGACAGGGCTTTATCTTGGAATGTTTCTTGGCTTGGTTTCACCTGCCGTAGTTGCCGTAGTAACTGTATTTACATCTAAGAATAAAGCACTCATTAATGACTTTAAGAAGAAGCTGATTGGGTTTTATAGAATAAAACCTAAATATATATTAATTGCAGTGCTGATATTTGCTGTGATAGTGACGGCTTCAATCGGTACATCAGTATTATTTGGCGGCAGTATAAATCAGTTATCATTTACAGAAGACTTTTCATTTTCTATAGGTGGTACGTCTGCATTTCTTACAATTTTGTTGGCATCCTGCATAGAGGAGTTAGGTTGGAGAGGTTATGGAGAGGATGCTGTTGGTGCATACAACAGCTGGTTTAAGGAGTCTATCATCTTTGGATGTATCTGGTCTTTGTGGCATTTGCCATTATTCTGGATACCTGGAACGTACCAGTATGGACTTAAAGAGATGGGAATCATGTATGTGATTAACTTTCTTCTTAGCGTGATACCACTTGATTTCCTTCAGACATGGGTATATGTAAAGAATAACAGAAGTATGCTTGCAACAATTATTTTTCATTTGTTTATAAATATTATGCAGGAAAAGATAAACATGACTCCTGAAACAAAATGTATACAAACTATTTTTGTTGTTATTGCGGCAATTATAATTGTTGTTATAAATAAAGAAATGTTTTTTGAAACACAGCATGTGGGTAATTTACTTGAAGAGAAAATTATGAATCGAGAGATAAATTGAACTTTATCGATGTAAAGAAATCGACAATTTCAAGTTTGGAGAATTGAGAAAATCGAAATTTATCAAGCTGTTAATTTTGAAAATTTCTTTGAAAAACTATTGACTCCTACGCAACGTAATAGTTTACGATATGTTTATCGAGAGGAGGAAATGACAATGATGACAGTGAATGAGGTAAGTAAATTAACAGGAGTGAGTATACGCACTCTGCAGTATTATGATACCATTGGTCTCTTAAAACCTATTGAATATACAGAGTCAGGTTATAGGTTGTATGACGATACATCCTTGGAAAGGCTGCAACAAATTTTACTGTTTAAAGAATTGGAATTTCCGCTTAAGGAGATTAAAAAGATAATTGATGCCCCTAACTTTGACAGGAACAAAGCATTAGAGCAGCAGATTGAATTGCTAACTATGAAAAAAGAGCATCTTGAAAATCTTATTAGTTTCGCTCGAGGAATAAAAGGAATAGGAGTGAAATATATGGATTTTAAAGTATTTGATACAACAAAGATTGATGAGTATTCTAAACGAGCAAAAGAACAATGGGGACAAACCTCTGAGTATAAGGAGTTTGAAGAGAAAACAAAGAACTGGACGAAAGACGATGAAGCTACTGTTGCAAATGAGTTTATGCAATTATTTGTTGAATTCAGACAAATGAAAGAAATGGACCCAGAAGATGAACAGGTGCAGTTGCAGGTAAGGAAACTTCAGGATTACATTACAGATCATTTTTATACATGTTCTGATAAGATTTTATGCGGTCTTGGAAGAATGTATGCCGGTGGAGGAGAACTTACGGAAAATATTGATGATGTTGGAGGAGTTGGCACAGCAGAGTTTGCAAGTAAAGCTATTGATATATTTTATATGAGCGGAAGGTAAATTCCAGTTTTACGAAACAAATAAATTGTAGGAGGAATATATATATGGTTGGAAGAATTTATCACATTGGATTAACCGTTTCTGATTTGGATCGCTCGATTGCTTTCTACAGAGATATTCTTGGGCTTAAATTTCAGGGTGAAATCTTTATGGAAGGCGAAGAGACAGATAAAATGTTCCGTAAGGAAAATTGTAAAGCAAGGGTTGCATATTTGAATGGTTCGAAGGCTCTTGAAGCACCACCGATTGAATTGATTCAGTTTGTAGACAGCGAAATCCATAAAGCACAATCGGATTTGTTTACAACCTCTATCTCAGAAGTATGCTTCTACACGGATGATATTGATTCGGTCTACAAAACCATTATCGAAAATCATGTGGATTGCTTGTCTGAACCGCAGTATTTCGACTTTAGAGCAGATGGATTTGGGGAAAGTCTAGCTTTTTATTTTAGAGACCCGGATGGCATTATTCTTGAAATGATGCAGCCGCTTTGATGAAAAATCATAAGTACAGGAAAGTGGAAACTTCAATTTGTGAAGGTGCATTATGGACAAATATTTAAAAGAAACAAAAATGTTAGATTATTCCAACGCAAACATACAGCAGTTAATTCGGGAAAGAAGATGGAAAAATATAAATGAATTTGAACGCTTAAAATCGATTTATGATTTTGTTAGGGATGAAATATTGTTTGGATATAATATTGATGATAATGTTCCTGCATCAAAGGTTTTGGCAGATGGTTATGGACAATGTAATACAAAAGGAACATTGTTTATGGCAATACTAAGGGCATGCAATATTCCTTGCAGGGTACATGGATTCACCATTGATAAAAAATTACAAAAGGGAGCAATGACGGGGTTGTCTATAAAAATGCACCACAAAATGTATTTCATAGTTGGGTTGAAGTTTACTTTGAGGATAGATGGTATGAGTTAGAGGCGTTTATTCTTGATAAAAAGTATTTACAAAAATTACAGGAGAAAAATAGTGATTGTAAAGGTACATTTTGTGGTTACGGTGTAGCCGTAAAAGACTTCAAAAATCCAATTATAGATTTTGATAGAAATAATACATATATTCAGAGTGAAGGAATTAATCAAGATTTTGGAGTCTATGATTCGCCTGATGACTTGCTAAAAGCACACCATCAAGAAATGTCTGCGATAAAAGCATTTTTATATAAACACTTTGGCAGGCATTTAATGAACCGAAACGTCAAAAAAATTAGAAATTGCTAAATTCAAGTTTGGAGAATTGAGAAAATCGGAATTTATGGAGGAGACAATGATGGATAAAAAGACACAAAAAATAGGAGTGATTTGTTCAATTGTACAGATTATATTAAGCATAATATGCTTGATTTATAGTGCGATAAATCAAGAAAATATTATAATGTGGGTATTATTTTTATGCTCTGGAATTTTATCGTTAAGCTCGAAACACCAGGAGTATCACCAACCTCAAAACCACTAAGAATGGCATAGAGAGGGTTTATTTTAAGCTGTGCAGCCCAGTCTGTCAGTGAAGTGACCTTGAAATCAATAGATAACAGGTAAGAACGCTGCATGCAGGAAGGAGTTCTTGGTCTTGGACCGAAGACAGAATATCGGCTACGCATCAGTTCATCAGTATAAGACAGATCGAGGTTCCAGAAACGGTCAATGATGTCCCATGTAGAACGGGAAAGAGCATCAGGATTCGGATAATATTTACGAAAATTTTCAACAACAAAATTTTGGTAGGTGGAATGACCACCAGTGTTAACAGGTAACAAAAAAATCGCCTCCAATCGAAAATATGACTTATAAATAAGGGCGCGAAGCGCCGCATTTTTCGATGGATTTGTCAAGAGGATTTGACAAAAAAAGTGGGGGATTTTAATAAAAAAGGAATCTGAAAGCCTTGAAATTACTGGCTTAGAGATTCCGAGAGATTATTACTATGACAAGGAGGAACTAAAAGTTGGACATCATCTGGAAGGAACAGGGTTTTATATATAATGAAGAATACAGGGAACTGAATGAACAAACGCTTTTGCTGGATGGCAGACTTTCCCGGGAGGAGGCGGCTGTGCATCCTCATGTCTACTGTGATATTCAGGAGGCTTTTGCCGGTTGTGAACTTTCGGAAGGGAGTCTGGAAAATCCCACTATCATGTACATTGTTCCAAATGTCTATTGGATTGATGACCCTCTGGCAACAGATACCCTGCAAAAAAAAGAAGGGGATAGAGCTCCCTTCGGTATGCATGTAAACAGCAGATCTTTAAAAATAGTAGGATTATCCGAAAAGCCGGAAAACATAGTGATTGCAGGCAACAGAGGGCAGTCCCATGCCTGCAACGGAAATTATACTCTGTTTAGTTTTCAGGTGGAGGAATTGTTCCTTGCCAATCTGACGCTGGGAAACTATTGTTGTATAGATTTAGTCTATCCGACGAATCCGGCACTGAATCAGCAAAAGAGAACGGAGTCTGTTACCCAGGCACAGCTTGCTTTTCAGGAAGGAGAAAAACTCTGTGCCGACAATTGCCGTTTTGTGAGTCGGTTAAATCTGGTTCCCGTTTGTGGGGCAAAACGCGCATTGTATCGGAATTGTCATTTTGAGAGCACAGATGATGCTTTAAACGGAAACGCAGTGTATGTAGGCTGCGATTTTGATTTTTACGGTAATCGGCCCATTTATCAGGCAACAGGAACGGGAGCTGTGTTTATTGACTGCATTTTCCGTAGCAGGATTAAGACTCTGGGAACGGAGGCAGAACAGTATCTTACCAAGGAGGGCGGTCAGATCGCTTTGATTGATTGTTGCTATGAAACAGCGGAAAACGTGCCTGTGAGAGTTGACTGGACGAAATATCCATTGCCCTCTCTAAAATGTTATCAGTACGGAGTTGTTCAAAACGGAAAGCCGGTCATACTTGGAGGCGGTGGCAGCGAAGAAACGGTACAGCTTCAGGGTAAGAAAGCGCTGGAAGCCTATGTTTTCGAATATGAGGCAAAGAGATATATCAATATTGAAAATCTGCTTGGGGGAAGTGAGGGCTGGAATCCTCTGGGAGAGCCGGAAATTTCGAAAAAAGCCGGGAAGCTGCGAATTCCGACTTTTATGCAGTTGCAGACAGACAGGGAAAAAATTGTCTACGGAGAAGATGCTATTCATGTTACCGCGAAGGTATTCCTCTTTTCCGGAGAGGAATGCCGGGAGAGGGTTGACTTTCGATTGGAGAAAAGAGATACAGTTTATGTAGAACTGATTCCGGAAACGGAGCATTCCTGTCGAATTGAAAATCGCAATCACAGTGAGCAGGAAAAGCAGCTTGTGGTTCATGCGTGTACGGAGAGCGGTCTGGAGGCTGCGGTTGCCATTTCTGTGGAACCCTGCCTCTTTCCAGCACCGAAACTGACAGGAGAACCTGTAATGAAGATGGAAAGAGAAATGGGATGTGTGACTCTTTCCTATGCTCTGTCTTCAAAGGAACGCACGGATGCGTCGGAGATTTCCTGGTACAGGTGTGATACCGCAGCGGGAGAGGGTGCGGTACTCTGCGCTGTGACCAAAAGAAGCATTCCGCTTCAATGCTATCGTTTGACATCGGCTGATATCGGAAAATATATAAAGGCAGTCATCATTCCCAGACTTTCGGGAAGTTTGCCGGGAATTGCAAAAGAGGTTATGACATCTTTTCCTGTGACGGAAGACGAAGTGGATGAGAAGTATTTATTTACAGATTTCTCTGAATTACCGGATGAAAATCAACCGGAATTAAGAAGGGGAAGCTGGACTTTGGATTGTGCAAGACCGGTCGACATAGAGATTAACTCGTCCACCTTTGGCAGTTGGGAGATGGATAGCAGTATTCCGGCCTGGCAATATGGGGAGACAGGCAATGGAAGCAAGGGTGTGGGGTTTTATCAGAATACCCAGGGCGCCAGACTTCGGTTTGCTCCCGTCTTAAAACAGTATGGTGATATGAGCCTGACGGTAAAGGCTGACCCTGCAAAGACGGCGGGGCAGGGGTTTGGCAGTGCAGGACAATACATGGATTTTGGAATCAAGTTTGAGGTAGAAAAGTTGACAGGATATGCTTTGCGGGTAATCCGCGTAAAAGAAGCTTCTGATGCAGTAGCAATGGCGCTGGTAGAATACAGAGAAGGAAAGAGCAGCTATCTGACTGCATTACAGTTGGTTTCCTGTTATCTCACCGGCTTTTGTGTAACTGTCAGATTGGAAGGAAAAACGCTGATTGCTACGGCTGAATGTGATACACCTCAGCCTGCTTATCAGATGGAAAAAGGCTATGCACATGAGGTACGGTTGGAGTCGGAGGTGTCGGTAAATCCGGAGGGCGGAATTTTGATCTGGCATACGGGAACACCGGGAACGGGCGGCTGGCAGAACACGACTATGCTCCATAGTATAGAAGTGGAATGGGAAACAGATAACAAGAATTCTTTAACTCCCATCATCAAATGACCATTCTGATTTTTCATGAATTGTTGTAGCTTTCATACGGAAAATCCTATATAATTGTGAGCAGGAACAATGAATTGAATGAAGAAATATGACAAATTAGGGTTTTACAGTAGAAAATAGATTCTATAATTTTAAAAGGAAGTGTGATTGACATAAATACAACAAAAGGGATGACGGAAGGTAATTGCATGAAACTGATTGTTCAGTTTTTTCTTCCGATTCTGGCAGGTAATTTTTTTCAACAGTTTTATAATTTTATAGATTCGGTTATTGTTGGAAAGGGAATAGGAGATGCAGCATTAGCGGCTGTGGGAAATACCGGTTCCGTGCATTTCTTAATCCTTGGATTTATGATTGGACTTACAGGAGGGCTTGGAATTTATATTTCACAATCCTTTGGAGCACAGGATTATGGAAAAATGAGACAGGAAACAGCTATGTCAGTGCTGATTTGTCTTGGAATCGGTGTTGTTGTTACAATACTTAGTCTGTTAGCAATGAGACCTTTATTCACTTTTCTGAATACACCGCAGGACATGATGAAGGATACGATCAGTTATTTTAGAATCATTCTGATAGGCAGTACGGTAACAGTATGCAACAATTTTGCCATGACATTGTTGCGATGCGTGGGAAATAGCAGAGTTCCGCTCATTGCAATGATTCTTTCTTCCATTATAAATGTCATATTGGATGTTTTGTTTGTATTTCCGGGGAAAATGGGAGTATCCGGTGCAGCGTTGGCAACTGTTTTGGCACAGGTGTGCTCCTTGCTGTACTGTTATATTTATATACGCAGAATAAAAGAGTTAGAATTTACGGCAACAGACTGGAAAGTCAGAATACATATTGTAAAATATCTTATGCTTAAGGGCATACCGGTAGCAGTCATGAATTCTGTCACATCATTTGGAGGAATGATCTTACAATATTTCGTGAATGCCATGGGAACTCTTTATGTTGCGGCATATGCAGCCTGTATGAAATTATGCAGCCTTTTTGAACAGGCGGGAGGAGCAGTAGGACTTGCGATACTTACTTTCACAGGTCAGAATTACGGTGCAAATAAGATAAAAAGAATTAGAAGAGGAGTATGGGATGGCATCTTACTGTCTACGTTAATCAATATTCCTATATGCCTTGTACAGCTTATCATTCCGGAGATACTGACAAGGCTTATGTTAAATAATCCGATTGTTATATCTTATACCAGAGAATTCCTTTTCGTCACAGGAATTGCCATTTTCCCTTTGGGATGGCTTTTTGTCACCAGAAGTGCATGTCAGGGATTGGGTAAAACATTTGTACCAATGCTTTCCGGAGTACTTGAGGTTGGAATGCGTGTGGTTACAGGCTTCCTACTGGTACCCCGGATGGGATTTCAGGGAGTGGTCATTGCAGAAGTATCTGCATGGTGTGGGGCAGCAGTGATGCTATGTGTTACATACAATATATATATAAAACGGCTGTACCAAAGGTAATTGATGGTTCGGCATTCCTTGGAATTATACTATATGGGATTTTGGAAGGATACAGATGAAAGATTCCGAGAGCACATATTATTAATAGGGAGGTTTTTTATATGAAATATTATATTTGTGAGCATTGTGGAAATATCATTGAATAAGTTGATGTATGCAGATAAGGATGAATATTATAGACGAACAGGAAAAGATAGAAGACGAGTTTGATTTAATAAAGTGATGCTAAGAAAACGTACGGTGATAATTGGCAGAATAATGCGGGTGAGGCAGATCATATTGATCCGTTAGCTAATTTTGTTAAATGTCATAAGCGTAATCCATTTATATCAAAAGAAGATTTAAAAGATATAGGAAATAGAGATGATAATATTCAGATATTTTCAATTATATGCGTTATTGTGTTAAAAATATATCGGTCTATATTGCAAAATATACAATAAATTGTACAATACTGCTAAAAAATATTCGAAATAATTATATAAAAATAGCAATTGTACCCAATAAAATAATGTGATACAATCAAGGAAACTAAAACAGAAGAAATAGTTTCCTTGATTTTTTGTTTTATAAGCGTCACTGATACACAACATTAAAAGGAGCATTATGAATAATAAAGAGAAGATTTTACAGGCAACGATACAGGCATTTAATCAAAAAGGCCTTAAATTTACAATGGACGATATTGCATCTATTCTTGCAATGAGTAAGAAGACAATATATACAATTTTTAAAGATAAGAACACTCTGTTTATGGAGATGGTAGATTATCTGTTTGACACGATTAAAGAGAGCGAATCAGAGATAATTGAAGATAATACATTATCAACAATTGAGAAGATAAGACGTATTCTTGGAGTTATGCCTGAGAGTTATAAAGATATTGATTTAAGACAATTATATATGTTAAAGGACAAATTCCCGGAGATATACAGACACGTTGAAGAACGTCTGGAGAATGGATGGGAGACAACGATTAAGCTTTTGGAACAGGGGATTGAGGAAGAAGTGATAAGACCGGTTAATGTATTGATGTTTAAGATGATGATGGAGGCATCAATAGAACAATTTTTCCAAAGAGACATTCTTATAAGGGCAGGAATGACATATACACAGGGACTTGATGAGATTGTGGGAATATTATTAGATGGCGTGGCAGTTAAGGAAAGTCATTGAAAATAAAAAGGAGGAATATATAATGCAGGACAAATCAAAGGTTATATTTAACAATGAAATTGATAGAAAGGCATATAGAAAAGCTATTAATTCCAAAAAAAAATACGCAAGAAAATATGGTGATGACAGCAATGCCGACTATAAGGTGACAATAAAGAAGAACAAATACATAGGTGATATGCTTGGCGTGTATGATGTGAGGGTTGCAGATAAGCCTGCAAGCGTATCTAACGGTAATAAAGAAGAATTTGATACTGATAAAGGTATTATAGTTGGCAATATAAGAATGGGTTTTGGACATTACAGAATATCAATGGCGATTGCTTCAGCAGCTAATGCACTTGGATATGTTCCTTACTGGATGGATCTTAATTCTTACGATAATACAACCTGTACTAAAGTTATAAGGGCACAGAACGACCTGTATTCGCTTGGTTCAAGGTTATCACAAAAGAGCAGGCTGTTTAACAGACTGGTGTGGGAACCAATGAATTACGAGGGTTTCAGGAAGCTTTCCTATAACGCTTCAGACCAGAAGAATGCAGAGCTTATGGCACCTGTATATAAGAATGTTCCTAAGAATATTCCGGTTATTGCAACTCATGTATGGCCGGCACAGGCGGCAGTACACGCAGGTATGAAAAATGTTGTTAATGCAATACCGGATAACTGGCCAATGGCATTGCATTTGTCAGAAGGAAGTATTCATACAGTCCAGACACATTATGCTTATCAGGGTTACAGGATACTTAATGGAATGTCCGGCATTAAGGTGTTAAATGAAATGCCAGCAGATAGTCTTGTATACACAGGACATTATATCGACCACGAGCTTGTAACTAATATTGAGGCTGACTGCAATGCAAGAATAGCAAGAAAACAGAACGGAAAGCCTATGAGATTTCTGCTTACAATTGGTGGTGCAGGTGCACAGAAAGAGATATTTGCCCATATAATTAAATACCTTATTCCTTATATTAAGAAGAATAAGGCAGTGTTATACGTTAATGTTGGTGATTATAAAAATGTATGGGACGAACTTATAAGAGATATCCCACAGATGAGAGAACTGGCAACTGAGCATTTTGACAACTGGAAAGATACGAAGGCATTTGCCACGAAGGCATTATCAGCCAGCCAGATAAACAATTCTGATGTAGTGACAGATAACAATAGAGATGATAATTCTAAGAATATTACAGCAGATAATTCAAGTGAAGACACATCTGATAATATAACAGGTATCCACGGCTTTTATCATAAGAATATATTTGAGGCAGTGTATTGTACTAACCTTTTGATGAGAAGTGCAGATGTGCTTGTTACCAAACCAAGTGAATTAGCATTCTATCCAGTGCCAAAGTTATTTATAAAGCGAGTTGGCGGACACGAACAGTGGGGTGCAGTCCATTCAGCAGAGATAGGTGACGGAACACTTGAGTGCAGGGATATACCTCATACTTTACAGATGATAAAGCTGTTTATGGAAGATGATACATACATTATAGATATGTGTAAGAACATAAAGAAGAATAAACAGATGGGTATATATAATGGTGCATATGAGGCTGTCAAATTAGCAGTGAATATGAAGAAATCAGACATTTAATACGGCGTGCAGTAATCAGACACTTAAAAAATATGAAGAAATCGGACATATAGAAAGAAAAGAGGTAGCGTATGGGGCTTAATAAGAAAGAAATGGCATCTTATGGCATAGGTGCAGTTGGCAAAGATATGGTTTATATGTTTTGTGCAAGTTATATTCTGTATTATTATCAGGATATACTTGGGGTTAGTGCGATAGCAATGGGGATTATACTTCTTGCGGCACGAGTATTTGACGCATTTAACGACCCTATAATGGGTGTAGTTGTTGCAAAGACAAGAACCAGATGGGGAAAGTTCAGACCATGGCTGTTTATTGGAACATTGCTTAATGCTGTTGTATTGTTTCTGATGTTTTCTGCACCACCAACACTTGATGGCGGCGGACTTGTTGCTTATGCCGCAGTAACTTACGTTTTGTGGGGCGTTACTTACACAATGATGGATATTCCTTATTGGTCAATGATACCAGCATTTACAGAGGGCGGCAAGGAAAGAGAGAATATGTCAACTATGGCACGTTCCTGTGCAGGTGTAGGTTCAGCACTTGTTACAATTATTACAATGCAGTGTGTATATATGCTTGGAAAGGGCAATGAATATGCAGGTTTTAAATGGTTTGCACTTATAATATCAATACTGTTCTTTGCTGCAATACTTATTACCTGCCTTAATATTAGGGAAAAATCAACAGTTGATGTTGAAACAGTATCAGTAAAGCAGATGTTCAAGGCACTTTTCCAGAATGATCAGGCTGTTACAGTAGTTATAACAATTGTTCTTATTAATACATCTGTGTACATAACTTCTAACCTTGTCATATATTTCTTTAAATATGATTTTGGCGGTGCAGACTGGTACAACGGCTATACACTATTTAATACATTTGGTGGTGCAATACAGATATTATCAATGATGGTATTGTTTCCGCTTCTTAGAAAGTTTTTGAACACAATAAAGATATTTTATGTAAGCTTTGTTATGGCTATTGCTGGTTATATAGTTTTATTTATTCTTATATTCACATCAATGTCGAGTGTGTTTATTTTATTTATTCCAGCATTTTTCATATTTGCAGCAAATGGAATGTTATTAGTCTTAACGACTATATTTCTGGCGAATACGGTTGACTATGGCGAATTTAAGAATAAGCGAAGAGATGAGAGCGTTATATTTTCAATGCAGACATTTGTTGTAAAGCTTGCTTCAGGTATAGCCGCATTAGTTGTGTCAATATGCCTTTCAGTATGCAGGTTAAGCAGTAATACAGATGTGGTGACAGATGCTGTGGCTGGTGGTTCGGTAGTAGGACTTAGAATGACAATGACAGTAATTCCGGTAATAGGTCTGCTTATTGCAGTATTTTACTTCCACAGAAAGTACATTTTAACAGAGCAGAAAATGGAAGAGATATCGGAAAGAATTAAGGAGAGCCATTAATGATAACGATTAATAATAATATGTATGTGCTTGATACTGACAATACATCTTATGCGTTTGCCGTGCTTGGAAGCGGGCAGTTGGAGCATTTGTATTATGGAAGAAAGTTACACGCCAATGAGGCTGTGATGACAGAGAAGCATACATTTATTCCGGGTAATACTAATGTATACAATAAAGATTATTCGTCTTATTCGCTGGAAGATGTGTGCCTTGAAATGTCATCATTGGGAAAAGGCGATATAAGAGAGCCTTTTATCGAAGTCACATATCCTAATGGAAGCAGTACAACGGATATGGTGTTTGACAGGGCAGAGATTATACAGGGCAAGGAAGAATACGATACGCTTCCGGGGTCTTATGATGATAATGGAGAGGTTGAACAGCTCGTCATCTATCTTAAGGACAGGAATTATAATCTCACATTGGAGCTTCATTATTATGTATATGAAAAATGTGACATTATAACAAGAAGTGCCAAGCTTGTTAATTCAGGAAATGAGAGCGTAAGGCTTGAAAGATTAATGAGTATGCAGCTTGATTTAAACGAGAGTGATTATGAATTGTCTTTTTTTAATGGTGCGTGGGCAAGGGAGATGAATAGAAGCAGAATACCCATTCGTGCCGGTAAGTATGTAAATGAGTCGGTCACAGGAACATCATCAAACAGAGCTAATCCTTTTTTTATGATAGGAAGAAGTTCAACGACAGAAGATTATGGTGAATGTTATGGATTTAATCTTATATACAGCGGCAATCATTATGAAGCGGCACAGGTTAATTCATATGGTAAATTAAGGCTTGTATCGGGAATTAATCCAGCTACATTTTCTTATATTATTGAAGCAGGAAAATGCTTTGAAGCTCCAGAGGCAGTGCTTACCTATTCATACAAAGGCTATAACAGGATGAGTCATAATATGCACGAGTTTGTAAGAAAGCATATTGTGCGTGGAAGCTGGCGCGACAAGGAAAGACCAGTTCTTATTAATAGCTGGGAAGCGGCATATTTTAATATTAATGAAAGAAAGCTTGTGAAGCTTGCAAAGGCGGCTAAGGATACAGGTGTTGAACTGTTCGTTATGGATGATGGCTGGTTTGGCGAGAGAAATGACGACACAAGTTCATTAGGCGACTGGACACCGAATAGCAGAAAGCTTCCAAATGGAATAGCTGGCATCGCTGATAAGATAAAAGAATCCGGGCTTAAATTTGGAATATGGGTTGAGCCTGAGATGGTGAGTGTGAACAGCAGATTATATGAGGCACACCCTGAATGGGTAATTGAAATACCAGATGTAGAACATTCAGAGGGACGGAATCAGAGAATTCTTGATTTGACCTATGAAGCTGTTCAGGACTATATAATTGAGAAGATGAGTGAGGTGTTCTCATCAGCAGATATATCTTATGTAAAATGGGATATGAACAGAATATTCAGTGATTATTATTCTAAAAATCTGCCACCTGACAGGCAGAAGGAAGTATCGCATAGATATGTGTGCGGCTTGTACAGATGTATGAAAGAGCTTACTAATAGATTTCCTGACATATTATTTGAGGGCTGTGCGGCAGGCGGCAACAGATTTGATCTGGGAATGTTATGCTATTTTCCGCAGATATGGGCAAGTGATAATACAGATGCGCTTTGCAGGGCACAGATTCAGTATAATTACAGCTATGGTTATCCGTTATCGTGTATTTCAGCCCACGTATCGGCAAGCCCTAATCATCAGACATTAAGAAATATGCCGTTAGAGAGCAGATTTGCAGTTGCGGCATTTGGGCTTCTTGGCTATGAATGTAATATGTGTGATATGAATAAAGAGGAATTAAATGCTGTGAAATGTCAGATTGAACTGTACAAGAAGTTAAGAAATGTATTCTTTACTGGTACATTTTACAGGACAGAAAGCTTTGAAGAAGAAAATGCAGGTAATGCCAGTGTATTAAATAATGGTAAAGGCAACAGGGCAGAATGGACAGTAGTATCAACGGATAAGAAGAAAGCTGTCGGATTAATTATGCAAAAACACGTTATACCTAACACACAGTATGCCTGTTACAGGGCTAAAGGTCTTGATGAAGCTAAGAAATACCATTTTTACAACAGAAAGCTTCAATATGATATTAAAGAATTCGGTGAGCTTGTTAATATGGTATCGCCAATACATATTAAGCAGGGTTCTATGTTACAGGATATACTATCGAAGCTTAAGAAAATGGATGGTGAAACAGAAGATTACATAGCTTATGGAGATACACTTATGTATTCGGGTGTCAGGTTAAAGCAGGCATTCAGTGCAACAGGCTACAATGAGAATGTCCGATTTTTTCAAGATTTTGCAGCGAGATTATACTTTATGGAAGAGGTAGAAGATGATAAGCAGTGACATAATTAGTTCGGGCGGTATTGATAATATATTAAAGGATCTATATATTGATGAAAGCCAGCTTGAATACCAGAGAAAAAGATATATTAATGCTCTGAACCGCTTCACACAGTTATATGGTGAAGGAGATGTGCTTATATTCAGTGCACCGGGAAGAAGTGAGATTGGCGGTAACCACACAGACCACCAGAATGGAAAAGTTCTTGCGGCTTCTATTAATCTGGATATTATCGCAGTGGTAAGACCAGTGAATTCCAAGGAGAGTGTGTCAGAGGAAGGCAGTTTATCTGGGCATAGTGGTGTTAATGCCGGAATTATAAGAATTGTGTCGGACGATTATCCAATGCTAGAAGTGTCATTATCAGATACGGATATTAATAAGGATGAATATTCAACCACTAAGGCACTTGTTAAAGGTGTGATTGCCGGCTTTAAGAAAAAAGGTTTCAAGACAGGAGCATTTGATGCGTTTATAACAAGTGATGTGCCTATGGGAGCAGGACTTTCATCATCTGCGGCATTTGAAACACTTATAGGAACAATACAGTCACATATATATAATGCTGGAAAAATATCAGCAGAAGATATTGCAGTTATCGGACAGATGGCAGAGAATGAGTATTTTGGCAAGCCTTGTGGACTTATGGATCAGATGGCATGTTCGGTTGGCAATATGGTCTATATTGATTTTAATAATAAGGAAAATCCAGTTGTTAATAAGCTTGATGTGGATATTAAAAAATTCGGTTACAGCCTGTGCATAACTGATACTAAAGGTTCACATAAGGATTTGACAGATGATTATGCAGATATCCGCCGTGAGATGAATGCAGTTGCAAGTTACTTCGGACAGGAGGTTCTTCGTGGCATTACATTAAAGGATATACTTGATAATTTTAAAGAGCTACAGGAGAAGTTCGGTGACAGGAGCATACTAAGAGCAGTTCATTTTATAGAGGAAAATGAGAGAGTAGAAAATGAAGTAAATGCTCTTATATCTGGAAATATTGATGAATTCTTAAGGCTGGTATCAAAGTCTGGTGATTCATCTTACAAATATCTTCAAAATATATATTCAACCAAAGATACTGCCAATCAGGGCGTTTCACTTGGACTTATGATGAGTGAAATATTCTTAGGTGATAATGGTGAATGCAGAGTTCACGGAGGTGGCTTCGCAGGTACAATACTTGCAATTGTCAAGGATACTGCTATAGATGAATACAGAAGAAATATGGATAAAATATTTGGTGATGGTGCAAGTATGATATTACAAATCAGACATTGCGGAGGTGTCAGAATAATATGAGAAATTTAGAAGATATGAAGAAATCAGACAATATAATGAGTAGTGATGCCAAGGAAGGTACGGAAAATATTCCAGATATAGACAAGGTTATATCAGAGCTTGTCAATTATGCTTCAGAGAATGAACTGATAGAAGCTGATGATAAGATATAGTAAACAGGTTGCTGGATATTTTTGAAAAAAACGGACTTGCAGAAGATAGTGAGATAATTAAGAATTCAGGTGTGCAGGAGCTGAATAACACAAGACCAATAGCAGATATCCTGTCGGACTGCCTTAAAATAGCAGTTGATAATGGACTTATAGAAGATACGCAGCTTAACAGGGATTTGTTTGATACAAAGGTAATGGGTGCTGTCACACCAATGCCTTCAGTTGTAAGAAAGCATTTTAAGGAGCTTTATAATAATAATCCAAAGCTTGCGACAGACTATTTCTATGAACTTAATAAAGCCTGCAATTATATAAGGTGTGACAGGATTGAGAAAGACCAGAAATGGAAGTACAATTCAGAATATGGAATTATAGATATAACGATTAATCTGTCAAAGCCAGAGAAAGACCCTAAGGATATAATAAAACAAGGAAAGTTTGCAGCAAGCGGATATCCTAAATGCCTTTTGTGTAAGGAAAATGAGGGATATGCGGGAAATCTATCACATCCTGCAAGGCAGAATCTAAGAGTTATACCGCTTGAATTAAGTGGTGAGAAATACTATATGCAATATTCACCCTATGTATATTATAACGAGCATTGCATAGTGTTTAATGATAAGCATATTCCTATGAAGATTAATAAAAGCACATTTAAAAAGCTTATTGAATTCACAGATATGTTTCCGCATTATACATTAGGTTCTAATGCGGATTTACCAATTGTAGGAGGTTCTATATTAAGTCACGACCATTTTCAGGGCGGTGCTTATGAATTTCCTATGGCAAGAGCAGAATATGTGTATACATTCAAGCTGGATAGATTCAGTGATGTTAATGCAGGAATTCTTAACTGGCCTATGTCAGTAATAAGGCTTAGCAGTAATAATAAAGACAGCCTTGTTAATGCCTGTGATTATATATTAGATAAATGGAAGAATTACACTGATGAAAAAGCATTTATATATTGCAATACAGATGGTGAACAGCATAATACGATAACTCCGATATGCAGGCAGAAAGGTGATAATTATGAGATGGATCTGGTATTAAGAAACAATATTACTACAAATGAGTGTCCATGGGGAGTGTATCATCCATCAGCAAATCTTCATCATATAAAGAAAGAGAATATTGGTCTTATTGAGGTTATGGGAATGGCTATACTTCCAGCAAGACTTGATAAGGAAATGGGCATTTTAAAAAACGCTCTGTTAAATAATGAAGATGTCCGCTTAATCAGCGAAATTGAAAAGCACGCACAATGGGTTGATAGCTGGAAAGACAATTATAATATAACTAAAGATAATATTGATGAGATAATCAGATTGGAAATTGGCAAGGTATTTGTGCAGGTGCTTGAATGTGCCGGTGTATACAAGACAGACGATAATGGAAGAGAGGCATTTGTAAGATTTATAAAATATTGTCAATAATATTTACTTTCTTTGATTGATTAATGTAATGGGTAGATTTTAAAAATTCTGAATCAGAATTCATAGATAGTAAATTTATATTTTAATGATTTTATAAAAGTGGTGGTCAATAATAACCCGACCACCACAGATAATCAAAATTAACATAAGTTACCAGACAAATTCTAAAATGTTATGAATTATTCTTGATAGCATTAACAGCTTCTTCTTTAGAAAGTTTATAGTTTTTCATAAGCTTATAAATTGTATCTTCATCGGAAAGATTAACTTCTTTACATAATTTAATAAAAACTTTAATGCCATTGGAGCGTTCCTTGATTTTGCCCTCTGCAAGTCCTAACTGTCGTCCTTCTTCTTTGACTACTTCAAGATGACCTTCCTCATCATACTCATAAATACTCACAGTAATCACTTCCTCTCTGTGATTTCTAAAAAATTCCGACAATACATTCTCAGCGATACATTCATCTACAGCCTCTGTAACAGCAGTGCGGATATCAATTTTTTCAATATCGGTCTTTATACGCACCTTATTAACAAATGTCATATAGTCCTTAAGTGTCTCACATTTAGAAAGAAATTCAGAGCTATATGTATACATATTTGTCCTGTTGAAATTATTATTATCCTTTGAATTCCTGCCAGAACCATTACTATACTTTGAATTAATAGTACGAGCCTTATTACCAGCATAATTATCAGTATTGATATTGATAACTCTTACAGTAAGTTCAAGCTCAGGATTGTCGACATTTTTCTCATACATATCTGATAGTCGGAGAGTGCTTTCCGCCTCAAGTGGCTGTTGTCCTGAATTAATATCATCAATAGTATGCTGACTTGTATTCGTTGTTGATGACTTATGTCAGTTCCTGCATTTATAGTGCTGTCTGCTGAATGTCCAGCCTGCCTTGTATTGTCTGTAATATTAGTATTTTCCATAAGTTCTCCAATCTGTGGTAATGATGCCTGACAGCATAGCAGTTATATAAAATAATGACATAGCATTTAAACAGATGTTTGTTGTGATACTGTCATATACATTATCTGACAATATTGGAGAAATAAAAAATATATATCTTTATTACATTCTATCATTGGGAAAATGTTATGACAAGAAGAAAAATGCTGTTAATCCACCGTAATTATATTTCGTGCAAATATTTTATGGGCTTTTATTATACCTGAAATATATATTAATTTACATCAATTTTATCAATTTATACTACAATATTTACAGTCCTGTAATAAACTTCAATGACATAAAGAACAGATATAAAAATGTTCTATAACATATTTTAATTGAAAAATGGGAGGAAAATATGCCATCAACATATGCACATTATAGAATGGGGCAGCAGGTACGTTCTATGCTTGACGGTAATGAGAAAAAGATAGTTGAGAAATATCCTCAATTATATCTTATTGGATTACATGGACCAGATATTTTGTTTTATTATAAGCCATTAAAGTCTAATTCAATTAACAGTATTGGGTATGAATTGCACAAACATTCAGGTAAGGAATTTTTTGAAAGAGCAAGAAAAGTAATATCAGAAAAGAAAGACAGAGAGCCATATCTGGCTTACACATACGGTGTTCTTAATCATTTTGCACTTGATGTAAGCAGTCATGGTTATATTGAACAAAAAATAAATGAAAGCGGAATATCGCATGCAGAGATAGAAGTGGAATTTGACAGAGAACTTATGATTATGGATAAGAAAAATCCAATAACACAGTCGCTGGTAAGGCATATTATTCCGTCAGAGGAGAATGCAAAGGTAATAAGTGAATTTTATCCAGGTACAACTATGCAGGACGTGAAAAAGGCACTTGAAGGAATGATTTCCTACAACAATCTGCTTGTTGCACCATCGCATATAAAACGCTGGTTTATATATCTTTTACTTAAGGTATCAGGCAATTATAAGGAAATGCACGGACTGATTGTGAATTATCATAAGAACAAAGAGTGTAATGACAGCACAGTAAAATTATTATCGTTATACAGGCACGCTAAGAATACAGCATATCAGTCAATTATTAAATTTGACGGATTTTTAAATAATGATTGTGAGCTGGATAAAGCATTTAATTATAGCTTTGGTTCGGTTCTTATAGAAGGTTGTGATAATAATCAGAAACAGTGTATATCGGACAACATTCAGAATGTGGAAAGCTTTATAAAGAAAGAGGTGCAGTATGAGGGGTAAAAGCAATAACAGATTTAAGCTTACAGCTAATGAAAAAGGCTGGATATTATATGATGTTGGTAATTCGGCATTTATTCTTATGGTGTCTACGATATTACCTATATATTTTAATTATCTTGCAGAAAATGCAGGAATATCATCAGTAGATTATCTTGCATACTGGGGATATGCGGCTTCTATTGTGACACTGATTGTAGCAGTGTTAGGACCTGTGCTAGGAACACTCGCAGATACGAAAGGCTTTAAAAAGCCTATATTCTCAGGCTGTATAATAGCTGGCTGTCTTGCGTGTGTGGCAATGGGCATTACAGGTTCGTGGATATCATTTCTTGTTGTATTCGTAATTGCGAAGGTATGTTTTTCTGCAAGTCTTGTATTTTATGACTCTATGTTATCAGATGTCACGACAGACGAGAGAATGGATATTGTATCGTCAAATGGATACGCTTACGGATATGCAGGAAGCTGTATTCCATTTGTTATAAGCCTTATCTTTGTATTAGGATACAATAAAATAGGAATTTCTCTGAGTGCGGCAATGCTCATATCATTTGTAATAGTAGCTTTATGGTGGTTCTTAATGACAGTTCCGCTTATTAAGAATTATAAGCAGATTAACTATGTTGAAAGAAAACCGCATGCTGTAAAAGAAAGCTTTGTAAGAATAAAAGAAACACTCTGTGGAGTTGTAAAGCAGAAGAAAATATTCCTGTTCCTTGTAGCATTTTTCTTCTATATTGATGGCGTGTATACAATAATAGATATGGCAACAGCTTATGGTTCAGCACTTGGACTCAATTCAACTGGTCTGCTTCTGGCTCTGCTTGTTACACAGCTTGTAGCATTTCCATTTGCTATTATATTTGGAAGGCTTACCTCAAAATACAGCACAGGACGTCTTATAACTGCCTGCATAATAGCGTACATAGGAATTACAGTATTTGCAGTATTTATGAAAAGCCAGTGGCAGTTCTGGGTATTAGCTATATTTGTTGGTATGTTTCAGGGCGGCATACAGGCGTTGTCACGTTCTTATTTTGCAAAGATAATACCGGCTGAAAGGTCAGGAGAATATTTCGGACTTATGGATATATGCGGAAAAGGAGCTTCTTTTTTGGGAACATTGGTTGTAGGTGCGGCTTCTCAGATATTTGGAAGCATTAATATCGGTGTGTCTATGATAGTGTTATTGTTTGCGGCAGGACTTGTGTTATTTATAATGACAGATAAGCTTGACAGCAAAGAGGCAGATTTGGATATAGAAAATGGTATGATTGCCAATAACAGCTTTGCAGAAGGTAAGGCAGTTAATAATTAACAGTTCAATATATCAAATAATGTATTACTGTTTACAGTGAGTATGTTAAAAGTTATACTGTGGTTATAAGGTTAAATATTTAATCTGACAACGCAGAATACTATTAATAATATGAACTGTAAACAGTTTTTTTAAATTAACAACAGATACATTGATTAAATAAAGAGGGAGGAAAGTTATGCAGAGCAGAAAAGAAGCACTGGACTATGGCTTGGCATTTCCTGATACATATGTAGAAACACCTTTTCGTGATACTAACTGGCAGTTAGTGAGGGTTAAATGCAGCAAGAAGGCTTTTTTATGGATATATGAGAAAGACGGATACGTTAATCTTAATGTGAAGGCAGATAAAGAATGGAGAGATTACTGGAGAAGTGCTTTCAAATCGGTAATTCCCGGATGGCACCAGAACAAGGAGAACTGGAACACAATAATTCTCGATGGTTCAGTGCCAGATGATGCTATTAAGACAATGATTAAGGAAAGCTACGAGCTTGTTACTGATAATCCAACAAAAAGGATATATGAAGCGGTAAAGAAAATACCTAAGGGCTGTGTTGCGACCTATGGACAGATAGCGGAGCTTGCTGGTAATAAAGGAATGGCAAGAGCAGTAGGTAATGCACTTCATAGAAATCCTGACCCAGATAATATACCATGTTACAGGGTTGTTAATTCCAAGGGAGAACTGTCGGGTGCATTTGCATTTGGCGGTGCAGGACAACAGGAGGAGCTGCTTAAGGCAGACGGGATTGAAGTAGTTAATGGGAAAGTTGACCTTAAAGTGTATAGTATGAAATTCTAAACAATATGTCAGATTATATGCAGAAGCACAGAAGTAATTATACATTATTGATATAAAAAATAGTGTATAACTGCACAATAATGCACACAATCTAGGTAATATACTATTAACATATGATAAAAGTATGTTATACTGATAAGGCAGTACAATATATGTTTGTTACGGTGGAAAGATTAAATATCCGGTAATTGGAAGAAAGAGCAGATTATGAAAGAATTAAGCGAGAGAACGAAAGATTTTACAGATTCTGTTATAAGAAGAATGACAAGAATAGCCAATAAATATGGTGCAGTGAATTTATCACAGGGCTTTCCAGATTTTAACCCACCTAAGCAGATAACAGACAGACTGTCAGAGGTTGCAAGTGAAGGACCTCATCAGTATGCTTTGACTTGGGGAGCTAAGAATTTCAGAGATGCAATAGCTGCCAAATATGAACATTTTTCAGGAATTAAGGTTGACCCTGAATCAGAGATTGTAGTTACATGTGGAAGTACAGAGGCTATGATGGCGACAATGTTAAGCATTACCAATCCTAAGGATAAGGTAGTAATCTTCTCACCATTTTACGAGAATTATGGTGCAGATACTATTCTTTCAGGAGCAGAACCGATATATGTTCCACTTGTTCCACCAGATTTTACATTTAGCATTGAGCAGTTAGAAAATGCTTTTAAACAGGGAGCGAAAGCACTTATCCTGTGCAATCCGTCAAATCCTTGTGGAAAGGTATTTACATTCGAGGAATTAACTGCAATAGCAGATGTCGTAAAGAAATATGATGCCTATGTTGTGACAGATGAAGTGTATGAGCATATTGTGTACGCACCTAACAAACATATATATATGCAGGCACTTGACGGAATGAGAGAAAGAACTATCGTATGTAATTCATTGTCAAAGACATATTCTATTACAGGCTGGAGACTTGGATATGTAATTGCTAATCCTGAAATAATCGACAGGGTTAAGAAGGTACACGATTTTCTTACAGTAGGTGCGGCCGCACCACTTATGGAAGCCGCAACAGTTGGATTGAAATTCGATGACAAGTATTATGATGAACTTGCGGCACATTATGCACATATGAAAGAGGTATTTGTCGGCGGTTTAGAAAAGCTTGGTTTAAAATATACAGACCCACAGGGTGCTTATTATGTGCTTGTTGATGTGAGTGAATTTGGAGTAAAAGATGATGTGAAGTTCTGTGAATGGCTGGCACAGTATGTAGGGGTTGCGGCAGTACCGGGTTCAAGCTTCTTTAGGGAAGATGTAAATAATCTTATAAGATTTCATTTTGCCAAGCAGGACGATACACTTAATGAAGCGATTAATCGTCTTGCTGGCTTAAGAAAGGCTGTAGCTGAAGCTGGAGATGTTGAGTGGAGATAATCAATCGTGAGGGATATCGTGAAAACGTCCATCTAGTTCTTCGGTTTTAACTATATTTATAAAGGCGTGAGGATCAGCACTTCGTATAAGCGGTATAAGCTGTCTTGTTGCCTCTGAATGAATTACAGAGTAAAGAAGTGTCTTTTCCCTGCCTTCATAACAGCCAACTCCCTTGAATAGAGTAGCATCGTGATGAGTAGTTTCTTTAATAATCTGGTATATTTCATCAGACTTGTCTGAGATAATAAAAAGAGTTTCCTTCTTGTAACGCTTATATAGCCACTGGATAACCTGAGTACTACAGAACTGGTATATGATTGAGTAAAGAGCGATTGACCAGCCAAACATAGCACCGGCAACAGCAAGCATTACAACATTTCCAAGCAGAATATAGTTCCAGGCATCTATTCCTTTTTCGTGTGATAAGAATATGCTTATAAAATCTGTACCACCGGTTGTTGCACCAGCGTTAAGGCATAAGCTTATTGCAAATCCATTGATAATTCCACCAAACACGCTTATCAAAAGCACGTCATTAGTGAATACATAAGGTGGAAGAATATCCACAAATATACTTGATAAAAATATAACTATAATTGAGTAAATGGTAAATTTCTTTCCGATGTATTTGAATGCAATATAAGTAGGAAAAAGATTAAGTGCAATATTAAATATACTGAAAGGTATAGTTATATGTAAGAACTTAATGATTATTTCCTGTAAAAGCAGGGAAAGTCCTGAAAATCCTCCAGGGAAAAGTCCTGCGGTCTTAGCAAAACAGCGCAAATTCCACGCATATAATATTGATGCAAATGTAATAATAAAAAGCCTGAACACCTGATAGAACTTAGGGTGTTTAGCTTCGAATGACTGAAACATAGAACCTCCTTATAAATAATTAGTATTATGAAAAACAGGCTATATAATAGCACATTATAATTAAAGCTTCCATAGTAATTATTAATCTTTTAGCGCATTTTATTGAATTATATAAATAATAGAGTTATCATAATTATATTAATCAAAATAATTGTAATGGTTAAAATAATTTAATTGATTAATATAGTTAAAATAATTGTATTGATTAAAGTAATTATATTAATCAGATAGTAAGTAAAGATACAGACGAGGCAGGTAAAAGATATTGAAGATAAGAGATATTATAGACAGGGAACAGGAAACATTATCAATGGAGGGATTCCCACCAAAGAAAGACACGGATTTTGAGATGGTTAAGGAGGCAGCTTTACATATAGCCTCATTGAAACCAAGCTTTATGAGCGTTACATATGGAGCGGGAGGAAGCACTAAGGGCAATACAATTAAACTTGCAAGTGAAATCCAGAAGCAGTATCAGGTTCCAGCAATGGCACATCTTACTTGTGTATGTGCAACTAAAGAAAGCATTAATACAGCTTTAACAGAGATGAAGCAGGCTGGAATTGAAAATATTCTTGCACTCCGCGGAGATATTCCTAAAGATTATGACGGAGAAGTATTTACAGAATTTCAACACGCTTCACAGCTTGTAGAACTGATTAAAAAGACAGGTGATTTCTGTGTTGGTGGTGCGTGTTATCCAGAAGTACACCCAGATTCCAAGAATAAGTTTGATGATATTAATGGTCTTAAGGAAAAGGTTAAGGCAGGCTGTGAATTTCTTACAACACAGATGTTCTTTGATAATAACATTTTCTTTAACTTTATGTACAGGGTAAGGGAAGCTGGCATACATATTCCAATAATACCGGGAATTATGCCTATTACCAAGAGAGCACAGGTTAAGAATGCTGTTAAATTATCAGGCTGCAATGTGCCGGAAAGATTTAAGAATATTATTGATAAATATGGTGATACAGAAAATGCTATGAAACAGGCGGGGGTTATATATGCCTCAGACCAGATTATAGACCTGCTGGCTAATGGTGTTAAGAATATTCATATATATTCAATGAATAAGCCTGAGATTGCAAAAGGAATTCAGGATAATCTTAAAGGAATAATTCTGTAATATGAATTCACAAGTTGTTGAAAAAGTATCATTAGTCAGGGAAGATGAGAATATAAGTTATATTACGCCGACAAGAAATCCGTTGTCGTGTACAGTTGTAATTGTAGAAACCGGACATAATATATGGCTTTATGATACAGGAAGCCATTCTGATATACCGGCAATGATTAATTCTTATAATCAGGCTGAAAAAAATATTAATATAGTTCTGTCACATTTTCACCCAGACCATATAAAAAATGTGTCTGATATACATTTTATGAATATGTATCAGGGAAAGAATACATTAAGATATACAGGAACGGGTGAGATTGTTACAGATGATTTGTATATAGATGATGATATAATGCTTCATATATTTCCAATAGCTTCAAGCCACGCAAAGGGGTGTCTTGCGTTGGAGGTTAAAGACATATGTTATGTTGGTGATGCACTTTATCCGGCAACAGGTCCGCAATTCAGAAGATATAACGCTGGACTTCTGCTTGAACAGTTAAGGCAGATAGAAAGCTGTAATGTTAAGTATATTTCACTCAGTCATAGAACACATTTTAAATATTCCAAAAGAGCGGTTGTAAGATGGTTGAAAGCAATATATAAGCTTCGTGGAGCGAATGAGGCTTATATATATCTGTAAAAAGTTGTCAGATAATGTTTACAAATAGATAATATAATTGTACAATATTATACATAACGAGCATATATATGCAAAAGGATATGTGCAAATTGTATATATAGTAGAATATTCGTGAATAGAATGGAGGATTATTATGGGACGTTTAGACGGTAAAGTTGCAGTTATTACAGGTGGTAACTCTGGTGTTGGAGCAGCTACAGCGAAGTTATTTGCAAAAGAGGGAGCTACAGTTGTTATCACAGCAAGAAGAGAGGCGGCATTAAAGGAAGTTGCTGATGAGATTACAGCGGCAGGTGGTGAAGTATATGCTGTATCAACAGATATATCAAAGCCTGAAGACCCAGAGGCACTTATGCAGAAGGTAATGGATAAGTATGGAAAGATAGATATACTTGTTAATAATGCAGGTATTCTTGAGCAGGGACTTAAGCCAATCGACAGATTTCTTGATGAAGATATGGATAGAATTATTGAAACTAATGAAAAAGGAACTATGCGTTGTATGAAAGCTGCTTCTAAGAGAATGAAGAGCGGTGCATCAATTGTAAATGTAGCTTCTGTAGCAGGTGAGAAGGGCTGTGGAGGAGCTGCATATGTAGCTTCTAAGGCGGCAGTTATAGGACTTACCAAGCATACAGCATTAAGATTTCAGAAAGACGGAATTCGTTGTAATGCCATATGTCCAGGCAATATAATTACACCTATGACTATGGGAACAGACCCAGCGTCACTTGACCCGGATATGATAGGTGCTATGATGAACCATAGTGATATTAAAGCACCATCTTGTACAGCAGAGGATGTTGCTAATGTTATTATATTCTTTGCAAGCGATGAAGCCAAAGCAATAACAGGCCAGATTATAGTAACAGATTATGGTGCAATGCTTTAATTATTAAGAACAGGATTTTTAAGCCTGATAAGAGAAATTAATTAAAATAATATTTTATATGCATAATAAGAGATATTGATTAGCGTATCAATATCTCTTTTTTAATGAAATATTATAAAATATCCCAACTGGATAATTTGGTTTTGACATATTATCCGTCATAATTTATGCTATAATGTGCGTAAGCAATGAGCCGTGCAGGATAAAAGAATAAAAAAAGAACTGTGCTTGCACAAAGTACTTTTTTATTTTTTTATCCTATAGGGCGAACGCCCGACAGTGTAAGAAAGCATAGATTTCTTACACTTGCACGGTGGAGTATATAATTTATAATATTATATGCTTAAAAAATAAGAAATTAAGAAATATTAGAAACAGGAGTCTCACAGAATGAGTAAAATAAAATTAGGCTGTCACGTTGGAATGGCAGGAAAAGAAATGTTCTTAGCATCAGCTAAGGAAGCCGCTTCATATGGAGCTAATGTATTTATGTTATACACAGGTGCACCACAGAACACCAGACGTAAAGATATATCAGAGCTTAACATAGAAGCTGGCTGGGAATATGCAAGACAGCACGGAATTGAGGAAATCGTGGTACACGCTCCTTATATAATTAATCTTGCGAATACTGTTAAGCCAGAGACATATGAGCTAGCAGTTGAATTCCTTGAAAAAGAGATAATCCGTACAGCGGCAATGAGAAGCCGCATTATGGTGCTTCATCCGGGAAGTCACGTTAATGCAGGGGTGGAAGCAGGAATTGCACAGGTTATAAAAGGTCTTAATACAGTGCTTAACCAGAATGATGACGACGTTTATATTGCCCTTGAAACTATGGCAGGAAAAGGCAGCGAAGTTGGGCGTACATTTGAAGAACTAAAAGCAATATATGATGGTGTTGATAAGAAAGACAGATTAAGAGTATGCTTTGATACTTGTCACGTTAATGATGCAGGATATGATATTGTCAATCATTATGATGAAGTATTTGAAGAATTTGATAAGGTAATCGGTCTTGACCAGATAGCGGTATTTCATATTAATGACAGTATGAATCCATTGGGAGCACACAAGGACAGACATGCCAATATTGATAAAGGAAGTATCGGGTATGAAACACTTCACAGACTTGTACACGATGAAAGATTTATTGATGTGCCAAAGATATTAGAGACACCTTGGCTTGCCGAGGAAGGTTCAGACAAGAAGACAAAGCCACCATATAAAGAAGAAATAGAGTGGCTTCTTAAATAGTACCTCTTATAATAATTGTAGGGATAATGCAGAAAATAGTATTTGAAATAATAATATAGAAATGAGGCACAGTATGTTTATACAGGATGATAATACATATAATAACCTGAGAGAAAAGTCATTCTTGCAGTGGCTTGATGATTGCAGTAAGCACGAGGATATAGCTGTAAGAGGCGGCGTTAAGCTTGCTTATGAGTATGTAGAGATGCTTAACAATGAGATTAAAAGGCTCAAGGAACAGAATGAGTTAAAGAATGAATATTTAAAGAAAATATCAGGAAAGAAATAAAGAATTATGATAGCAATTGTAACAATTGATGATAATAACGGAATGATGTTTAATAAACGCAGACAGAGCAAGGATATCAGGCTTATTGAGAGGATTCTTGATATTGCAGGAACTAATAGAATATGGGTGTCTGAGTACAGCAGTCAGTTATTTGATACTTCTAATGATAATATTATCGTGGATAATTCATATACAGAGGCACAGGCGCAAGATTACTGTTTTGTGGAAAATGTTGATATAAATGAGTTACAGGATAACATAAGTAAGATTTATGTGTATAAGTGGAATAGAAAATATCCGTCAGACGTTACATTTCCGGCAGCAATGCTTGATAATTACCAATTGGAAAATGTATCGGAATTTGAGGGTAATTCCCACGATAAAATAACAGAAGAAATATATATAAGGAGTAAGGTGTAATTATTGTGAAGTTATGTTAAATAGAATATTGTCAAGTAAAGAAAAAATTAATACGTCAAATAAGCGTCTATGTAAGGTACTGTCTGCATTAATTCTTGTCTTATCATTAGTATTAAGCTTAGCAGGCTGTTCAGGTGCTGATATTGCAGACAGCATTAACCCGTCACACAATGAGAGTACAACTGTACAGACTGATAAGGCAGGTGGCAGTAATTCCTCCAATAAGAATAATTCCGCAGATAAGAATGATACATTAGCGGCGGGAACGGATAGTGCGGACTGGCGTGCTACATTACCAGAATACAGTGACAGTCCATATGTTATAGTTAATAATAATGAACCATTTTTTACAGAAAATGATATGACAGCGGACTCTTTTGAGTATTATGGTGAGTTAGACGAGCTTGGAAGATGTACAGTAGCTTATGCAAGCATAGGAAAAGACTTAATGCCAACAGAGAAACGTGGCTCAATAGGTTCTGTAAAACCTACAGGCTGGCATACAGTAAAATATGATATAGTAGACGGAAAATATCTTTATAACAGATGTCATCTTATAGGTTACCAGCTTACAGCAGAGAATGCCAACAAGAATAATCTTATAACAGGAACGAGATATCTTAATGTTGATGGTATGCTTTTATTTGAAAATATGGTAGCAGACTATATTAAAGAAACTAATAATCACGTTCTGTACAGGGTTACACCGATATTTACAGGAGATAACCTGCTTGCAGATGGAGTACTTATGGAGGCTGAGTCTGTTGAGGATAATGGAGAGGGAATTTCATATAATGTATTCTGCTATAATGTCCAGCCTGGTGTAAAGATTGATTACGTTACAGGTGACAGTTCACTTGAATAAATTAGTATAAGAAATCAGTGGTAAGAAAAATCAGTGGTAAGAGAAATCTTATCACTGATTTTTTTGTAAATATTTTCCTGTGTGACTTTCGTGTGACCAGAATGGGTAATAATACCGCAGTAAAGTAAATAAAGAAAGGAAGCACTGTATGAAAGGTAAGCAAAAGATACTGTTATTAGTGTGTTCTGTTATTGCAGTTGTGTCAGTCAGTTGTATGGCTGCATACGCTTTGTTAAAGACGGTAACAGAAACTAAGACCAATGTATTTGCGTCGGATAAATCCATAAGTATTGACCTGACAGAACCGCAATGGGAGAGATATGGAAAAGAAGCAGCTAAGGTATATGTGCCGGGGCAGACAATTGATAAAGACCCAACCGTAAGCCTTAATGATGAAAGTATCAGTGCATATGTGGCATTAAAGGTTCAGTTCTTTGATGAGAAGAATAACGAACTCACATTCAGGGAATTTGCTGACAGATATCTTTATGGAGGTTCAGAGCTTGCTAATGCAGGAATTGACTGGTCTAAAGATTGGACATTTATTGGAAATGCCAATTCAGATTTAGAAAATGATGAATATACAATTTATAACAATTATAGTGTTGAACAAAAATTAAAAGTTATGGATAAAACACTTGTTGCTGGACCTGTTGCTTATATTGGAGATTGTGATAAAGATATTGCTTTACTTCAAAAGGCGTCTGTTGCCATTTCTCGTGGTGGTGTTCATAATGAAAAAGTACAACGTAATAGTGATATTATGTTGACGGATTCTAATTTTGATACAATTATTGATTTATTAAAAATAGCTAGAAAACAAAAGAGTATTAATATTGGAAATACTTTTATTGGGATTGTGATTAGCTTGCTTGTTGTATTATTAGCAGTTATTTCATTTATTCCTTGGTGGGTAGCTTGTTTAATTTATATTTTAGAATCAATACTTGTTTTATTGAATTCACAAAATATTGTAAGAATGTAAAATGCAAAGATTTCTTTGCATTTTTTTAGGAGAAA
>OGOH01000523.1_pt1 | contig 30349 bp, 20 predicted proteins | sample 1552571 | NCBI WGS metagenome assembly OGOH01 (sample SAMEA2580170, study PRJEB22360) | human gut metagenome | biome: human gut; feature: human-associated habitat; material: faeces | place: Denmark | collected 2008/2010
CTGCTGATAACCAGACAGCCGTTGATATCAACGTAGTACAGGGTGAAAGACAGTTTGCCAAGGATAACAAGTCACTTGGACAGTTCAGACTTGATGGTATACCTCCAGCAAGAAGAGGTGTTCCACAGATTGAAGTTACATTTGATATCGATGCTAATGGTATCGTTAATGTATCTGCTAAGGATCTTGGAACAGGCAAGGAGCAGCATATTACAATAACAGCTGGTTCTAATATGTCTGATGAAGATATCGATAAGGCTGTTAAGGAAGCTGCTGAGTTCGAAGCTCAGGATAAGAAGCGTAAGGAAGCTATCGAAGTTCGTAACGAAGCTGACTCTATGGTATTCCAGACACAGAAGGCTCTTGATGAAGCTGGCGACAAGCTTGATGCTAACGACAAGGCAAATGTTGAGGCAGACCTTAACGCACTTAAGTCACTTGTTGAATCAACAGATGCTGAGAATATGACAGATGCTCAGGTTGATGAGATTAAGGCAGCTAAAGAAAAGCTTATGACATCAGCACAGAACCTCTTTGCTAAGATGTATGAAGCAACTCAGGGTGCAGGCACAGCCGGTGCTGGTCCTGATATGGGAGCTGGCGCAGGTCCTGATGCTGGCACACAGGGTGGCAGTGCACCTTATGGTGATGATGTTGTAGATGGTGACTACAAGGAAGTATAATTAAGTGATATATATGATTGGGTCTATGATTATTGAAGGTTATAATATCAGAGTTAATGTAATTAACAATGATTAATTATGGAGTTATATAAAGACTTCTTAAGACTTGACAATTATAGATGAAATCAGAAAGGAAGTCAGGACTCGTATCAGGGTACCTGACTCCTTTCGGGTATAGAAAGGCGGAACCTATATGGCAGAAAAGAGAGATTATTATGAGGTCCTTGGTGTGCCTAAGGACGCAGATGATGCAGCAATTAAAAGAGCATATAGACAGTTAGCTAAGAAGTATCACCCTGATATGAATCCGGGAGATAAAGAGGCTGAGGCTAAGTTTAAGGAAGCATCAGAAGCATATGCAGTTCTTAGTGATGCAGATAAGAGAAGACAGTATGACCAGTTCGGACACGCAGCATTTGAAGGCGGTGCAGGTGGAGCTGGCGGTGGCGGCTTTGATTTTGACTTCGGTGATATGGGCGATATATTTGGTGATATATTCGGTGGTATGTTCGGAGGCGGTTCAAGCAGCAGACGTAACAGCAACGGACCAAGACGTGGTGCAGATATAAGAGTTAATGTAAGAATTACATTTGCTGAGTCAGTTACAGGAACTAAGAAGAAGATAGATGTAACACTTAAGGATGAATGTTCTAAGTGTCACGGAACAGGTGCAAAGCCGGGAACAAGTCCTGAAACTTGTAAGAAATGTGGCGGACGTGGACAGGTAACAGTAACACAGCAGTCATTCCTTGGAATGATGAGAAGCGTACAGCCTTGCCCAGATTGTCACGGAACAGGTAAGATTGTTAAAGAAAAGTGTCCAGACTGCTATGGAACAGGTTATATAAGCAGCAAGAAGACAATTGAAGTTAATATACCTGCTGGTATTGATAATGGACAGTGTGTCCGTATTCAGGGCAAGGGCGAGCCAGGTACTAATGGCGGTCCAAGAGGCGATTTATTAGTAGCTGTAATGATATCAGCAGATCCAGCATTTGAGAGAGATGGCTATAACATTTTCTCAGATGTTGTAATAAGCTATCCTACAGCAGTTCTTGGCGGAGAAGTCAAGGTAAAGACTGTTGATGGTGAAGTTATATATGAAGTTAAGCCGGGAACAGCTTCAGGTACAAGAGTAAGGCTCAGAGGCAAAGGTATGCCAACATTAAGAAATCCTCAGACAAGAGGAGATCATTACATTACACTTATTGTTGATATTCCTACAAAGCTTAATAATGAACAGAAAGAAGCACTTATGGAATATGATAAGACACTTACAGGAGAGGAACACAAACATCCAAAGAAGAAGGGCTTCTTTAAATAAATGCATAAAGTTCTTATAAAAATACAAACGAAATATATCATTTCATTGTCGTATTTAAAGAATTATGATATAATCAAAGACACTGAGAAGTATCAGTCGAATAATTAAAAGAAAGGGGCTATTATTATAATGAGTAATATAGCAGATAAGTTTGAAGAACTTGGAGTAATTCCAGTAGTAGTATTGAATGATACAAAGGACGCACTTCCATTAGCTAAGGCATTAGTAGAAGGAGGTCTTCCATGTGCAGAAGTTACATTCCGTACAGAAGCAGCAGAGGAATCTATCCGTCTTATGCACGAAGCATATCCAGATATGGTACTTGCAGCAGGTACAGTACTTACAACAGAGCAGGTTGACAGAGCTGTAGCAGCTGGTGCTTCAGTTATCGTAAGCCCAGGTTTTGATCCAGAAATCGTTGATTACTGTATCTCTAAGAATATTCCTGTAATGCCAGGTATCGTAACACCATCTGAACTTGCTCAGGCAGTTAAGAGAGGTCTTACAAGAGTTAAATTCTTCCCAGCTACAGCAGCAGGCGGAATTAAGATGATTAAGGCTATGTGTGCAGCTTACACAACAGTAAGAATTATGCCTACAGGTGGTATCAATACATCTAACCTTGAAGAATTCTTATCTTGCGATAAGATCTTCTGCTGTGGTGGTTCTTGGATGGTTAAGGGTGACTTAATCAAGGCTGGAGAATTCGATAAGATTAAGGATATGACAGCTGAGGCAGTTGCTTTAGTTAAGGAAATCCGTTCTAAGTAATTAGTTCAGGCTACATAATTCAGATTATCGCTAAGATGACAATTGAATAATATTATTTAAAAGGGCTTCATATATCTGTGTGACAGGTATATGAAGCCCTTTTGCTCATAATATTAATAAATATTTATTGATAATTAGTTATCTACAGTAACATCAGAATTAAAGGTTTCTTTATTGACAAGGCCTTCCTGATTAGCAACGATAGTTGTACATACAGCATCACCAGTGATATTAACGGCTGGTCTTAACATATCAAGAATTCGGTCAATACCCATAATAAGGGCAATACCTTCTGTTGGAACACCTACGCTCTGGAATACCATTGCAAGTGTTATAAGACCTACAGATGGCACACCACTTGTTCCGATTGAAGCAAGTGTAGCTGTTATAATTACTGTAACAAGGTCAGATGGAGAAAGTGTAATTCCAAATATCTGTGCTACGAATATTACAGCAACCCCCTGCATAATTGATGTCCCATCCATATTAACGGTAGCACCAAGTGGTATTGTGAAAGATGATATTTTCTTGCTTACACCAAGCTTTTTATCAAGTGTGTTGATTGAAAGCGGAATTGTTGCATTTGATGTAGCTGTTGTAAATGCGAAGTTCATAACTGGGAAGAACTTCTTTAGGAACTTAAATGGATTAAGTCTTGTAAAGAGAAATAAAAGTAACTGGTATACTACGAAGCACTGGATAGCAAGTGCGAGTATTACGCAGCCCATATATTTAAGCATTGGAACAAATGCGTCAAAACCAATATTAGCAAATGTTCTTGCGATAAGGCAGAATACACCGATAGGAGCTGCCTTCATAACTGCCATAGTCATTTCCATCATAAGGTCATTGAACTGACTGAAAAAGTTAGCTACAGTTGATGCCTTATTACCCATTTTCGCTAAAAGAATACCTACGAATAATGCAAATACGATAATTGGAAGCATATCAGCAGTTGCAAGTGATTCAACAGGATTCTTAGGTATTATGTTAAGAAGTGTTTGTGTAAGCGGTTGTTTCTCAGTGATAGTTACACTGCTTGTAGATACATTTTCAATTGTAACGCCAATACCGGGATTGATGAGCATAGCAACTGATAATGCAACTGATACAGCAACAGCAGTAGTAAGAAGATAGAAAAGAATAGTTTTAATACCTACTTTACCAAGTGTCTTAGTATCACCGATAGCCATACTTCCGCATATAAGTGAGCAGAATACAAGTGGAACTACAAGCATCTGCATAAGGCGGATAAAACCTTGTCCAATTACATAGAGGACACCCTCAACGATAACTGAATCACGGATATAGCCTGCTGGCATAAAATAGTGGATTAAAACACCACTTATTGCACCGGCTATAAGTGCTATGAATATCTTAGTAGAAAGCCCCATAGGCTTTTTTGTGTTTTTTAAAGATTTTTCCATTCTTTAGCAGCCTCCTGATAAATTAATATATTCTTTAAGCGCATCTTTCCAGTTCTTAGGCTGTTCAATGTGTTCAAGTCTTAACATCATATTATCAAGAACTGAATATACTGGTTTATTATTGTTGGCAGGAACAAGTTTTAACTTGTCTGTTGCATTGGCATATTCAAGAATAGTCCTGGCATATTCAAGACGGCTGCAAGAGCCCTGACATACAGCATGGTATATTCCAAGACACTCATTTTTAATGAAATATTCAATAATTCTGGCTAGCTCAGAAGCGCTTGTAGGACACGCATATTCATATTCAGATACAGTGAGTTCATTTACAGAAGGATCTTTAACTGCTGAAAGTACAGTGTTAAGGAAATCCTGTCCTATTCCATATACCCAGCTGCTTCTTAGTATCACATAACGCGAACAGAAAGACTGTATATAAGCTTCGCCGGCAAGCTTACTTTTACCATATATATTTCTAGGATTAGGTGTATCAAATTCATTATAAGAATGATCCTCTGTACCAGAGAATATATCATCTGTAGATATGTGAATTAGCTTTGCACCGATAGACTGTGCCATAACAGCAAGGTTTCGTGTTCCTACAGCATTTACCGCAAATGCTTTGTCAGGATTAGTTTCGCAGCCTGCAACATCACTGTAACCAACGCAGTTGATAATGATATCAGGACGATTAACTCTTGCATAATTGTTGACAGCTTCAAGGTCTGTAACATCGACTTCGTCAACATCAGTAGGGAATATTTCATACTCACGGCAGTCTAAGAGAGCAGAAAGTGCAGTACCAACGTGGCCTTTGGCACCGGTAATCCATATTTTTTCCATATAACCTCCATTCCAGCACTAATGCTTTCGCATAGTGCATTAAATATAATTTGTAATTTAGCTGCATATAATATATGTTAAAGAATAAGTGGGACAGCTTATATTATAATATGTTTATATGCAAACAATTAATTATACAATAAACTTGGTATTTGGCAAGTATTTTAAAAATGAAAATTATGCCATAAGATTTTATCAAGTTAAAATAATTGCTGGTTATAAAAATTATATAAATAGATTACAATATTGGCAAGGTATGGTACAATATATAAGAATATTGATTTTATTGATTAGATGAGGTTATCAGATGAGTTTTGACGTTAAAAAGAAGATAGAAGAATTGAATAAATCAGACATAATAAGTGGCAGTAATGCAAGATATGATATTGTCCTTGAAGAAGAATTAAAAGATCTTAATTCAGCAGGTATTATATTAAGACATAAGAAATCAGGAGCGAGGGTTGTCGTTATATCTAATGATGATAATAATAAGGTATTTTCAATAGGTTTTAAGACACCACCTTTTAACGATACAGGAATGCAGCATATAATTGAACATTCAACATTGTGTGGTTCAAGAAAATATCCTGTTAAAGATCCATTTGTTGAATTGTGCAAGGGTTCACTTAATACATTTCTTAATGCTATGACTTATCCAGACAAGACAGTATATCCAGTGGCAAGCTGTAATGATACTGACTTTAAGAATATTATGGATGTATATATGGATGCAGTGTTCTATCCTGCAATGTATGAAAAGCCAGAGATATTTATGCAGGAAGGCTGGCATTATGAACTTGATAATGCAGATGATGATATCAAGTATAATGGCGTTGTATTTAATGAGATGAAGGGGGCATTTTCATCACCAGATGACGTGCTTTCAAGATATACATTTGTATCATTATTCCCAGATACTGTATACAAGAATGAATCGGGCGGTGACCCTGAGGTTATACCTACACTTAAGTATGAAGATTTCCTTAAGTACCACGAGGAATATTATCACCCATCTAACAGCTATATATATATCTATGGCGATATGGACGTTAATGAAAGACTTGAATATCTTGACAGGGAATATCTATCAGACTTTGATGTATCAGATGTTGATATTCATGCCAATATAGAAAGACAGGCAGCATTTGACAAGCCTGTATATGAAACAAAGCCTTATGCCATAACAGAAGATGAGTCATTAGAGGATAATACTTATCTTTCATATAATGCAGTTATTGGAACTTCTGTTGATGCCAAGCTTTATCTTGCATTCCAGATACTTGATTATGCACTTGTTATGACACCGGGAGCACCTGTTAAGCAGGCACTTTTAGATGCAGGTATAAGCACTGATGTATATTCAAGTTATGAGACATCACTTTACCAGCCTGTATATTCAATAGTTGCCAAGAATTCTAATTCTAAGGAGCAGGACAGATTTGTATCAGTTATCAATGACACATTAGAAAAGCTTGTTAAGGACGGAATTAATGAAAGAACAATAGAAGCTGGAATTAATTATTACGAATTCAAATACAGAGAAGCAGATTATGGTCCATATCCAAAGGGACTTATGTATTATCTTACTATGATGGATAGCTGGTTATATGATGAAACAAAGCCATTTATTCATATTGAGGCGGGAGATACATTTGATGAGTTAAAGAAAGACGCCAGAAATGGCTATTTCGAGAAGCTTATAAAAGAGTATCTTCTTGATAACAATCACAAGTCAATTATAAGCCTTGTTCCAGAGTATGGGCTTGAGAAGGAAAAGGAACAGAAAGAAGCGGACAAGCTTGCAGAGTATAAGAGTACATTAACTAATGATGAATTAAAAGAGCTTGTTAAAAAGACAAAGGAATTAAAGGAATATCAGGATACTCCATCAAGTCAGGAAGATCTTGAAAAGATACCAATGCTTGAGCTGTCAGACATTAAAAGAGAGCCTGCTAAGGATTATAATGATGTTAAGAGTGTTGATGGAATTAAGATAGTACACCATAATATATTTACTAATAAGATTGCATATATTAATATGTCATTTGACACTAAGTGTGTTCCAGATGAACTTATACCATATATGGGCTTGTTAGGCTCAACATTAAGTCTTATGGATACTAAGAATTATACTTATCCAGAGCTTACTAACGAGATTAATATTAACTGCGGTGGTCTTGCAACAGGAACAGCTCTATATAGCGATAAGGTTGATTTTAGTAAGAATACAATTGTATATGAGGTTAAGAGTAAGGCATTATATGAGAAAGTTCCATTTGTTCTTGGTATGATGGAAGAGATTATGTATAATACCAGATTTGATGACTATAAGAGATTAAAGGAGATAATTGCAAGAATTAAATCAAGACTAGAAGCTTCTCTTATGGGGCAGGGTCATTCAATTGCTATGTTAGAGTGCTGTGCACAGTTCTCAGAGTCGGCTTATTACTCAGATATATTAAGGGGTTACAAATATTATGAGTTCATTAAGAAGCTTGATGAAGAATTTGAGCAGAATAAGACACAGATAGTGGATAAGCTTAATAAGCTTGTTGGATATATATTCAATAAGGATAATGTTATAGTAAGCCTTACAGCAGACGATGAGGGTTATGACTGCTTTGTCAAGGCATTGTCAGCCAAGAGCTGTAATATCAAAGATGAACATTATAATACAGCAGTAAGAAGCTTTATACCGGTTAATGTAAAGACTGGATACACATCAGCATCACAGGTACAGTATGTTGCAAGATGTGGTAATTTCGTAAAAGACGGATATAAGTATACAGGAGCACTTAAAGTGTTAAAGGTTATATTCTCTTATGATTATCTCTGGATTAATGTAAGGGTTAAAGGTGGAGCTTACGGCTGCATGAGTGGTTCATCAAGAAATGGTGATTTCTATATGGTATCTTACAGGGATCCTAATCTTGAAAAGACTAACGATATATACGAGGGTGCGGCTGATTATATAAGGAATTTTAATGTCAGCAGAAGAGATATGGTTAAGTTCATAATAGGAACCATTGGAGAGATAGATGCACCTCTTACACCATCAGCTATTGGCAGCAGGTCATTTACACATTATATGTGCAATTGCACAGAAGATATGTTAAGAAAAGACAGGGAAGAAGTTCTTGATGCGACAGTTGAGAGTATAAGAGAACTTGCTCCACTTATAGAATCAGCAGTTGGGCAGAATTATTTATGCGTAGTAGGTAACCAGAAGCAGATTAATGAGGCAGCAGATTTATTTGATGAAATAAAGCCTCTTATCGGATAAATGATATTGGATATATAAGGAGAATACGATGAATTTAGATGAAATGCTTAAAGCCAGTGGAATAAGCGGCGGTGCTGCTTCTGGCAACGACAATGTGAAATCGGGATTTGTAACATTTATTGGAAGACCTAATGTTGGCAAGTCTACACTTATGAATAATATTATAGGGCAGAAGATTGCGATAACATCTAATAAGCCACAGACAACAAGAAACAGGATACAGACAGTGTATACAGATGAGAGAGGACAGATTGTATTTGTTGATACGCCGGGTATCCATAAGGCTAAGAATAAGCTTGGTGAATATATGGTAGGAGCTGCTGAGAAGACTATTAATGAAGTTGATGTTGTGTGCTTTATAGTAGAACCAACAACGTATATCGGAGCAGGTGAGCAGCATATTATAGAGAAGTTAAAAAAGGTAAATGCACCTAAGATATTAGTAATCAACAAGGTTGATACAGTAAAGAAAGAGGAGATACTTCCTGTAATCGACTGCTACAATAAAGAGCTTGAATTTGATGAGATAATTCCAGTATCAGCAAGAAATGGCAGTAATGTTGATGACCTTGTAACAACAATATTCAAATATCTTACTTACGGACCTATGTTCTATGATGAAGATACTGTTACAGACCAGCCATTAAGACAGATTGTTGCAGAGCTTATAAGAGAGAAAGCACTTCACGCCCTCAATGAAGAAATTCCACACGGAATAGCTGTTGTTATAGATACATTTAAAGACAGAAAGTCATCTAAAGGCAAGATTACAGATATAGATGCAACAATAATATGTGAAAGAGATTCACATAAGGGTATTATCATCGGCAAGGGTGGTGAAATGCTTAAAAAGATAGGAACTAATGCCAGGTATGAGATAGAAAAGCAACTTGGCAACAAGGTTAATCTTAAACTCTGGGTGAAGGTTAAGAAGGAATGGAGAGACAGCGACATTCTTATAAAGAATTTTGGCTATGATAAGAAAGATAACAAGACACAGAATTAATCCGGAGGTGGCAGGGTGGCTGATGTAGTTTCTGTCACAGGATTTATATTGTCGAGTATGCCTGTTGGAGATTATGACAGACGTGTTGTCATACTCAGCAGGGAGCTTGGTAAGATAGCGGCATTTGCCAAAGGAGCAAGACGTCCTAACAGCCACCTTATAGGAGTTACAAGACCATTTATATTTGGAACATTCGAGGTGTACAGGGGCAGGGACTCTTACACAATACAGAAAGCCAATGTTACGAATTATTTTGAGGAGCTTGTAAGCGATCTTGATGGTGTGCTGTACGGATATTATTTTGCGGAGCTGGCAGAATATTATGGCAGAGAAAATCTTGATGCCGCAGATATGATTAATCTTTTATATGTTGCATTTAAGGCACTGGTTAATAAATCATTACCCAATGAACTTGTAAGATATATATATGAGATACGGCTGATAGCCGTTAATGGAGAGTGTCCGGATTTCTTTAGCTGTGCAGGCTGTGGAAGTGAGAAGGAGTTACAGTTATATTCATATAAGGAAAATGGAATGTACTGCGTGGAGTGTGCTGCCTCGTCGGGTGACGGAATAGTGCTTCAATCTTCAACCTTGTATACATTACAGTATATTATTACAGCACCACTTACAAAGCTGTTTAACTTCGTTGTAAAAGCTGATGTGCTAAATGAACTTAAAAAGGTGGTGAATAGAATAGAATTTATCACATTTGATAAACATTTCAAATCCAAAGAAATGCTTGATATTGGTTAAGAGTATATAGGTTTTAAGAAGATATTAATTTTAATAATATATTGGTTAAGATATTACTGATTAAAGTTAAATACAGGATAGGAAGGAAGATTTATGAGTCACAATAACCAGAAAAAGATAGCAGCTATTAATGATTACTCAGGTTTTGGAAGATGTTCTATAGCTGTAGAGCTTCCGATTATATCAGCTCTTAAAGTGCAGTGTTGCCCACTGCCAACATCAATATTGTCTAATCATACAGGTTTTGAAAGCTTTTATTTTGAAGACTTTACAGAAAGTATGCCGGCTTATATAAAGGAGTGGGAGAAGCTTAATCTTAAATTCGATGGAATATGTACAGGTTTTCTAGGTTCGCATAAACAGATTGAGATAGTCAGATATTTCTTTGACATATTTAAGACACCTGATAATATAGTTGTTGTTGACCCTGTTATGGGTGATTACGGTAATCTGTATGCTACATATACTAAAGAAACCTGCGAAGAGATGAAAAAGCTTGTAAGTTATGCCAATATTCTTACACCTAATCTTACAGAAGCCTGTATATTAACAGGCAGGGAATATAATGCAGAGTACGGTAATGAAGAGCTTGAGATAATCGCTAAGCAGTTATCAGATATGGGACCTTCAAAGATAGTTATAACAGGAATTGTCAGAGGTACATATATTGCTAACTATTGTTATGAGGACGGCTGTGGCGGATATGAGATTAAGACAACTAAGGTTGGAACACAGAGGTCTGGAACCGGTGATATATTTACGGCGATAATTGCAGCAGATGCAGTTAATAAAGTTAATTTCCACGAATCAGTAAGAAAGGCTTCACAGTTCATAAAGAAATGCATAATGAAATCAATAGAATTAGAGATACCAGTTACTGACGGAGTGTGCTTTGAGGAGCTGCTTACAACATTAAGATGATTAATGGATAAGATATTAAAATATTTTGATATTTAAGACGTCTGATAATAATGAGAGATAATTAGAAGAATGTTAATGTTAGATGATTTAATAAAAGAAAGAGAGAACAATTATGGAGATATTATATAAAGTACATAATAATCTTTATGTTAATATGACTAATAAATGTCCATTTGCCTGTACATTTTGTCTTAGACAGACTATGGATAGAATTGGCGAGTCGGACAGATTATGGCTTGAAAGAGAACCTCTTGTAAGTGAAGTTATAGATGAATTCGCCAAATGGAATCTTGATGATTTTGGTGAAGTAGTATTCTGTGGTTTTGGCGAGCCTACAGAAAGCTGGGATAAGGTAAGAGAGGTAGCAGCATTTATTAAAAAGACTTACAATAATAAGCCAATCAGAATCAATACTAATGGAGCAGGCAACCTTATCAATGAAAGAGATATAACAAAAGAAATGGCAGGACTTATAGATACTGTATCAATAAGTCTTAACAATCCTGATAAGGATGAGTATAACAAGCTTGTAAGAAGCAGGTTTGGTGATAAGACATTTGATGAGATGATAGATTTTGCGAAGAAATGCGTAGCAAATGGACTTAATGTTGTTATGACAACGGTTGACACAACTATATCACACGAGGAAGAAGCTCAGTGCCGGATAATATGCGATAAGATAGGTGCTTCTTATAGAATACGTCCATGGGAGTCATAATTACACGATATTCACAGTTGAAATTATACAAGGAATGTTATAGAATTAAAAAGATTATTGTGAAGATGCGAAATATTATGGTGTATATGTGTTAAGTACATTATCACCTTATCAATAGATGGCATCTGTATCTTTAGGAGGATTATTGATATGGAAAAGACAATGGAAAAGATAGTAGCTTTAGCAAAGGCAAGAGGATTCGTGTATCCGGGTTCAGAAATCTATGGTGGACTTGCTAATACATGGGATTACGGTAACCTTGGTGTTGAGCTTAAGAATAATGTTAAGAAGGCCTGGTGGCAGAAGTTCGTACAGGAAAGCCCATACAATGTAGGTGTTGACTGTGCAATACTTATGAATCCACAGACTTGGGTTGCTTCAGGACATCTTGGCGGTTTCTCTGATCCTCTTATGGATTGTAAAGACTGCCACGAAAGATTCAGAGCTGATAAGCTTATTGAAGACTGGGCAGATGAGAATAACTATGAGATAGAAGGTTCAGTTGATGCATGGTCACAGGAACAGATGAAGAACTTTATTGATGAGAAGAATATATGCTGCCCAACTTGTGGCAAGCACAACTTTACAGATATAAGACAGTTCAACCTTATGTTCAAGACATTTCAGGGCGTAACCGAAGATGCTAAGAATACAGTATACTTAAGACCAGAAACAGCTCAGGGTATATTTGTTAACTTTAAAAATGTACAGAGAACATCAAGAAAGAAAGTGCCATTTGGTATTGGACAGATCGGTAAGTCATTCCGTAACGAGATTACACCTGGTAACTTTACATTCAGAACAAGAGAATTCGAGCAGATGGAATTAGAGTTCTTCTGCAAGCCTGGAACAGACCTTGAATGGTTCAATTACTGGAGACAGTACTGCATAGACTGGCTTAAGGCACTTGGTATCAAGGAAGATGAGATGAGAGCAAGAGATCATTCACCAGAAGAACTCTGCTTCTATTCTAAGGGAACAACAGATATTGAGTTCTTATTCCCATTTGGCTGGGGTGAATTATGGGGTATTGCTGACAGAACAGATTATGACCTTACACAGCACCAGACAGTATCTGGCGAGGATATGTCATACTTTGATGACGAAGCTAAGGAAAAGTATATTCCATATGTTATCGAGCCATCACTTGGTGCGGACAGAGTGACACTTGCATTCCTCTGTGCAGCTTATGATGAGGAAGAACTTGAAGGAGGAGATGTAAGAACAGTTCTTCATTTCCATCCAGCATTAGCACCAGTCAAGGTTGGTATCCTTCCACTTTCTAAGAAGCTTAATGAAGGTGCAGAGAAGGTATATGCAGAACTTTCTAAGTATTACAACTGTGAATTTGATGACAGAGGTAATATCGGTAAGAGATACAGAAGACAGGATGAGATTGGTACTCCATTCTGCATAACATATGACTTTGAGTCAGAAGAAGATAATGCTGTAACAGTAAGAGATAGAGATACTATGCAGCAGGAAAGAGTTAAGATTTCTGATCTTAAGGCATATTTTGAAGACAAGTTTACATTTTAATATAGGTATTAATTTATGAAATGTGTTAAATGTGGAACAGAATATGAGGGCAATGAGTGTCCCAGATGTAATGGACCTGTAATTAAGATTAACAGCAGTGACTATATGGCTAGACGTAAAGCATATGAAGAAAGCCTGGCAAGAAAAGAGATACAGAAGGTCTTAGACAGTGCAGAAGAAGCTTGCAATGTTTTGTCTGGTGAATCAGAACAATCTGATAAAGATGGCAAGACAATACAGCAGGGAAAGCGTGCAAAGAAGCGTTCGAATAAGGTAAAGAATTATGATGAAGGTGTCTTTGATATAACTAAAGTTGATTTTAATGATGTGGCTGATAAGTTAAAGGCTGGAAGTGAAAAGCTTGCCAGTAAAGCTAAAGGAAAAGCCCAGCAGGAAAAGGCTAAGACCAGAAAAAATAATAATGCTAAGACGGATAATAATGTTAAGGCAGATAATAATATTAAGATGGATAGCAGGATAAGACCACAGACAAAACATTCATATAAGAAAGCAGGAGTAGCTGTCGCCATAGTTATAGTGGCGATAGCTGCTATTTCATTAATTATGGCTGTTTTGTTAAGGAAGAATTCATATATATATATGAGTGATGGAAGCCGCATATATGATGTATCTTCACTTGAAAGCCAGTATATATGTGATGTTAAGGATGCATTATTTGGTCTTGATGAAGTTACATTTTATACACCGGAATGGTCGGAAAATATATCTAAGGACAGTGTGGTTTCAAGTGCTGCAAGTCCGGATGGAAAGTATTATGCGGCAGATGTGTATAATGATGAAGATGAGCTATATTCATTATATGTATGGTCACAGGATGGAAGTGTGGAAGTTGTAAATAATATATATGCACACGAGATATATTATATTTCGGATAAAGGCACAATTATTTACAAAGAAACAGAAACTATCAATGACACAGGAAAGACAGGTGGACTTAAGCTGTCTATGGCAGAGATTACCAATGATAAAAGTTCAGGAAGTCTTATAGGAAAGACTGATACAATAGAAGCCAGTCTTACGCAGGCATATGTATACAGTGACAGCGATACAATTATAATACTTGATAGTGATAACAGATTATATCAGTACAATTATAGCAACAAGAAGCAGACATATGTGGCAGATAATGTGGATAATATATATCCATTAAGTGATACAGATGGCGTGTATACTAAAGGTGCAGGACATCTGAATACATCTGACAAGGCTGATGAATATATATATAATTCACAGGATAATAATTATATTGTTAGTGTTAAGAATGGCTTGGCACAGCAGCTTGATGGCATTGATGGTGCTAATATGACATATATTATTGATAGTAAGAATGATTACATATACTGGGTAGGTAATAAAAAAGTGTCATATGCAAAGTATAAAGACGGAATGGTGTCAGATAAGAAAGAACTTGACAGCATAGGAAATATGCAGAACATAGTATTCTTAAAAGCATCGGGTGAACTTGTATACATTAATTCAGAGGCAAAGCTTATCAATGCATTAAAGGGTGATAAGACTGTTATTGCAGAGAATGTGAAGGACGGAAGCTTATCGCTTATTAATAATACAAAAGAGTCTATTACTTATATAGATAATGACGGACAGTATTATTTAAAGACACCATCAGCTAAGAAAGTGCTTATGGGAAATGTTACAGATACAGTTAATACATCTGATACAAGTCTTTACAGAAAGAGATTGTATTATTATGGTTCTGATAAGACATTATATTCTTGCGATTTAAAGGGTGGTTCAAAGAGCCAGATAGGAACAGTGGACAGGCTGTGGATTGGAACACATTAAAACAATTGTATATTAATGGAACAGATATTACAGCATTATTCTAAGACTTTAAGGTATAATAGGGTATATAAGGACATATATAATAACAAATGTTATAAGAGGTTATTATTATGTCCGGATATATGAAAGTGTTAGCAGAATATTCAGATAAAGCAGGACATAAGGACAGAACAGGACATATAAAAAGAATTACAGGTATAATAACAGCCATAATTATGTTAATTACTACGGCTGTTATTGTACCTGTTTTTTGCTGTGCAGAGGAAGTATCAGGACCAGACATAGATACACCTTCTGCGATACTTATGGAGGCGGCGACAGGACAGGTAATATATGAAAAGGATGCCGATACAGTTCTTGCACCTGCAAGCATAACAAAGATAATGACGCTTATACTTATATTTGAGGCAATAGAGGACGGAAGCATTAATATGGAAGACCCGGTAACTGTGTCGGAATATGCGGCTTCAATGGGCGGAAGCCAGGTGTTCCTTGAGCCGGGAGAGATACAGAGTGTCAGGACTATGATTAAGTGTATAGCGGTGGCAAGTGCTAATGATGCTTGTGTAGCAATGGCAGAACACATAAGCGGGGCAGAGAATGTATTTGTTGATAAAATGAATGAAAAAGCCCGTGAACTAGGAATGAGCAACACACATTTTATTAACTGCTGTGGACTTGATGTAGACGGACATACATCAAGTGCGAGAGATGTAGCGGTTATGAGCCGGGAGCTTATTAATAACCACCCACAGATAAAAGAATTCAGCAGTATATGGATGGAGAGCATAACACACATTACAAGAAAAGGCGAGAAGGATTTCGTGCTTACCAATACTAATAAGCTTATGAAACAGTATGCCTATGCCACAGGCTTAAAGACAGGTTCAACGAGCAAGGCAGGCTGCTGCCTTTCAGGAACAGCCAATAAAGACGGAATAGATCTTATAGCAGTTGTTATGGCGGCACCGACAAGCAAGATACGATTCAGTGATGCGATAACGCTTCTTAATTATGGTTTTAGTGTGTGCAGTATATATAAAGATGAAGAACCGCTTGATACAGAGAGCATTAAAATCTCATCGGGCAGGCAGGATAAGATTAAGATAACAAAGGAAAAAGACTATTCATATATGTTCATTAATAAATATAACAATGATGATATAAGACGGGAGTGCATAATTAATGATAATATTAAAGCTCCATTAAAAGAGGGTGATGAGGTAGGCGTTATTAAATATTATTACAATGAGGCTTATATTGGAAGTGTTAAGATAATAAGCTGCGAAAATGTTGATACAGCAGGCTTTATGGACACGGTTAAGAAAATATTTAAAAGCTTACTTTAATTAAAGTAGTGCCATTTGCCGTATAATATGCTATATTATTAAATAATATTCATTAAGGGAATCACAAGGACACAATTATGGATTTATTTGATTATATGCGAAAGACTAATCAGGAGAATGATTCTCCTCTTGCGATGAGATTAAGACCAAGAACTTTGGAAGAAGTTGTAGGACAACAGCATATTGTTGGTAAGGATAAGCTTTTATACAGGGCTATAAAGGCGGATAAATTAAGCTCTATTATATTTTATGGACCTCCTGGAACTGGAAAGACTACATTAGCCAAGGTTATTGCCAATACGACAAGTGCGGATTTCTGTCAGATTAATGCTACAGTAGCAGGCAAGAAAGAGATGGAAGATGTTGTAGAGAGGGCGAAAAATAATCTTGGAATGTATGGTAAGAAGACAATACTTTTTGTAGATGAGATACATAGGTTTAATAAGGGGCAGCAGGATTATCTTCTGCCATTCGTGGAAGACGGAACTATTGTGCTTGTTGGTGCAACAACAGAAAATCCATATTTTGAGGTTAATGGAGCCTTGATTTCAAGGTCTATAATATTTGAGTTAAAGCCATTGTCAAAGGAAGATATCAAAGAGATACTAAAGAGAGCTGTATACGATAAAGAAAGAGGTATGGGAAGCTACAAGGCTGACATAGATGATGAGGCTTTGGAGTTTCTTGCTGATATAGCAAATGGCGATGCAAGAAGTGCACTTAATGCGATAGAACTTGGAATACTTACAACTGACAGGTCAGATGACGGACTTATACATATAGATTTAAAGACAGCAGAACAGTGTATACAAAAAAGGGCTGTCCGATATGATAAGACGGGTGATAATCATTATGATACCATATCAGCATTTATTAAAAGTATGAGGGGGTCTGACCCTGATGCAGTAAGTTATTATCTGGCAAAGATGTTATATGCAGGTGAAGATATAAAGTTTATTGCAAGAAGAATAATGATATGTGCAAGTGAAGATGTAGGCAATGCAGACCCTTACGCATTAGTTGTTGCTACGAATGCAGCACTTGCAGTTGAGAGGATAGGTATGCCGGAGGCAAGGATAATTCTTTCACAGGCGGCGTTATATGTTGCCTGTGCACCTAAGAGCAACTCTTGTTATATGGCAGTTGACAAGGCTATGGAACTTGTTAAGACAACCAAGACAGCACCTGTGCCGGCACATTTGCAGGATGCACATTATAAGAGTGCTTCAAAGTTAGGACACGGCATAGGTTATAAATATGCACACGATTATCCTAACCACTATGTGAAGCAACAGTATTTACCTGATGGACTTGAGGACGTAAAGTTCTATGAACCAACAGATAATGGCTATGAGAAGAAGATAAAGACACATTTAAAAAAGATTAATTCGGAGACGTAGAACTGATGAGAGAGTATATTAACAGACTTTCAAGAGGAAAGTTCAGATATGACATTCCAGATATAATACAACCTGATGATGTTATTATAGAAGAGGTTATCTGTGACACAATACATAATGCAGAATTTCATATACAGGCGCAAGATGTAATTAAGGGGGTAGTATACTCTGATAATGCCAAGGTGACAGTGCTTACACCGTCATTTGCAGGAAAAGACAGTGATATTAAATACGTTATAGATGCAAGGGGACTTTCAGAGGGGGACAGCATAGAAGGAGAGTTCACGCTTGTTACTAATGCTGGAGAGAAAGAGGTATTATACAGCTTTACAGCAGTTAAAGAAACAGTAGATACAAGCCTTGGAAAAGCGGATAACCTGTTCCATTTTACTAATCTTGTGCAGGTTAATAAAGAAGAAGCAGTAAGCTTATACAGATCCGATAAATTCAAAAAAATATTCTTACAGGGTGATGATGTATTAAATAATCTTTACGATGTCCTGTATGACAGAGAAAATGTATATGAGTCAATGGAGGAGTTCTTAATAGCAATTAAGAAAAAGTCTGCTCTTACTTTCAGTGTTGATAATAATATAAGAGATTATAATATAGATGGTGCTAACGAAAAGGACAGCATAATTATAGAAAAGAACGGCTGGGGCTATATAAAGCTTGACGTACAGTGTGAAGCACCATTTATTAAGATGAAAAGAGGAATAATAACTTCTGATGATTTCATAGGTGATGTATATGAGCTGGATTATATAATAGATGATAAGCTTCTTCATGCAGGCAATAACTATGCGTATATTATAATAAGCTCTTACAGTCATCAGGAAGTAATAGAGATTACAATAAATGGAAAAGAGATTGTTAATGACAGCGGCTTTGATGAATACAGAGAGATAAGAACTGCAAAGAGCAGGCTTACAGCAGAATATCTCCAGTTCAGAATGAAACGCATAACCAAGCAGGAATGGGTTATTAACACTAATAAAATTCTTGACAGAGTTCGTGGATTGAAGAAATCGGACATAATATTTGACGTATTGCAGGCTGGTGTTAATTTTATATCAGGTGATGATTACAATGGAAGCAGAATTCTTGAGAACATTAAGGACAGGGTATTAAGCGATGTTGATAATCATATTGAGTTATACAGTCTTTACCTTTATGTAAGCACGCTTGAAAGAAAAGATGCAGGATATACATCAGATGTAGCCCAGATAGTTACAGAGTGTTATGAACACGGATATGACAGCTGGGTGCTTTTGTGGATATTATTCTATATAGACGGACAGTCTGAGAATAACAAGAGCATTAAGCTTATAAGAATAAAGGATTGCTTTAATGATGGCTGTATAAGCCCGGTTATGTATTTAGAGGCACTTAATATATATAATGCACAGCCAGAGCTGTTAAGGCTGTTTAACAGATTTGAGATTCAGGTGATAGCATTTGGTATAAAGTACAATATGATTACAGAAAAGCTTGCAAAGCAGGCAGCGGCTGTAATTGCCAATGAAAGAATTACTAATAAAGATAATATAGAGATATTAAAAAAACTTTATACAATATATGAAGAAGATGACATATTAGAAGTATTAATATCACATATGGTAAGGGAAGGAATAGCTGGTGAGGAAGCATTTCCATTTTATGAGAAAGCGGTTCTTAGAGGCATAAGAATAACAAGATTATATGAGTTTTATATGGCAAGCATAAAGAAAGATATAAAGGTGAGAATTCCAAGAATTGTCCTTTTGTATTTTACATATGATTCAGGTATTAATTATGAATGGAAGTCCTTCTTATATGCCAATGTTGTCTATAATAAAGCATTCTATAAGGATATATATGATTCGTACGAGCAGATGATAGAACTGTATCTTTATGAGCAGTTAAAGGCCGGCTGTATCAATAATGACCTTATGTATCTTTACAGACAATTTTTAAAGCCACAGCTTATCAATAATGAAACAGCAGAATATGCGGTTAAGTTAAGATTTATGTATCGTGTAACTGCTGATTGCAGTAAAGTAAAAGCTGTTATAGTAAAATGCGGCTATATGAAAGAGCCTGCAATATATGAGATGACAGGCAATGATATATATATTCCGCTTTATATCTCTAACTGTTCTATGGCATTTATCTGTACGGACGGAGTTATAAGAAGAAACACTGTCAATTATGAGATAGAAAAGATATTAGAAGAACCACTGGATATAACATTGTTAGATGAATATGACATTGAAGAGCCATATATAGCTTTATTCAGAGCAGATTATTGCAGAAAGAAGCATATATATAATGCGGATACACCATCTATATATAAGAAAGCGGCGATGGTTAAAGGAGTTACATACGAATACCGACAACTTATTAATTCGTGGCTTATTGAATATTATAAAGAATATTATGAAGGTGAAACCTTTAATGATGAGTACAGTGACCTTATTAAAGATGGTCTTGATATCAATACGGCACAGGGGCTTATTGAAATACTTTTGGAGTACGGAATGTATTATGAGGCAAGGGAACTTATGGAACGCTACGGCTATACAATAGTTCCAGCAGGCAAGATGTTTAAGTTCATAGTACACGAGCTTACTGCTTCGGTTAATAAGGAAAGCTATAAAGATATATTGTGTGAATATGTGTTCAGGAATCATCTGTATAATGAGCTGGTACTTGAATATATGGTTGATAATTATAATGGTTCAGACAAGGATATGTACAGGTTGTGGAAGAGTGCATCTGATTTTGGCGTAAATATTAAAAATCTTTCTGAGAGGGTTATCTCACAGTATATGTTTACTCAGGATAAAGATTATTATGATAAGCTTACACAGGTATTTACAGATTATTATAATAAAGGTGCATCACAGCTGATAGCCAAAGCATATATAGCTTATAATTCATTTTTATATTTTATTAAAGGAAAAAATGTAAGTGACATAACATTTACGGTTGTAAAAGAATGTTACAAAGATAAGATTGGTATTCCTGTAATATGCCTTGCTGCGTGGCTTAAAAAAGTATCAGAGAATATAAAAGAATTGAATAAACCAGATATTAAAGACACAGCACAGAAGATTCTTGATGAATTATGTGCAAAAGAGATAATTTATGATTATTATAAACGTTTTAATGGTGTTCTTAATGTACCGTATAATGCCTGTGGTGTTACAGTGATTGAGTATTATGGCAATCCTGATAATAAAGTTGTCATTAATTATAAAGTCAATGATGCTAAAGAATATGCAAGTGCAGTTATGAAATGTGATAACTGCGGAGTATTTACATACAGACTTTCATTGTTCTATAACGACAAGGTTATATATAATTATACAATTGGAACAGACACTAATACGAAGGAATATAACATATTGTACGATAACCTTAATGATGGAGATAATAAGGGCAGATTTGATGCAATTAATGAATGTCTTGCAAGCGAGGAGCTAAGGGATATGGTTACATTAAAGAAGCTTATGGAAAGCTATGCAGTAGAAGATTATGTGACAAAGCAGTTGTTTGTACCAGAGAATATGAGGCAGTAAGACTAAATTCCTGCTAAGAATGGAGATAGTTATGAACGATACAGATTTGATAATAGGAGTGGAGCTGCTTGAGGATAATATGCAGATGTGTGTGTATGACAGTGAGTTAAAAGCACCAGTGGCAGCAGATACCGAAAAAGACAAAACTTTATCAGAGAATATAAAAGCTGTTATTAATAAGAAAAATGCCAGCAGTGTAGCTTCTATATGTGTTGTTGTTCCTGATTTTACCAAAGATACACTGGAGATTGTAAAGGAGGAGCTGTACAATGCAGGTGTTGCAAATGAGCAGTACCAGATAATAAGCAGAATAGAAAGCTTTGCATATTATGCGTACAGCCAGAAGAAGGAACTTTATCAGAATGGTACAGTGCTTATGGATTACAATGCTTCGGGAATTGATGTATACAGATTGTACTGCAATAAGATTGGTGATATGCAGTACATATTACAGGAGCATACATTAAGCCAGCCTGAAGGAAGTACAATAGAAAAGGCTTCACATTCCGTTACCTTGTATATGACAGAATATTTTAAGAAGCACAGGGCTTCAAGTGTATATCTTACAGGTATGGGATTTGATGTGGACAGGCTTCCAGATGAATTCACCAAAGTATTAGTTGCAGGAAGAAAAGCATTTGTTGGGCAGAATTTATATGTAAGAGGTGCGTGCTTTGCAGCGTTGGAGTATATATCTCCACAGGTATTTGGTAATGTGTGCCTTCTTACAGATGGCAGGATAAAAGCTGATATTGAAACGGATATATCAGAACACGGACGTCCTATGAAGTTTAGAATTGTCAAAATGGGAACTAACTGGTATATGGCAGAAAGAACAATTGATTTTATTATTGAAGATGTGTCGGTTATAAATTTCCAGATTATATGGCCGGACGGAAAATATATAGAAAAGCAGGTTGATATAAGCTCTATTCCTTACAGGGAAGGAAAGACAACAAGAATATCAATGAATGTAAAGGCATCTTCACAGGATAAATGTATTGTTACAGTAAAAGACCTTGGTTTTGGTGAGATATATCAGGCATCGGATAGTGTTATAGTTGAAGAACTGGATTTAAGTGAGGCAGATGTATGAGTGCAATGATTTTGTGCAGGGGGAAGGTTGCAGACAATCCTTTATATATAATGCAGTCAGGTATCAGATTGTATACAGAAGAAGAACTGTGCTATTATATTTACAATAATATATATATACTTACTAATGATTTTATCAATGATGAGCTTATAACATTTCTTAGGGATGAAGTGGGAAATACAGCACTTGCCCAGAGATTAACCATAATGAAAAGTAATAATGAGCTGTTGGCAAGTATGCTTGTCACAATACTTAAATCAGTTGATTATTATTCTTTGGAACAGATTGAAAAGATAAGCGAAATACTGAATACGCTTGATAATCAGAATGCTTATGAAAGACTTGGATTAAGAGGGGACAGTTTTCTTTCTAATGAGTGCTTCTATAAGGCGGTTGACTGTTATAAGCAGATTATAGATGAATACAGCAATGCTGCCCCGGCAGCGTTCTTAGCAGGTGTGTACCATAATATGGGTGTTGCACTTGCAAGAATGTTCTTATATAATGAGGCTTCATACAGCTTTATGAAAGCATATGAGATAGGACAGCATAAGAATTCATACAAGTGTTACCTTGCGGCAAAGTGGTTTATGGATAAAGACGGAAGTGTTATTAATGAAGATGTGCCAGAGGAGGAGTATATCATAAGAAGAAAGATAGAACAGCTTATGGATAATGCTGCTTATCAGGACGAGATTAGAAAGCTTAATGACACAGAGAAGTATAAAAATGCAGGAGATGTGGCAGGGTATCATAAAGTATTAGATGATATTCTTACCAATTGGAAACAGGATTATTATAAATATACTGCGAGGTGATAAGACAAGTGGGATTATTCAAATTCTTAAAAAATAATTATGACAGTGATGAGGATTTAAAAGACCTTGAGGAGCTTGTGTATGAAGATGAGAATGGATTTAGAAATAAACGTTCTATTAATGATATGATACACAGCTATCAGGTGGGTTCGTATACTGGCAGTAATCATAATGATGATCTGGAAGAAGAATTATATAAGACGGCTGGCAGTGATGCATCTGCTGATGAATCCAGAGGGCTGACAGAAAAGACTAAGAAACAGCAGGCAGATGTGTTAAAGGAAGAAGAAAAATATGACCACCTGCTTAACAGTATACAGGCACAGACGCTTATAAGAACAGTTGATAAGGTTAATCTTGGCGGAGCGGCCAATAATAATACGCAGGATAATCTTGAAGAGGTTGACACGGCAGGATTTACAGGCTCAGAGGTTGGGAGCTTTGTTAAAAGCCAGTGTGATATTATGGAGGAAGCTTCAAGATATATAGAGAATGCCAAGGTAGAATATGACAGTGTAACTGATTATTATGAGGATATACAAAGAATCGAGAATGCACCGGAAAATATAAAGCTTAAGCTTATGTATGCGGCAGACCGTGTTGATAATCTGTCGGTTGACAGGCGTATTTTTAAATCACCGGAGAACAAGCTTTCCAACAAAGTGTACCGTATGATGGAATCTTATGAGGAAGATTTTCCAGAGGCACTTGTAAAGCTGAGGCACGATGAAGAAGATTACAATACAGTATTAAAGAATGTAAGAATGATTAAGGGTGAGAGGTCAATGTATCGTATAGAGGCAAATGACCTTGTGAAAAAACAGCTTAGAATTAAGAAGTATTCAGTACTTATGCTGGCACTTCTTGTAGGGGTGTTTGTTATATTTCTTCTTATATCAGCGGCTTCACCAGATGATGAACACATTGGAATGTTCATAACAGTTGTAATACTTGCACTTACGCTTTCGCTTGGTCTGTTTGCTTATCTTAAATCAACAGAACGAAAAGTGTATGTGACAGAGGTAAAGCTTAATAAAGCAACAGCACTTCTTAATAAGTACAAGATAAAGTATGTAAATGCTGTAAATGTGCTTGAATATGAATATAGCAAATATGCGGTAAAGAGTGCATTTGAGCTTGAGCAGAAGTTTCAGGCATATGTTGAGATGAAAGATGAACAGCGTAAAATACTTGAGATAACAAGTAATCTTAATGAGGCAGAAGCGGAGCTTACAGATATATTAAGACAGCTTGGTGTAATTGATACACATATATGGATAGGACAAGTTAAGGCGATACTTAATCCTAAAGAAATGGTAGAGGTAAGACATAATCTTTCCATAAGACGCCAGAAGTTAAGAGAACAGATAGAATATAATGAATCAAGAATAGAAGATGCAAGAAATAATATTAAAAATGTGACTAAAAAGAATAAGGTGCATGCCAAGGAAGCTATGCAGGTTCTTGAGATTTATGAGAAAAGACATAAGAATAATTAAAATAATACTTGCGAAATATGAGCATTGTGTTACAATTGAGAGTGGTTTTTTGCGAAATGATTAACAATGTGTAAATAGCGCAAGAAGGAGGATAAGATGAAAGAAAGACTTGATGCAATCAAAGAAAATGCGTTGTCACAGATAAAGGCAACAGATTCTCTTGATAAGTTAAATGATATCAGAGTTGCTTTTCTTGGTAAAAAAGGCGAGCTTACTGAAGTTTTAAAGGGTATGAAGGAGGTAGCTCCTGAGGACAGACCTAAGGTTGGACAGATTGTCAACGAAACAAGACAGGCAATTGAAGAAGTATTAGAGGCTGCCAAGAAAGAGCTTGCTGCCAAGAAGAGAGAGCTTCAGATGAAGGCAGAGGTAATTGATGTAACACTTCCAGCCAAGAAAGCTGAACTTGGACATAAACATCCTAATATGCTTGCGCGTGAAGAAATAGAAAAGATATTTATAGGAATGGGATACGAAGTTGTAGAAGGTCCAGAGGTAGAATATGATTATTACAACTTTGAGGCACTTAATATTCCAGCTAACCATCCAGCAAAAGATGAACAGGATACATTCTATATCAATGATAAAGTTGTTCTTAGAACACAGACATCACCTGTTCAGGCAAGAGTTATGGAAAAAGGCAGACTTCCAATAAGAATGATTTCACCTGGACGTGTATACAGAGCAGATGAAGTTGATGCAACCCATTCACCTTGCTTCCATCAGGTTGAAGGTCTTGTAATTGATGAGAACATAACATTTGCTGACCTTAAGGGAACACTTGCAGAATTCGCTAAGGAGTTATTCGGTGAAGATACTAAGGTTAAGTTCAGACCACATCATTTCCCATTCACAGAGCCTAGTGCCGAGATGGATGTAAGCTGCTTTAAATGTGGCGGCAAGGGATGCCGTTTTTGTAAGGGTGAGGGCTGGATTGAAATACTTGGCTGCGGAATGGTTCACCCACATGTATTTGAAATGTGCGGAATTGATAAAGATAAATATACAGGTTTTGCGTTTGGCGTAGGTCTTGAAAGAGTTGCCCTTCTTAAATACGAAATCGATGATATGAGATTGTTATACGAGAATGATACAAGATTCTTAAAGCAGTTCTAATTAATAATAAGTGGAGGATAAGTATGGATACATCTATTAAATGGATAAAGGACCTTGTTCCAGGTTTAGAGTGTACAAATCAGGAATTCAGAGATGCTATGACTCTTTCAGGTACTAAGGTAGAATGTTTTAATGAGCTTGATAAAAATCTGGATAAAATTGTTGTAGGACAGATTGTTTCAGTAGAAAGACATCCAGATGCAGACAAGCTTGTAGTATGTCAGGTGAATGTAGGAAATGAAACTGTTCAGATAGTTACAGGTGCTCCTAATATTGAACCAGGAACAAGTGGACAGAAAGTTCCAGTTGTTCTTGACGGCGGACGTGTTGCAGGCGGCCACGACGGAAAAATGACTCCTGGTGGAATCAAGATCAAAAAAGGTAAACTCAGAGGCGTAGAATCTTGCGGTATGATGTGCTCCATCGAGGAACTTGGTTCAAACAGAGATATGTTCCCACTTGCACCGGAAAACGGTTTATATATCCTGCCGGAAGATGCTCCGGTCGGAGAGAGCGCTATCAGTTATCTTGGATTAGATGACACGGTTGTGGAATATGAGATCACTTCAAACCGAGTAGACTGTTTCTCTATTTTAGGTATTGCGAGAGAGGCGGCAGCTACGTTCGGAAAAGAGTTTGTTCCTCCGGTTGTGACAGAAACAGGTAATAATGAAGATGTTAACGATTACATCAAAGTATCTGTAAAAGATGATAAGCTCTGTTCCCGTTACACCGCAAGAGTAGTAAAAAATATCAGGATTGCACCGTCGCCGGAATGGATGCAGTGCAGACTGCGTGCGCAGGGAATCCGCCCGATCAATAACATTGTAGATATCACAAACTATGTGATGGAAGAGTATGGACAGCCGATGCATGCCTATGACCTTGACACGATCGAGGACAGAGAGATCGTAGTAAGACGCGCTGCAAAGGGTGAGCAGTTTGTGACTTTAGACGGTCAGGAACGCACCTTAGATGACTCTGTATTAATGATCTGTGATGGAAGAAAAGCCATCGGTATTGCAGGTATCATGGGTGGAGAAAACTCCATGATCACGGACAATGTTAAAACAATGCTGTTTGAAGCTGCATGCTTCGATGGAACAAATATCCGTCTGTCAGGAAGAAAGATTGGTCTGCGTACAGATGCTTCCGCAAAATTTGAAAAAGGCTTAGATCCAAACACAGCGATCGAGGCAATGAACCGTGCATGCCAGCTTATAGAGGAACTTGGTGCCGGAGAAGTTGTCGGCGGCGTTGTGGATGTTTACCCGAATGCCAAAGGGGATAAACGTATTCCATTCGAGCCGGAGAAATACAACAAACTACTTGGAACGGACATTGCAAAAGAGACAATGCTGGCTTATTTCTCAAAGATCAACCTCGGCTATGATCCGGCTTCGAACGAAGTGATCGTTCCATCCTGGAGACAGGACTTAGAGTGTGACGCCGACCTTGCAGAGGAAGTGGCAAGATTCTTCGGTTATGATAAGATTCCGACCACACTGCCAAGCGGTGAGGCTACCACCGGAAAACTTACCTTCAAACTCCGCATCGAGGCAGTAGCAAGAGAGATCGCAGAGTTCTGCGGATTTTCACAGGGGATGACGTATTCCTTTGAGAGCCCGAAAGTATACGATAAATTATTACTGCCACAGGATTCACCGCTCCGCAAAGCGGTTGTGATCAGCAATCCGCTCGGAGAGGATTTCTCCATCATGAGAACTGTTTCCTAAAATGGTATGCTGACATCACTTTCCACAAACTTTAACCGCAGAAATAAAAATGTGCGTTTATACGAGCTTGGAAATATTTATCTGCCAAAACAGGTACCGGTGACAGAACTGCCGGAAGAGCGCATGCAGTTTACACTTGGTATGTACGGAGAGGGTGACTTCTTTACCATGAAGGGTGTGATCGAGGAGTTCCTTTACAAAGCAGGTATGAAACTGAAACCGGAATATGATCCTGAAGCCGGAAAACCATTCTTACATCCGGGACGTCAGGCAAATGTTGTTTATGATGGCACTGTGATCGGTTATCTCGGTGAGGTTCATCCGACCGTTGCTGCAAATTATGCAATCAAAGAGCGCGTTTATGTTGCAGTACTTGATATGCCAGAGATCGTATCCCACGCATCTTTCGACCACAAATATGAGGGAATCGCTAAATTCCCGGCTGCAGCCAGAGATATCTCCATGGTTGTTCCGAAGAAAGTGCTTGCAGGCGATATCGAGAAGATCTTCGATGAAAAGGGCGGTCAGTTCTTAGAGAAATACGATCTGTTTGATATCTATGAGGGAGCACAGATCGAGAAAGGTTTCAAATCCATGGCTTATTCTCTGGTATTCCGTGCTCATGATAAGACTCTTGGCGAGAATGAGATTTCTTTGCATGAAGAAGTCGGAGAGCATGCTGCAAAATGTGGTATTGATGTCTGTATCTGTGTGGGAGAGCTTTCCTCACATATTGCAGAAGCCGCACGCAAAGCAGATCCGGACTTCGAAGTACATTACGAAAAAGACAGAGAATCTCTTCTTAAGAAGCTTGGAGGATATGTCCATAAAGGAGATACGATTCTCGTAAAAGCGTCTCATTTTATGAAGTTTGAAGAAGTGGTAGATGCACTGGAAAAGATGTAAGATTCTGCAGGAATTTGACGAACGATTTTTGTTCCATACAGGCCTTAAGAGGTGTAGAATGTGTTTAACGGATAACTGTTCACAGACTGTAAAACAAGGAGGGCTTATGCTGGAACGAATCATGGATCTGCATATACTGCTCTATCTGATGGCTGTTCTCGGAACAGCAGGAGGAGTAGGGATGCTGGCAGTACACCTTACTTACAGAAGAACCATGCGAAAGACAAAAGCGACAACAAACCTGAGAGAAAAATGGCTGAATCTGTGGAAAACAAGGGATAAGCTTCTGAACAGAATGAATCTTCTGGTCTGGATTCCTTCATTGTTATCTACAGCATGCCTGGGGCTGTCGCTTTTTTTTGTTACGAAACTTGGATCGGAGCGAGGACTTCCGCTACAGTATCTGTATATCGGTACGGCAGTTCCGGTTGCGCTTCTGATCTTGCGTCAGGCGCTGGACTTTTCGTACAAAGAAGAACTGGTGATGGCTTCTCTTGCAGATTACGTAGAACAGGTCCGGACCTGGGTGGAAGAGGTTCCGGTTCCCCAGGTGAAGGCCGGATATGTGTTGATACAGACAACGTGCAGTTTAGTTTCGCTTGGAACGGAGCGGATGCTGGTGGAATTCGGAAAGGCTAATTTAATTGACAAAGCCCGGCAACAACCGGATAAAGTAAAGCAAGTACTGGATAAAATCAAGACCGATGGTTTGCAGCCGACACTGGAAGCTGTGTTCAATAAGTTGGGACAACCGCTTCCTTTGGGGTATTGTAATGTTGGGAAGGTTATTGCAGTAGGGAAGGGAGTTACAGAATTTGTGGTGGGAGATCGGGTTGCTTCGAATGGAAATCATGCGGAATTTGTTTGTGTACCTAAAAATTTGGTAGCTAAGATTCCGGATAATGTAACGGATGAAGAAGCTGCATTTACAGTTATCGGCTCTATCGGATTGCAGGGAATACGGTTATTGAAGCCTCAGTTGGGAGAAACAGTTGTCGTTATTGGCCTGGGATTGATCGGTTTGGTTACCTCAGAGCTTTTGAAGGCAAACGGTTGCCGGGTAATCGGTGTTGATTTTGACGAACAGAAAGTTGAAATTGCCGCAAAGAAAGGTGTATTGGCTATCAATCCTGGGAAAGGGATTGATCCGGTGAAATATGTTGAAGAGATAACGAATGCTGTAGGTGCCGATGGAGTAATTATTACGGCTTCGACTAAAAGTAATGATGTTATTCATCAGGCATGTACAATGTCCCGGAAAAGAGGACGTATCATTCTGGTTGGGGTGATCGGTCTGGACATGAGAAGGGATGATTTTTATAAGAAAGAGCTGAGCTTTCAGGTTTCTTGTTCCTATGGTGCCGGAAGATATGATGAGGAATACGAGAATAAAGGACATGATTATCCTTTAGCTTATGTCCGGTGGACAGAGAAAAGAAATTTCGAAACAATTTTGGGGGCAATATCTTCCGGAGTTTTAGAAGTGAAATCTTTGATCACAGAAATAATAGATCTGAAAGACTATGAACAGATATACGGAAATATGCGTAAGTGTGGCTCTATTGCCTCTATCCTGAAATACCAGGTTGAATCTCATATTGACAGAATCGTTCCTTTACCTGAAAATTGTTTTGCAGCCGGACAAGGAAAGATTGGAATTATCGGGGCCGGAAATTTTGCGTCTTCTACGATTATTCCTGCTTTGTTGAAAGCAAAAGCTGCAGTTAAATATATTGCCAGTGCACAAGGTCTGTCAGCTAAAATATTGGCA
>OGOH01000529.1_pt1 | contig 30233 bp, 30 predicted proteins | sample 1552571 | NCBI WGS metagenome assembly OGOH01 (sample SAMEA2580170, study PRJEB22360) | human gut metagenome | biome: human gut; feature: human-associated habitat; material: faeces | place: Denmark | collected 2008/2010
ACAAAGATATAAAACAATCTGCTATAAAAAGAGAAAAGAGGATGATTATTTCTCTCAAGATGCTAAAAATAGGTAGTGAAGTATCTAATTGTTTTGCTTCTTTTTCCGGCATCACAGGTTTGCTGCTATCTGTTAGGGTTAGAACGCTCTTTATACAAAGATGGAGAATGACAAAAATCTCCATCTTTGCAATGTGTTGATACTCTATTTCTTCTGCTTTATACTTTCAGCTTCTTTGCGAAGTTGTTCGGCTTGTGCCTCTTTGAGGCGGGCTTGTTCGAGGTCACGGGCTCTCTGCTCTACACGTTGTTCGTGATCCTCAATCATTCGACGTATGGAGCGTTGCTTCTGTTTGTCGGGCTCATACTCAAAGATGGTTTCAAGTTTCAGTAGGTTTTCGGATGTGATCTCTCCGAATGCTTTGATGTAGCGGAACTTGATGTCGTTATTACTCAAACGGCTGTTTGCTGAGAATTGATAGACATTGTAGCATACTGAGCTGAATAGTGCCACACCAAGCGAGATCAGTGCGATGACCACCTTTGAGGATTTTAACTCTATGGTGTGCAGATGCTTTTGAACAGGTAGGGGTTTATTCTGCTGTTTTTCTAACTTCTGCCCAAGTTCATCCAATTGCTCTTGGTGCTTTTTGAAACCCTCTTGGATAAGCTCTTTTGTATGAGACGCATGGTTCTCTAACTCTGACAGATCCACTTGTTGTGGTATAATCGGTAGCGCAGGTTGATCGGATTTGGCATTAGCCAGAGATTCAACCAATTTCGAAAGGTTACTAAACTGTTCTGATATTAACTTTTTCAAGTCCTCGAACATGGAGATGATAATTTTTATATCCATAATTTTTTGTTTTAATTTGTTATCTTCTTATTCCTTTTCTCTTTTTCTTTCGTTGCATCTGGCGACGGAAAGCTTCTTCTTCAGGATCGTAGGCCGGGCAGGGAGTGAGCAATCCATCGAATAATCCACCGATGCTGCTTGATAAACTATTCGTATCAGGAGAGGTAAATTCCTGTTGAACTTTCTGGGGCGATGGCTGGATGATTGCTTCTTGCTTCTGATCAGCATGGGCATTCTGCTGCAATGCAAAATTAATCTTTGAGAAGCTGAACTGCTGGTCTACCTTTGAACCATTGAAGTGATAGCCGTTTTTGCTGAACTTGATGCCTTGCGGCTCATTGGTTCCGCTCTTCATCTTAAATTCAACGGCGATGCCTTCTTTATTCAATCGATTTAATAGTTCACGCCAGCTACTGCATTCTGGAAGAGCTGTCTTTAGGGCATTGTAAATCTCATACTTGGTTTTATCAGGCTCTTTCAACCGGTGCTGTTTTACTTGCTCTTTGCCACTTGCGAAGTACAGACCGTATTGGGCCGTCAGCTCTTTACAAATTTTTTCGCTGCGGATGCGGTCATTCTTATCTGAGATGGTGCGTCCGTTGTTATCCACCCGATTGAATGCGATATGCAAATGTGGGTGTTCCTTGTCATGGTGTCGACCAATGATGTACTGCGTGTTGACTATTCCCATCCGGTCCATATAATCGTGTGCGATGCGAGCCATTACTTCATTAGAGAGTTTGTCTCGGTCTTGTGCCGAAAAATCCAAAGAGATATGCCCGACAGGTTTACTTACTCGTGAGTTTAGTTCTCGTTGTGCCTCGAAACTCTGGGCTATAGAGTCCAAATTCTTTAGCCGTACACCATCTGCTGCCAATAGATTGGTTTGCTTTTCGGGATCGAGAATGTATTTTACCACACCACTAAACGAGGTGCCTTTTACTATTTTCGCTATCATTGTTGTATCTGGTTTAACAGGTTGTCAATCTTGTCGGCTAAGAATAGATATTCCATGCGTGCATCCGGATAACCTGCAGCATTTGCCTTGTGTGCGATCTGATTCAGGTTGTTTGCCATACCGGATAGCTTACGGATATGATCCATCCATTCGGGTGAGAGGCGTTGCCTGATTTCTGCCTTCAGAATGATGGCTCGGATAAAATCACAGGGTGAGACTTCGGCTTCCGAAGCTCGTTCCTTGAGGGTGTAATACTCTTCGGTGTTCATCTTTAGATTCACCCGATAAGTTCGTTTTTCGACTAACGATTTGGTGGGTCTTCCACCTTTATTATATGCTTTCATGCGTTCATTTTTTTTAGTTCAATTTGCAGACCATCGGGATTAAAGCAAGGTTTTGGGACGTCCAAAACATAAACTTGCTACCTCAAAATCTACGATTTTCTTTTAAAGCTTGAAGCCTCTTCTTTTTACTGTACTAACAGGGTGAACAGGTTCTTCTATAAGCACTAATCCCAGCTCTTTTATCAGCAGATTAAGAGATGGATTCTTAGCGATCATACCTTGCAAAATGGTTTGCGGTCGTTTCACCTCCAATATGAAGTCGGCAATGTCGAATCCATTTTTCCGTTGTTCCGGGGTAGCGTTCTTCTCCAAATAGTCGAAGAGTTTGACGGTAATTCCCATTCGCTGCATTGTGGAAATTCGGGCCGCCCAATCATCGGTGGCTCCCAAATCGGGAAAGAGCACGACGTTCCTGCCTTTGAGCACGCTGAGATTCTCCTCTCGGAAACAGCCGTTCTTCCCACCCGAAGCGATCCACAAATATTGTGGTAGATAGGAGCTGGCGATCAGGGCACTCTTTTCGCTTTCGACAATAGCCGCCGACTTTGTGCTGTCTTTGGCCAATAGGTGTTCACCAAAGAAGCATTGCTTGAGAGTAAACCCATCCTTATGAATAAGGGAGTGTACCCACGTAATGTGATTGTGCGGCTCTTTGATGCGTCTGCCATTGGCTGGATTATAAAGCATGATTTTGCTGGTGCGGACTTTGCCCTGTATATCCGTTTGCCAAAATACCGTTGAACCTTGCCAATGGTTGGCTGTTCCTACCCGATAGAGTTTCATTAGTCGCAATGACTCGTCCTCTCCAAACTGAGATAATAAGAACTGGAATAGTTTATTTTCCTTGTAATGACTCATCGACTGTTTTACCAAAGCTTCGTCTATATAGCTTGTTGATGATGGTGGTGGAGTAGGGCGAAACGGACGCTCACGCGCTTGTGTCTGTTCACATTGTTCGGGATTCTGCTCAAAGTATGTTTTGGGTGTGAGGTGGTAACCGCACTTTTGTTCACGGTCGCACCGCCCGACGTATTCGGGAAAGGAGATGGCTCCCTCCGTATCAATATATCGGGAAAAATATCTTTTGTGCTTGCACTCCGGACAGGTGTGTCGAGAGGCAATGCTTTTGTAGGGTTCTAATATAAATCTGTGTGTCATTGATTCTTTTTGTTAGTGCATTTTCGACATTTTCTGCATTTTGGTTTCTCAAAATGTGGATAGTGTGGATAATGCGGTTATACTTTTCTGTATTCTCCATGCCGATCTTTCTGAAAAAGGGTTCCTGTGTGTTTACTCAGGAACTCTTTGAAAGCCCGCTCTTTCATCCCTTGACTGGCGGCTATCTCTATACCTTGTGCAGTGGTGAAGAGTTCGGGGAGTTGAAATAGAACGGATTGTTGCTGTACCGTAAGAGCCGTTTCGTTCATTAGATTTTGCACTCTGGTAGCGGTTTGTTTGAAATATTCCGTTAGCAAAATCGCTCGTCGGACGGTCTCGGTGTCTACCTGTTCCTTGCCACACTCTCCGCAAAGCCAGCGGGTTATCTGTATCAACAAGCAAAAGCGGATGATATAGATTTCCAGTTTACAATATATTCCTAAAAGTATTTCATTACTAAGGTTATCGCACAGGTCTGCATGTTCGTGTTGCCATTTATACAGGAACTTGCGAGCCTCGTCGCTGAAGGTTACGATTGAAGGCTGAATCTCATTGTTCTCATCCAATGCGCACTCGATGTTGATAAGCCTATTTAGTAGTGTATGCCATTGAGATTCCAAGTCGGGAGAAATATCTTTTTCGTTCCATCGAGCTTTTTGCTGGATGGTAGGCATGATAAACAGAATACGGTCGATAAATCCATTGCTCGAACGGTCGCCATGAGCTAAATCACTGAGAATCTTTTTCTGGATGGTGCCAATCACTGGAATGAACGGGCGAGTGATGAAGACGGAGCTTTTAGCATTTTTGCGGTCGGAAATAACAGTCTTTGCACTGAATACCGACAACCAGAACTGCTCCTCTGAACCATTATTATAGCGATTAAAATTCTTGAACCATGCCGAAAGCTCATCCGACCAAAGGCAAAGCCCACGTTTATTCTGTGCATGGATATAACTCAATCCTTCAGGTGTGATGTCTGAAACCAGAAAGCGTTTGCGAATAGGCTCTTGTGGAAACTCCTCTACGCCAGCATCCATACGCTCCTTTTTGCTCATGGATATATCTTGCTCATATTTAGCATACAACTTTCCAAATTCCAGATTCTGCTGATAATCGAAGTTGATAAAGGGCTTCATGGCAAAACTGAGGGGATGGCTTTTGTTAGCACCTGGTCGGCCAACCAATGCAACAAACAGAATGGCACTCTCCACCCAGCCTTGTTTCATTTGAACAAGGTGGGTATTACCTATTCCTGCGGCAATGGCTGTCAGGATAGAGGCAGCCGTGTAGTCAATCGGATAACTTTGACATTCGTACACTTCGTGTATAATCCTCTGAATCATGGATGGAAATATCTCAACCGGGAATTCTGCTTCTGTAAAGGACATATTCATTCCCATTGCCTGATTGATAATTCCTTCGGGAGTTATTGATTTCTCTTTCATAACTCTGACGGATTAAAGGTTAAAACCTGATTTTGGTTTGCGACGTACTCCGTTTTGCATCGAGGCCAGCATCTGGTCGTAGTTCTGCTCAGCCGTGTTCTTTCGTCCGTTTTCGATCCATGCCAGTAGTTCATCCTCATAGAAGTAAAGCTTCTTCCCTTTCTTATAAGAGGGAAGTATCCCTTTACGTACAAGGGCATAAATGGTCGGCTTTGCTTTTTGAATAATACGACAAGCATCGTCAATACCAACCAGCAGATGCTTTTCAGATTGCGGTGCCTGAAGTTCCGATACCAACTGTTTTAACTCTGCGACCTGTTCGGTCAGATAAGTTATCGCCTGCGGTAACTTATCAAAAGTAATTTCGTGTTTACACATAAACTCTTGATTTTAATAGTTCGTGTGCAAAGAAAACAGGTGATTTTACGGTGAAATTAGTCACCAAGCTATAACTGGATAATAACTTATCAGTGGTGATTGTTGCTATATGCCAGCAGGTTACGGCATAAAAAAAGCGACCACGCAAAAGTGATCGCTTGATATAGACTAAGAAATATAATTTATAGCTCCTCTTTGATTTTAATAATGCAAGTGCCTTCGACTCTGAGTTTCCGCTTGATGGTGGAAATTACGCTATCATGTAGATCTTTGGCGAAAACGTGCTTGATGAAAGTTGCTGTCTCAATACCCGATTTCTTAAATTGGTTACCGATATTCCAACCAAAGTGCATCAGGTCAATGGATTTTAGTTTGCTATCAACGGCCACAGGGTTACTTATCTGTTCGCATTCCTGTTCTGTAGCGGATTGGAAAAAGCGGATATGCTTGTAAAGTTGTTGCAAATCCTTCTCGCTCATATACAATGCCATCTCTTGCCCAGTATAAGAGAGCACCCGTTCCAAAGTTTGTACCTGCTCTTGCACAAATTTATGTTGCGCGGCTTGTTTATATTCCCCGTAGTTAAGCACGGTAGGCTCCTTCTGCTCCTGTTCTTGTGGAGCTTCTACAAGCGTTTCCACTACAATTTCAGGCTCTAATTGTGGATGTTTCTTTCTGAAAATTCGCTCTACGACAGGCAAAAGACAATCATTCAATATGGATTGGAAACTAAAATAGAAGCCACCAAGAAAAGGCAAGTCACGAAAAAGACCATAAGAGCTGAGAACTCATCCATTTTGAGTTCTGTTACTGCAAACATACGGGCCAGTACAGCAATACTCAATATTGATGCACATAAGAAAGAATATATAATAATGTAGTCGGTTTTTTTAGTTGTCATATTAATCAATAGTTATCATTTGTGCGCAAATATATACTAATAACTTATTGATTCCAAAATGTTTGTGCAATTGTCCGCATTTGGCGTTGATATGGCTGTGTTTGTCTCCCTTATAAGGTAAATGGCTATCTGTTTTGCCAGAGAATTAGATGTATTCTTTGATTCTGCTTTCAAAGGTATTTCCGAATAAATCCATTTCGCTGTTCGCTATTCCTAATTTAGTTGCCAATGCTTTCCACCCTTTTACGGCTGCTACTACCTCTGAGATAATCTTTGTGGCTACGTCTTGAGGTAACATATAGTCTTCACAAGCATCTGAAAGAATTGCTAAGTCGGCTTTGCTGGAAGAGTTGGAAATAAGTAGGCTCTGATATTCATTCAGCGTTGGATTCATATCGTAAGCAGGCGATAGCGTCCAACCTTTAGCTGTGAGCAGAAACCCGTGGTTGCGGAAGTGATCGTCCGAGTTGCCGATGCAAATGTTAAAAGCTACACGTCGATATAATTCTTGAAGGTTCTTGTTTACCTCCGTACAATTTTGAAGTATGAAGTCTACAATATCCAAGTACCCGTTTCCGGTGCTTGCGTTGGTTCCATCCGAAAGTCCAAGTAAAGTCATCGCAGAAGCAAAATGTATTCGTCTGCCGTCGTCGGTTCTATCAAAGCGACGTGATAAGAGCGTGTGGTACTTGTCGCTTGTAGAAATTACTTGCGTAGAGGCCGCATTGATTCCTGCTTTCTTAGCCAAAAGGTGGCAGAAGTGTTCCCAAAGCCCTGCGTTGTAATCATCTTTGCGAGAGGGGAATTTGGCAACATACAACACTTTGTCCGTATCGACTACACTGGCTTTCGGCCTGGCTCCACCCAATGAAGAGCCGGGTTGTACTAATTGAGTGAGCCACTTTTTATCGGGTAGCTTGTTTCCTTCTTCGCTTTTTTCAATTTCCCTACTGGCATGAATCAATTCACGAATGCTGGTTAATGGTGGGATGCGTAGGGTGTTGCTTGAGTTGATAAAGTCTCCATCGGGTGTCTTTTTGAAGCGAAATCCACCCATGCGCGATGAATCATCAATCCCCAGCAGATAATCAAACGAGGATAAGCGGCGGACAGGTCGTTTCTCTTCGGTAGCCAAAATCTGCTCCCTACGGTTGAGCAACGTGCGACCCCAACGATCGGGCAAGGCATCGGAGAAGCATCCGAAAATATCTTTTTCCAGTTGTGTGTATTGTAATCCTTTATAGTTATTCAGGTCTGCGCTAATAAATAGGTTGCCATATCGCTTCAGCCATTCATCATTAAACTGAAAGGCGTAACTATCCGAACCACGAAGGGATTCATAACTTAACTCTCCAATGAGTTCAATCTCTTTTAGCCAATCAAAATCGGCATATACCAATAGTTTTTTCATTGTTTATTCCTTTTTAGATGCACGTTCACGATTCTTTAAAGTCAAATCTTGCAATGATTTTCCCAATTTATCCTCTTTGGCAAGCCAGAGAATATCTTCATCCAGTTGCAGAGCATAAAGCACACGAAGATAGATACCTATGGCAACGGTAGGCACTCCCTTTTCGATGCGTGATACCGTGAGGGGTGAGCAGGTTGCTCGTTCAGCCACCTGTGCCACACTCAGATTGCGACGTAGACGTGCTAATTTGATTTGCTCACCTACAATCTCCATTTTTTGCTCTAGTTTTCGAGGCAACTTAGTGCCCATTGTATTCTTTGCCATAGTTGTAACATATCATATAATATGCAAATATAATGCTATTTGTTTATTATATGATATGTTGATGAAATATATTTTATTTCAGAGAAATCTTATTTGCCGACTCACGTTTCTTTTCGCTCACCAGCTCCGCATATATTTGTGTTGTTGACACATTGCGGTGAGTGAGCATCTTGCTGACCGTATAAATATCTGTACCTGCGGCAATTTGAAGGGTTGCATAGCTATGGCGAAAGCAATGAAAAGCAAGTAGCAAAGCAAACGATTTCGGAATAGAATAAGGCAAACGTAAACGGTTGAGAAACAACTAAAAGTGAATTTCTTACACTATCTACTTAACGCAAGAAGTAACGGTTATGAGCAGGAGTTCAGTTACCAAATCGTTAGCTTGGCTGTTACCGAAAGTCAAGAGGTAACAAAATAATCTGCAATGGCATCACATTGCGTTGATTGTCATCATTTTGCATAGTTAAGAACGCTTATATATGGGCTAACTTTGCCACTAAAAATATAAGCGTATGAAAGTAGAAAAATTCAAGGTGTTGCTCTACCTCAAAAGGAGCGGATTAGACAAGTCGGGTAAGGCTCCCATCATGGGACGAATTACCGTAAACCGAACGATAGCGCAGTTCAGTAGCAAGCTGTCGTGTACTCCCGAATTATGGAATCCTCGCGAGAGCCGACTCAACGGCAAGAGCAAGGAGGCTGTTGAAATCAATGCCAAGATTGACAAGTTGCTGCTTGCCATAAATTCGGCATTTGATTCTCTTTTGGATCGCAAGATTGATTTTGATGCAACCGCAGTTAAAGAGGCTTTTCAAGGAAGTGTTGATACTCAAATGACACTGCTTAGACGATTGGATATTCATATTGAGGATATGCAGTCGAGAATCGGTGTTGATGTTGCCAAATCATCGATGTCAACCTATATCTATACACGCAGATATCTTGGGGAATTTATCAAGAAGCGTCTCAAGGTTGATGATTTGGCTTTCGGGCAGTTGAATGAGCATTTGGCATATGAGTTTCAGGAGTATGTCTTGAAGGATAAAGGTCTTGCAGTTGATACGGCAAGGCATTATCTGGCCATACTCAAAAAGATTTGCCGACTGGGTTTCAAAGAAGGTCATTCAGAGAAACGCTATTTCGTAAATTTCAAACTTCCAAAAGAGAATAGGAAAGCACCACGAGCATTGAGCCGAGAGGACTTTGAAAAGATCCGAGATTTGGAAATTCCGGCATCAAGAGTAACACATAATATTGCAAGGGATTTATTCTTGTTTGCTTGCTATACAGGTGTTCCCTATGCCGATGCTGTTTCAATAACAGATGATAACATCTATACCGATGACAATGGTGCACTATGGCTGAAATATCTGCGTAAGAAGAATGAGCATTTGGGTAGAGTGAAACTATTGCCTGAAGCTATTGCTCTGATAGAGAAATATCGCAGTAATGAGCGTAAGGAGTTATTCCCGATGATACACCACCCTAATCTGCGAAGGCATATGAAAGGACTTCGGGATTTAGCCGGGATTAAGACTGATTTGGTCTATCACATGGGGCGTCATACCTTCGGAAGTTTGATTACGCTTGAAGCAGGAGTTCCCATTGAAACAATCAGCAAAATGCTTGGGCATACCAACCTTACCACTACTCAACTTTATGCTAAGGTAACACCTAAGAAGTTGTTCGATGATATGGATATATTCATCAAGGCAACAAGTGATATGACATTAGTTTTATAACACACAAACAGTTTGAATTATGAGAAGTACATATAAACAACTATACTATATCAACCGCAACAAGATTAAGGCTGATGGCACAACCGCCATTATGTGTCGAGTAACCATTGATGGCAGGGCTACTGTATTATCTACAGGACTCTATTGCCGTCCTGATGACTGGAACGGTAAGAAAGGCGAAACAAAGAATAGCAGAACAAATGGTATGCTTAACGAATATAAGAATCGCATTGATGACACTTATAACAGCCTATTAAAGGTGAATGGTGTAATTACTGCCGAATTATTGAAGAACGCTATTACGGGAGTGACAAATGTTCCAAAATACATTCTGCAAGCTGGTGAGGTTGAGAGGGAGAACCTTAAAATCCGTTCCGTACAGATTGACTCCACATCTACATATCGCCAATCAAAGATGTACCAACACTATTTGCGTGAGTATATTAATTCGTTGGGTAAGGAGGATATGTTATTTACCGATATTACAGAGGAATTTGGCAACAGCTATATTCTCTATTTGAAGATGAATTACCCACATAAGCCATCATACAGGAACCATTGTTTGTGTTGGTTGAAGCGATTAGTCTATTTGGCTGTAGATAATGGCATCTTGCGTTTCAATCCAATAGACGATATCCAGTATGAGAAAAAGCCTCCGAAGAAATTGATGTATATAAGCAAAAGTCAATTGCAGGATATTATGAACCATCCAAAACTTGATCCATTGCAGGAGTTGGCAAGACGGACATTTATCTTCTCTTGTTTTTGTGGATTGGCGTATGTGGATGTGCAACGATTATACCCGCATCACATAGGAACAACAGCGGGAGGGCGCAAATACATTAGAACATACCGTAAGAAAACAGATGTAGAGGCATTTATTCCACTGCACCCGATAGCTGAACAGATTATTTCGCTGTACAACACCACAGATGACAGCAAGCCAATCTTCCCATTGCCTTGCAGGGATATGATTTGGTTCGAGATACACGAATTGGGGTTTGCACACCAATTCAAACATAACCTGTCCTACCATCAATCAAGGCACACATTCGGAACCTTGCTTGTATCAGCTGGTGTTCCAATGGAGAGTATTGCAAAGATGATGGGACATACCAATATCCGTACTACTCAGGGATATGCCAAAGTGACCGATGATAAGATTTCGGAGGATATGGATAGGTTGATAGTACGGAGATCTATGGTATAATAAAAAGTGAAAGCATTGTCCTTAATTAGTTGTATTAATATACCTTTGCAAAAAAATGAATATGGATAAAAAAGAATATTATATTAGAATGCATAGTAATCTTCAATATGTAAAAAAGAATAATTGTAACGGAGATTATTTATGTCCAATATGTTTAAATGAGTATAGTGAGCAAGATGTTAAGAATGTCTTAACAGAGGAAGATGTCCCTCAAAAGTCATTAGGTGGTAATCGAATTGCTCTTACATGCAGAAAATGTAATAGTCGTTGTGGCTCAGATATCGACATTCATTTGTTAAATGCGATTACAACTAGAGAACATCGCCTTTTCTTACCATGTTCAGAAAGAAAAATTCGTATTGAAAAGGATGGTCAATTATTAAATGCCAATCTTCAAATAGATGAGGATAGAACGATTAAATTATTGGTAGATACAAAGAGAAATAAACCTGATACTTGGATTGATTTTCACAATAATATATTACTACCTAATGAGGTCGTCAATGTGGAAGATGTGCCGTTGAAAAGAAACGAACGCAGAATTAGTGCAGCTTTACTAAAGAATGCATATCTTCTACTTTTTGCAAAAACAGGTTATACTTTTTTACTTGACAAATATTATGACTCTTTAAGAAAGCAAATATTAGAGCCAGATGTCTTTCATGTTCCAGATAGGTTATGGACAATGCAGAACATTCCGATTCCAGATGGAATATATTTAACACAAGACAATCGTTATCGTGGTTTTTTTGTGATTTATACTCTTAGACTTAAACTTTTATATCGTGTATGCGTCTTAATCCCTACGCCAAATGTGCCATATTTGATGGCCGTGAAAGAATTGGAAAAAATAGACTCAAAAAGTCAAGTTAAAGTTCTACGATTGCCTGATTTGGATTATTTTAATAATATGGCATCCATTGAGAAGTTAAATCAATGGTGTTATGGTTGGAGTTTGAAATTTTAATTTAATACCCGTCAGTCGCTTATTTCCGTTGCTGTCCATTAAGTTAGTACAGACATTTCTGAAAGAGAAAAGGTCAAGCGGCAAGCCGTTTCGGGCAGAATCTTCCTCCTACGGAGAGTATTCAGTCCGAAAACCTTTCCCCTTTCACGTCTGTACAATGGACGCTATCGGCAACGGAAACAAACGACTGACGGAAATGTAATTAAAACACAAGAAGAACAGCGTACAGATAGGTAATAACTTGATAGCCTAAATGTACGCTGCTCCTGTTTCTATTCATAAGAGGGATATTTTTTAGCGATAATCATAATTGGGCAGACGGTAAACTGCACTCCCTCCAGAAAAATAATTGGCTTCGCATCGCTGATTTTCCTCTCTTTCGTAAACTTTTTTGGCATTTGCTTTGTAGAATGTAATAAATGTATTACATTTGCAACATGAGAACTATGATAAGAAGTACAGAATTCGATGAGTTTTACAACTCACTGCCTGCAAATGTTCAGAACAAGGTCAAATATGCGATGAACATTTTAGCAGATGTAAAGGTCGTAAATACCAAGTTGGTAAAGAAACTTGTAGATACAGATTTCTATGAGTTGCGCATATCTGTAGGTAATGAGTATAGAGTAATCCTCTTCACCATTGATCACGATAACTTCATTGAAGCCGAGCAGATACTTCTTTTGAATGGTTTTATGAAGAAGTCCACAAAGGACTATAAGAAAGAGATCCAAAAAGCAGAACAAATTTTAAACAGTTTACAGCAATGAGACCAAAGATTGACATTAACAAGCTCAAACATCTTCCTACCACAGAGGATATGTTTGTCGATGAGTACGGAGCAAAGGGTACTGCTTCGCGTGATGAGTTCGATGCGAAGTCTCGTGCCTGGTATTATGCCGAGGTGTTGAAGAACGCCCGCAAATCAGCAGGAATTACCCAACAGCAGCTTGCAGATAAGATTGGCAAGAAGCGTGAGTATGTGGCTATGCTTGAAAAAGGAGAAACCGATATGCAGCTATCTACATTCATTATGATTTCGGAGGCAGTCGGATTGAAATTCGCCTTGACATACTAACAAACAGATTGAACGTAGGAATTTGTTTAATTTCAGTTCATTTATTCGGATGTCCTCTGCCTACCTTTTACCAGTGGGTACTTGGATGGATTAGCTTGTATAATCTCAATAAATCTCTGAATACTATGATGACATTAGGTAAATTTCTAGTAAGGTTGGCAATATGCGGACTGGGCAGGGCTCAAACTAAATAAATGTACTGAAATTGGCAAAGACCGAAGTCAATAGATCCGCATAAAAGGTTCGATTCCTTTCCTGCCCACATAGTTAGAGGTTGTGTTTTTATTTATGACACAACCTCTATTCTTTTTTGGCAATTATCCACTATCCCGTAGCCTATATGCCTCCTTGAATCCACTCATTATTGTCCGTTGCACATCGGAGGTACGGTAGAGGATTTTACCACCTACCTGAATGTAAGACAAGATACCATTGTTGCGGTAATCCTGTAAAGTCCTTCGGCTCACTTTCAAAATATGAGCGACCTCCTTGTCGGTCAGCAGTTCATCGTTGAACGCACCCAGCTGTCGGCTTTCAAACATCTTCTCAATCGACATCAATAGCCTGTCGATGCTTGAGTGGAACATCTTTACCCACTCATGGTCTTTCTCTCTGATTTCATTGTTCATAGGCTCTAAGTATTATTTGTTGTTAATTTACTCATTACAGTCGGTTAAATGGTTCGACCTCGCCATTTGGCTTCCTTGCGTCTATCCTCCACAATTTTGATAATGCGTTCAACATCTTCGGGACGGTAGTAGGTTTTGTTGCCAATCTTGCTGAATGCAAGCGTCCCGTTATCACGGAGTGTCTGCAATGTCCTCGGACTGATGCGCAGCTTTCGGCATACATCGTGGTTATCCATCCACTCGTCAATTTTCTTCTCACCGTGTCGGCGACAAAGGTTATCCACTCGCTGCACGAAGTACTCAAACTTGGCAGCAATTCCCTCAAAGGTTCTCTCTTCAAAACTGATGATGTTCATTGTTGTCAATATTTTAGTTATACATATTTTTCTTGTTCTGTTGTTATTTCCACTGCAAATAAAAGCACGAAAAATCATACTGCAATGGGGGTGTCTATACGTGTCATAGACTGACATATCATTGCATATTCGGTGCGATAAATCACTCCACTAAAACCTATCATATCCATCGTTACAATCATTTTTCTTTTCGCTGTTAACCCGTTTTGTTGGTGCAAAGAAATATAGGAGTAATCACATCACAATGATTCATCAAGCCTGTTGCAGTATATGGCGTAGTTCGTGGCACTTTAACTGCCTATGCTAATAGTTTTACTCACAAATCAAGTATAGTTATCACACCTATACACTTAGTTAGAAATTAAAGCGACTGCCCGTTTCGGATCTTGTTCGCTGCATTGTCGTTTGTCAAACCGATACTTATCCGTCTGTCAAACTTTTGCCCGAACAGCCGAAACAGATTGCCACTAATCAGTAATAACATGATTGAGGATAGACCAACTCCCGATGTTTCGGCAGTCCGTCTATCCACCATCGAAATTAAGCCCTTAATTCTCTAATTTTAGGATTCAGTCCTCATTCACCCTTCACCACCCCCAATAGTGGAAATTTTGAGCAGTCCGCACCATTCGTTTACCTGCCTAAGATGCAGAACTATACTTAATTGTCTAACCGAATCCAATTGCTTGACCTGCCGAACTATACACACTTATTTTGCTCACGACAATTGGTCAATGTGCGCACTGAGACCGGAGTGATAACCAAAAAAAATTGCAAATATGAAAAAGACCGAATCAATTGAAAAAGACGCTTTGACTGAAATAATGAGTCCGAGCGTATCGCCCTCGGCAGCGAAAGATGCCGAAGTTAAAAAGAGTGTTGAAATGGCATTGAAGGATTTCAATCCAAAGAATGGTATTGCAGACCCTGTAATCGAGGGAGGGGCAGTAGCCGAACCACAATCCATTGCAGAAGTCAAAACTGTGGATGAGGAACCGCCCACTATCCAACGCAGAGTAAGCAGTAAGCAACGCAGACTCTCATTGGAGGAGTACCGCAATGCCTATCTGAAAGTACCTATCATTATCGACCGCAAACCTGTATTTGTTAGTTGCGAGGTAAGGGACAGGCTTGAAGATTATGTACGCAAACTCGGAGGTCGAAAGATGAGTGTTTCGGGCTTGCTTGAGAACATAGCCCGTCAACACCTCGACACCTACGATGCCGACTTTGAGCAGTGGAGAAAGTTGTAATGCAGGACTGCATGCCGTAATGCCAGCCCTACCGAAGGACAGCATTCTGGAGGTACTGCTTTACGGCTCTCCCGCAGTCTCGAAAGCCTGAAGTACAGACCACAGTCTGTTGGTCACTTATGACAACGAACTGTTGCTAATCGAGGCTGAAAAAGCAATCGAAACCATCGAAAACCGTCAATGACGCTGGAAACAGCAAGGCCTCGGTCTTGGGGTGTAGCGAGGTTATCTTTCGGGATGCCGAAAAATGCCGGACAAGCCGCCATTGCACCCGAAAAACCTCGCTCCACCCCGAAGGTGGAGGCAATCCGCTCCCGATGGTCGCAGATTGTGAAAAGCTAAATTGAAGAATCAATAACCAAGTAAAAAATCGCAATGATGAATAATAAGAAAATAACGAAACCCAAGCCCAGAGGCAGACCACAGGTAAGCACCTTGAAACGACTTACAAAATCGGTAACGGTGAAGTTCTCAAAGCCCGACTATGAGAAGCTACGCCACCGAAGCAAAAACGCCAATCGCACGCTTGCCGAGTACATTCGAGATGCAGCCTTTGATGCCCGAATAGTAGCTAAACATTCGGCAGAGGATGCTGCAATAATTCGCAACCTTACGGGTATGGCAAACAATCTCAATCAGCTAACCAAGCTGTCACATCAGACAGGATTCTATCGAACAAAGAATGTAGTGATGGAACTGCTTGCCAAGTTGAAGGAGGTATTAAGCGACTACAAAGCCGAAGAAAGGAGGTACAGATGATCGGCAAAATCAAGAAGGGAAAATCCTTTAGTGGCTGCATACGCTATGTGATGGGAAAAGACAACGCCGAAATCATCGCATCGGATGGTGTACTTCTCGGGAGCAACAAAGAAATGATTGATAGTTTTAACTGTCAGCGCCTCTTAAATCCGAAGATTAAGCAACCGTTAGGACATATTGCCCTGAGCTTTAAGCTCGAAGATGCACCACGATTAAGCGATGAGTTTATGGCTAAAATCGCATTGGAGTATATGCAACTTATGGGGATTAAGCACACTCAGTTCCTCTTGGTAAGGCATCACAACACTGACAACCCACATTGTCATTTGGTTTATAATCGTATAAACTACGATGGTAAAGTAATCTCTTCGCAGAACGATTTTAAGCGAAATGAGATTGCAACAAAGAAGCTGAAAGATAAATACGGATTGACATACGCAGAGGATAAGAGTAAAACCAATGTGAAGAAACTCCACAATCCTGAACGGGTGAAGTATGAGATTCATAATGCTGTCAAGGCTGCATTGAAACGAAGTCGTACTTGGTGGGACTTGGGGAACCAACTCCAAAAGCAAGGCATTGGAATGACCTTCAAGATTAACCGCAGAACGGGTAAGAATGAGGGGTTGAGTTTCACCAAAGACGGCTACACTTTCAAGGCTTCCGATGTGAGCAGGCAGTTCAGCTATTCAAAACTTGATAAGCAATTAAGTTGGGATATGTCGAAAACGCAAACAGAAATTGAGCCTAAACAGCGACCAATAAGGCAAGAAGCAGAGCAAAATTACAGCGTTACCGATAGCCTTATTGAGAGCAATGGATTGGGCTTATTGACTCCATCGGATGCTCCACCAGAGGATGAGCAAGTACCTTCTTGGCAGAAACAAAAGAAGAAGGAGCGAAAGAAGAATCGAGGAATAAGATTCTAAACAAACAAATTTTTCACACTTAAAACAAATTGATATGAGTAATAAAAACTTTAACCACAACGACAATGAGTCGTTTATGGAAGGCATCTACGGATGCTTGGAAAGAATCGAAACAGGTATAATCGAATTGCAGAAGTCTAAGCCAAGTGATAGTAATTCGGTAGTTGATAACGAGGCTAATGAAACATTAGTAGAGGAGATTAAAGCACTTGTTGTCAATGCCACAGGGCTTAATTGCCGACATACTGACCGTAAACTTGAAGAGCAGACAAAGACCCTCAATTCAAATTTCAGTGCCATTAGCGAGACTGTTAGGGATGTGAAAGCGATTATCAATAAATCGCAATCTTCAGGCGAAGTCCTAAACTCACTGGCTGAGTTAAAGCAGAATCAAGAGCAAAAATCTGACGAGGTTAAATCATTAGTTCAGAAGTTGAAAACAACAATTGAGGATGGTGTTCATAATTTCAAGCACCATAGAATTTGTTTTGAGACCCCGTTTGTCTGTTGGGCTATTGTGATAGAAACGGCTTTGATCATGGGGCTATTTACTTGGATAATTATATCTGAGAAGCCTAACCAAGACCGCATCGATAACGACCTCAAATATCGCTACATCAAGATGAAAGGCGATGCTTCGGCTGAGCAGATAGCCACATTGGAGGACATCTTTGAACTCAACCGCAACACCGAAGCAATCGAGCAGATGCGTGAAGATGTGGAGATCTATGAAAAGGCTGTTCGCAAACAAGCAGCCCTTGTCGAGCAAGCACGATTGAAAGAGCAAGCTGCAAAGGAGCAGGAGAGCAAAGCCAAATCTATCAAGAACAAGCAGGAGCTGCCAAAAGATAACCCAAACAAGAAATCAAAACCGTGAGCCTATGGCAAGTATCAAGGTAAAGTTTCGACCCTCGACAAACGCAAACAAGGAGGGAACAATCTATTATCAAATCATCCAGAATCGTGTAATCCGTCAGTTAAAGACGGATTACCGACTCTTTATGCACGAATGGAATGAGGAAGAATGTTCAATAATCACGACCAATAACAGCCGATTGCACTATCTACAATCCATTGAAGAGCGAATTGATTGGAATATTAAGCGACTGCAATCGATCATCAACCAATTAGAAAATAAGCGAGTAAAATACACTGCCGATGATGTTATCTCAATCTTCCAGAAGCAATCCAATGAGCAATCGTTGTTCAACTTTATTCAGGTTGTTATTGCTCAATTGCAACAGATGGGTAAACAGCGTACTTCGGAAACTTATCGTTGTACGCTCAAAAGTTTTATGCAGTTCATGGAGGACAAAGATGTGCTATTGGAAGATATTGACTCTGATTTAATGCTGATGTATGAGGCCTATTTGCGTAACAAAGGACTGACAAAGAACAGCACCTCGTTCTATATGCGAATACTCCGAGCAGTCTATAATCGTGCAGTTGAAAAGGAATTGACCACCAATCGAAATCCATTCAAACACGTTTATACGGGTATTGATAAAACGGTCAAGCGAGCAATCCCATTAAAGGCAATCAAGCAGATTAAGAACCTCGACTTATTATTGCAACCATCATTAGACTTTGCAAGGGATATGTTTCTCTTCTCATTCTACACTCGTGGAATGTCTTTTATTGATATGGCATACCTCAAAAAGAAAGACCTTTCCAATGGCATACTATCATACCGCAGACGCAAGACCGGGCAACAACTCTTTATTCGCTGGGAGAAGTGCATGCAGGAGATTGTGGAGAAGTACGATGCTGATTACTACAGCTCATATTTGCTACCCATTCTTAAATATCCATACGATAGGAGCCAATATAAGAATGTACTATATCGCACTAACAAGTCGCTAAAAGAGATTGCGAATATGGTCGGATTATCCATTCCTTTAACTCTATATGTTGCCCGCCATTCATGGGCGAGTATTGCCAAGAGTAAGAATATCCCTATTTCAGTCATAAGCGAAGGAATGGGACACGATTCAGAAATGACAACACAAATCTATTTGGCATCATTGGATAATGCAGTAGTCGACAGAGCAAATGCGCAGATATTAAAGGATTTGTAAGAATAAGAGGATGTTTAGCAAAATGATTGCTCTCTATGTAAGAGATACTTAATTTACTGCAAAATTACGCAAAATAAAGCAACTATCACCATTTTAGAGCCAATAAAAAGCCTGACAGCCATGTAATTGTGTGTGATTGTTTAGGAAAAATAGATTAGCAAAAAAAAATATCGCCTAATAATCAGCAAGTTCCATCTTTCATAGTATCTCTTACATAGAGAAGAAAGGAAGATGGAATATGAGTCAAATAAAATCTAAAGAGCGTGTAGCCGAACGGGGCGAGGTCTTTACTGCAGAGCGTGAGGTGAACGCTATGTGTGACCTCGTTGCGAATGAATGTCTGCGACCGGATTCCCGTTTCTTGGAACCGGCTTGCGGTGATGGCAATTTCTTGGCTGTTATACTCAAACGCAAACTTGCCGAACTTCACAGGAAATACAAGAAGAGTCCTCGTGATTATGAAAAACAAGCCATTGTCGCTATTGGAAGCCTTTACGGTGTGGATATAATGAACGACAATGTGATTGCTTGTCGTGAGCGTCTTTATAAAATTTGGAATGAGGAATATACTGACCATTGCAAATCCGAGGCATCGGATGAGACTCGTGATGCTGCCAAGTTCATCATCAGCCGAAATATCATCAATGGCAATGCTCTTACACTGATGTGCGTAGATGCCAATGGCAAAGATACTTCGGCACCAATCGTCTTTTCCGAGTGGACACTAATCGGTGCTACGCAAATGCAGCGTTCCGATTATACGATGTCCGATCTTCTTCTCTATAACGACAATAGCGAAGGCAATCTCTTCGCACTCACTGAGGAGCAAAAAGAGGAAGGTGGCATATTCTTGAGAAGATATATTACTCACTACAAAAAGGTTCAGGATTATGGAGAATAGTTTGTTCAAAAGCGTCTATAATCCCGACGTGCTTTCGTGTATAGCAAATCTTAGTAATGATGAGGTGTTCACCCCTCCTGAATTGGCAAACAAGATTATTGATATGCTCCCACAGGAGCTGTTCGAGAACCCCGATACCACTTTCCTTGACCCTTGCTGCAAGAGTGGAGTTTTTCTGCGTGAAATTGCAAAACGCCTTATTAAAGGACTTGAGGAGCAAATTCCCGATCTCGAAAAGCGTATAGAGCATATCTTCTCAAAGCAGTTGTTTGGTATTGCCATTACCGAACTGACAAGCCTGCTTTCTCGCCGAAGTGTCTATTGCAGCAAGTTCCCAAGCAGCGAGTTTTCGGCATATCAGTTTCCTGAAGACAAACCGCAAGGAAATATCATCTACCAACGAATAAAGCACACTTGGAAAGATGGAAAATGTATCTATTGCGGTGCTTCGCAGAGTGAGTACGATCGTGGGACTGAACTTGAAACCCACGCTTACCAATTTATCCATAATTTAGATGTAAAGAAAGTATTCAATATGAAATTCGATGTGATTATAGGCAACCCACCATATCAGTTAAGTGATGGTGGTAATGGAGCGAGTGCCAAACCTATTTACCATCTTTTTATAGAACAAGCAAAGAAGTTAAATCCTCGTTATCTAACTATGATTATCCCGGCTAGATGGTATGCTGGAGGTAAAGGATTAGATGAATTTCGCAATACAATGCTATCCGATAAGCAGATAAGGATTATAAGAGATTATGTAAATGCTAAAGAATGTTTCCCTAATAATAGTATTGGAGGAGGAGTTTGCTATTTCTTATGGGAAAAAGGGTCAAAAGGATTATGCGACTTCACTACCATCCTTAATGGAACTGAAAGTCGGCAAATGAGAGCACTTGATGAATTTCCTGTATTTGTTAGACATAATTCTGCTATTCAAATAATACATAAAGTAAAAGAGAAGGGTACAGATTCATTGTCAGAGATAATGTTATCTCGTAATCCTTTTGGTATAGCATCGTACGAGCGAGGGTTAGAAAATGCAATCGATGATGGCTATATACTCCATTCAAGTAAAGGTACTGGATACATTACAAGAGAATCTATTTCGCAAAATATAGATTACGCCGACTCTTACAAAGTAATGATAAGTAAGGTTACTTGTGAACATGCAGGAGAACCCGACAAGGACGGTATGATGAAAGTACTTTCTACGACAAAAGTATTAAATCCCAAAGAAGTTTGTACTGACTCATACTTAATTCTGGGTAAATTCAATAACCAGAATTATGCAAATAATCTTTGTTCTTTTTTAAGAACTCGTTTTGCTCGATTCTTATTATTGCAGGCTGTTTCTTCTATCAATCTATCTAAAGACAAATTCTGCTTTGTGCCAATGCAAGATTTTAATGAATCTTGGACGGATGAAAAACTATACGCGAAATATAGTTTAACGAAGGATGAGATTGCATTTATTGAATCAATGATACGCCCAATGGAGTAATACTATGGAACACAATTATTTTCCTCAACGACCTACCGTTACTCCAACGATATATGCCTATCGCTTGATTGGGGTAGATTCCCATAAAGGTTATCTAAAGGTAGGTTACACTGACCGTACAGCCAAAGAACGCATAGATGAGCAACTGCACACAAGCAAAGTGCAGTATGAAATTGTATTGGTGGAGTCGGCTATGAGCAACGATGGCTCTTGTTTCACAGACAAGGATGTGCATCGCCTGCTTGAACGCAAAGGTTGCAAGCGTCTTAATCCTCTTGACAAGACCGATGAATGGTTCCGCTGCTCGGTAGCAGATATTATGGCTGCAATCTTGTCGCTCCGCACAGGTGTTGCAAACGAAGAGAACAGAACGCAGAACTTTACAATGCGCCCTGAGCAGTTCCGCGCAGTGGAGCAAACAAAAACCTATTTTGAACAAGCACTCAAAGAAGAGCCAAACCGAATACCGAAATTCCTTTGGAATGCCAAAATGCGTTTCGGAAAGACCTTCGCATCGTATCAGTTGGCAAAGAAAATGGGCCTGTCGCGTATCTTAATCCTTACATTCAAACCTGCGGTTGAATCTGCTTGGCGTGAAGACCTTGTTTCGCACATAGACTTTGAGGGTTGGCAATATATCTCCAACAAAGATGCTCGAAACAACAATCTGAACATAGACCAAGAGTTTAAGCGCGCAGATAAGTCAAAGCCAATTGTTGTATTCGGTTCGTTTCAAGACTTGTTAGGCACAAACGAAAGTGGCGGTATCAAAACCAAGAATGAGTTTATACACGCTACCAATTGGGATTTGGTTATTTTTGATGAATATCACTTTGGTGCTTGGAAAGAACGAGCAAAGGAACTGTTTGAGAAAGAAGACGAGGAAAGCGCGGTAGATTTCGATGCCGAGAAATACAAGAAAGACGAGGCAAACAACGCGATTAACGAATCTTGGTTGCCAATCTCTACACGATATTATCTCTTCTTATCGGGTACACCATTCCGTGCCATAAACAATGGCGAGTTCATTGAGGAGCAGATTTTCAATTGGACCTACAGCGATGAGCAAAGGGCCAAAGCTGAATGGAAAGGAAGTAACAATCCATATCAAGCATTGCCACGAATGGTTATGCTTACTTATCGTATGCCCGATGAAATACAAGAGGTAGCAAAACAAGGCGAATTTGACGAGTTCGACTTGAATCTGTTCTTTGCAGCAGAGGGAAAAGGAGAATTTGCCCGATTCAAATATGAGAACGAAGTGCAGAAATGGTTAGACCTTATTCGTGGTGGTTATCTTCCTGCAAGTGTAGATGATTTGAAATTAGGACAAGATAAGCGTCCACCAATGCCATTCAGCGATACACGACTGCTCAATGTGCTTTCACATACACTGTGGTTTTTACCTAATGTGGCATCTTGCTTTGCAATGGCAAATCTACTTACTCAAAAGCAAAATCGTTTCTACCACGATTATAAGGTAGTAGTTTGTGCCGGAACAGCAGCAGGCATCGGTCTTGATGCTCTTCACCCTGTACAAGCAAATATGGGCGACCCGTTGGAAACAAAGACCATTACGCTTACTTGCGGTAAACTGACGACAGGCGTAACCGTAAAGCCTTGGACGGGTATTTTTATGCTTCGCAACTTGAAGAGCCCAGAGACCTACTTCCAAGCTGCATTCCGAGTGCAGAGTCCTTGGGAGGTAAAGAACGAAGAGGGAAGTAAAACCATAATGAAGAATGAGTGTTATGTCTTCGACTTTGCCCTCGACAGAGCATTGCGACAGATTTCCGATTACAGTTGTCGATTGGATATAAATGAAAGCAACCCCGAAGCCAAAGTAGGTGAGTTCATTAAGTTCCTGCCCGTGTTGGCATACGATGGTAGCAGTATGAAGGAGGTTGATGCACAAGATATTCTTGACATTGCACTTGCAGGAACATCTGCAACGCTGCTTGCCAAACGATGGGAATCGGCATTGCTTGTTAATGTGGATAACGATACGCTTAAACGCTTGCTTGCAAGTCCGGAGGCTATGAAAGCCTTAATGAATATCGAGGGCTTCCGCAATCTCAACAGCGACCTTACTACCATTATCAATAAATCAGAAGCTGTAAAGAAAGCGAAGAAGGAGAACCCCGATCCGACACCAAAAGAGAAGAAAGAGCTATCAGCCGAGGAAAAGGAGATGAAGAGCAAGCGCAAGCAGATTCAGGAGAAACTGATAAAATTTGCCACTCGAATCCCTGTATTTATGTACCTGACCGACTACCGTGAACGATGTCTTAAAGATGTCATCACGCAGTTAGAGCCGGGCTTGTTCAAAAAGGTAACAGGCTTGAGTGTAGAGGACTTTAATATGCTTTGCTCATTAGGCGTGTTCAACGCACCGTTGATGAATGATGCCATCTTCAAATTCAAACGCTATGAGGATGCAAGCCTCACCTATACAGGTATTGATAAGCACACTAACGATGAGGTTGGTGGTTGGGACACTACAATTCGTAAGACTCAGTATGAGAAACTGTTCTATAATCAACAATCTTCAATGAGCGAGGTTGATTATAGTGTATATTCGAGAAGTAGCGAATATATTGAGTCTACTCACAGAGTGGCGAAGCCTATTGATAGTAAACCTGCCGAAAAGGTGTCACAAACGAAGCCTATTGTTCACCCTCAACCTGTGAAACTAACTACGGTTGGCGTACCCTCACAAGAGTCACAAACAATGCATGACCTTGAAGCCAAATTAGAAACAATTGGTATTGATAGTACTGTCATTCACAAGAAATTCGGCAAGGGAACCGTTGTAAAAATCAACAAGTATGAAAAGTTTATCCACGTCAAATTCACCCTCGGCGAAAAGAAATTCATCTTCCCAGATGCCTTCCTAATGGGATTCTTGGAGGTGGAGTGATAAACATATGAATAACCAATAATGAAATGGTCCGAATATTATATTGGGAATAATAAAGTTTAATACATAATGTTCAATAGCATAAAAAGCTAATAGATAGTAATTATTAAACTTAATTCTAAGCATAAGAGTAATAATTATATGTAACAATAGAAATAATTGCTCAAAATAGCTTAACTTTGAAGTGAATTCTAACGTAAATGTAGATTTAGGCTATGAGTGAATATGATTTTAAGGAGATTAAAAAGAAGTTATCATCTTCTTTAAGAATGAAGTTGGATCATATTAAGCGTTTCTTAACACAAGGAAATGCTTCGGTTCTAGTGGGTGCAGGATTTAGTAAAAATGCAGAGATGGACGCTTCTGTATGCATGAAAGATTGGTACTCTTTAGGGCTTGATTTCTATAATCGTTTATATGGAGATGTAAAGGACTCTATAAATATTGATCCCATTCGTTTAGCATCTCAAATAGATGCCTCATTTGGACGTAATGAGTTAGACGAAATGATTCTAAATTCAATACCTGATGATAGAGTTTATCCGGGTGAACTCCATAAATCATTGCTTAAACTACAGTGGAAAGATGTATTTACAACGAATTATGACACATTGTTAGAACGTGCTATAATTGATGCGGAAAGACATTATGAAGTTGTAACAAATAAAGAGACTCTTCTTTATAAAACATCTCCGCGTATTATAAAATTACACGGGAGTTTTAAAAATGTTCGCCCATTTATTATGACGGAGGAGGACTATCGAACATATCCATTTAAGCATCCTGAGTTTGTCAATACTGTAAGACAATCTTTGATCGAGGGAGTATTGTGCCTGATCGGATTTTCTGGTAATGATCCTAATTTCTTGAAATGGGTTGGATGGCTACGTGATGTTATGGGAGAACATGCAGCACCTGTATATCTAATTACATTTGATAAGAATTTACATACATCTGAACTTAAATTAAATGATAGAAGGGGTATTAGCACAATCAATTTAGCTGATTTAGACTGTTTTGATTATAGTAGTATTAAAGATGCCTTCAGATTTTTGTTCCAATATTTGGAAGAAAATAATACGGGAGAAACGTGGAATGCTACATTTATGGAGTATAGTTTAGAGAATGTCGAAAATATAGACAAGACTATATCTCAAATGTCCCAAATTCGTCTATCGTATCCTGGTTGGATTTTGCTTCCAGAGAACCATTATGGTGACTTTGAAGACATTAATCAAAAATTTCCTTTTTTGGATAGTGACATCTCATTAGTTAAAAGTAATAAATCACAATTATTGTCTTTTTTATATGAATTAGACTGGAGGTTAAATATTTCATTATCACCTAAAGATATAGATTGGTATGTTGAAGTCCTATCAGAGTTTCTAAATGAATACATACCTGAAAATCAAAATGAGAATGACAAGTACAATTCACTGCTAATATCATTGTTAACTATATACAGAAAACGTTTTGATGTTGAGAATTATTTTAGGATAGAGGGGAATTTGCAGTCATCAGTTGAAAAGTTGAATAATGATAATTTGAGACGCTTTTTCTATGAGAAAGCTTTGTATTATTTGTCAATCTTGGATTACGAATCAGTAAAAAAGATATTAAGACAATGGCCAACTTTGAAATTTGATTATCTTGGATTATTATGCAAATCAAGTGTATATGCAGAAATTGGAATGGAGAATGATGCGGCAACATTACTTAATGAAGCGTTGCAGAATATCAGAACTCAATTATTGGTTGATAACACATCACCATTACTATTATCTTGCCGCAGTTTAATTGAAGACTCGATACGCATCTATAATTATAGAAAAGGTTATCTATCAAATAGACAGAAAGACAACTCGTTTAATTTTGATAAGATCGTAAAATATTTTAAGCAAAACATACAAGACCAAAATGTAAGATGTACAACATCCATAACTCATGACTTTAATATAGGTAGAACTACAACAACTTGGAATTTAGGTCCTAGCGGATATGTGAAATCATACTTAAATTCTTATCGATATTTACAGGCATATGAGTCTGTTGGGTACCCTATAGGGCTCAACCATTTAACAATTAATGAAGCTGATTTTCAATATGTAATTTCCAACTACATACAGTATAACAAGTATGCATTATTGCTATTGGTTAGACTTAATAATACGAACATAGTTAAGAAATGCATATTACGTGAGACATTGGTAGATCTTAGTACAGAATATGCAAACAAGATTTTTGACACTTACTATTCTTATATTGAAACAGGTATTGATGCAAAAACATCGCCTTTATACATAAGGACAGGGAATGTTTTATTGCCACTTTTCTCAAGATTAGCAACAAAACTAAGTAGTGACAGGATTATTAAGTTCCTTGATTTATACATAAAGAATTACATAGAAGATGGTAGATATTATAATAAGACTTATATATCAACCATTTACAATTGCTTATCTATACAAGATATAGGGTCAATTTTAGAGTTGGTATATTCTGTCCCTATTAACGTATGTGGGGATGAAGATATTTTATTACCACAATTAGGTTTTACTGCATATAATGTAAGTAAAGAGGCTCTTTATATAATTAATTCAGGGTTGCGATCTGTAGATGAGCAAATTAGTAATTCTGCTTATCGCAGGTTGGTTCATATATATAATCACTTATCTTTTGCAGATAAAGAGTATATTGATGCAGCTATATATGAGTGGAGGAATCATGGAGATCTAACCATTAATAAGAAATACTCTTTGAAATTACTGCCTTATAATAACATTGTTGACAAATTTGACATTAAGAATACAATAAAAGATGAAGTGTCAAAATTTGTCTCTCTAGATAAGTCTGTTGGTAGTAGTTCACTTTCTATACAAAATATGACAAGAAATTTAGAAAGCCTGTACTCTGCATGTGAATATATTACAACTGCTGATAATGAAAGGATTATTGTAGCTATTACAGAGTTTCTTGTAAATAATAAAGAGAAATTGAGTAAAGATGATTCTGATTCTTTTTTTGGAGGACTAAGAAGTTTTACAAATCAACTTTACAACCAAATATATAGATATATAAAAAGTGTTATTGATTGGAAAACTATCCGTGTTGATATTATTGACAATTTTGCTTCTATTATAATGGAGTTGGGATCATATCAATTGAAACATCTTTCAATAGTGTCGTTGTTATTACCATATTCAAGTATTTTGAAAACATCTGCATTAATTGCTTTACTTGAAAATCATTTATTCTCAAGTAATGCTATAATTAGAAATGATGCTGCTAATGCTCTTATTGTTCTAGCCGAAAAAAATGTAGGAATTCAGAAGTTAGTAAAAAAAATCATCACATTTGTAGAATTATCTCAGAGTGAATCAACAAGTAATTATATTGATATACTAACTGAACTATTCTTGATTAAAGCGATTGGTAAAGAAGCACAAAGTGAAATCAAAACATTATTAAATAAACTTTATAATAATGTTAATCAATATCCGATATCTGAGGAATATAAAACAGATATTTATTATGCTACTAATAAATTGGCCGGTGTTATATCTGTATTGGGATCATCTTTTTCACCCGATATGAGTAATACAATTCAGATGTGGAAAAAATTCTCAATGAATGAAAATGTATTCAACGATGTAAGGGTTGGATTTGAAGTTGGTGAAGTTTTGTCAAAGAAGATTATTTAATATTGGATAAAATTATTACCTTTGTATTTAGAAAAAGCGTTCTTTTCAATAATGCAGAATAAGACAGATAAGGGAATTTCGCTCGTTTCTAAATCGTTACCTGTCGTAAATTCTAATTCTGTAAATCGCTCGTTCTCAGCGTGAAAGAAGAAATGCTATGACTCGCCATATGGAACGTAATGTGCTTCTGTATCTTAGCTTTCTTAAGCCAATTTTTTAGAGGGTAATTTATCATACTTCGACTGAGCCCCTTGAAGACTTTACCCGTTCCTACTTCTCCGCAAAGTTCAAAAGCTTCATGGCTGATAGGGAGCGTAGCTTCTGTTTTGGTCTTTTGAGTACGGATACGAATGCAGTAACCTTGATCGGGAGCGATGCCAAAGTCCGACCATTGCAGGTTCATTATGTCGCTGATACGAAGCCCTGTCAAGCAGGAGAATAGAGAAGCGGCTTTGAGAACGGGGATATCACAAGGCGTGGTGGCTAATTGCTTCACCTCGTCCAAAGTCAAATACTCTTTCTTTACGTCCTCATATTCAATCTTCTCTAAGAAGTCGTTGATGTTCTCACGGAGTAGTTTATCACGATAGGCGATTTTCAGCAGACCTCTGAACGTGGAGTAGTAGCCTGCTGCCGAATTGAGCGATACTTTATGTTCGGTGTGTTTTAGCTGTTTGGCATTCAGAAGGTAAGCCCGAAACCGTTTACAGAGATCGACATTCACTTCACCAAAGGTACATTTGCCCTGTACGAAGTTTGAGAAATGGGCGTAGACTACCTTCCATTTCTGATCTTTGGTACGCATCATTTTAGCGAAATAGGCAAGGAAATCGGCTTTCATTTTATGCTTGTCTAAGAAACCGAACTCCTCATTGATTAGTGATTGCACCCGGATGCAGCGGATGGCTTCGGCTTTGTTTAACATATCGTTGTTGAACTCACGCTCCATCTCGTTCTTTGGGTGGGCGTAGATGTAAATGCCGAGATACTCCCGACGGCTCATAATCATTGTTTCGGGATGGCGAATTGCCGGATAATAATCGAGGTAAAGGGAAATTTTTTCGTTACGGATGGCTCTTTGGCGAACCGTAACTTTGGTACATGTGTGCGTCATACGATTGTTATTTAAATGTTTATACTTGTTTTATGATTGCAAAGAAAATTGGTGATATGATGGTGACTACCGTCACCGCTTAATAACTTACTCTATTTTGGGACCACCCAAAAGTCTGTCAAGCTCCGGTCGGGAGATCTTGACGTATTTACCGACCTTCACTCTGGGGATATTGTGGTATTTGGCGTAATGATAGAGTTGATCTCGTGTGAGATTGAACTTTGCCATTGCTTCTGCTACCGTATAATATTGTGGCTCGTCGGGTTGTGCTACGCCTTTAGCTATGTCGAAATGCTTTTTGGAGTAGCTAATCATGATGCCCTCTTTCTTTTTGGGTATAGCATTCTTCGAGGCAAGTGTGTAGATGGATGCCAACGTCATATCAAACTTCTCCTGAATTTCCTGTACGGTGTACCACTCGGTGATCTCCGGATTAGCAGCTTTCTTCGAGAAATAATTGTCGATATGCTTTTTGCTCCAATAGGTTTTGCCTCGATTGAAGGTTCGTGGAATATTGTGTTTCTTAGCTACAACGAATATCCATGAATCGACTACATTATATTTCTCTTTGACTTCGACCGTGGTGTAGAACTCGGTGATAGGGACTTTCTCTTTGGGCAACCTTTTATTATAAGCAGTCGTGTTCTCGAAAAGAGTATCAATGTCCTTCCTTCTGATAAGTGTCTTTCCTTTAAACTGAACAGCTTTTATAGTCTCGTCCGCCAAATAACGATAGATGGTCGCTCTACTAATCCCTAAAAGTTTAGTGGCCTCAATGGGATTAAAGAACTCTCTGTGCTCTAAATCCTTTGTTGCCTCATTCTGTTCTTTAAGAGATAACTCTTTTTGATAGGAGATAATACGCTCTTGTCTTACCCTCTCTTTGTAGGCTAAGCTGGCACACCTGTGTGAGCAATAGGATGTGCTCATTTTGTGGGCTGTGAAAACCTGTTCACACCACTTACATTTCTTCTTGATGTCAATGTTACTACTCATTTTTTCGCTTGTTATTTCGCCAAAACTGTCTCATGGCGTCTCACCACGTCTCATGATGTCTCAATTCTCTACTACCTATCCAGTGAGAAATAGGTTGCAAACCTCCGAGACCCAAATACGGTACAAAAATGAGCTGAAAAACAAGTATAAACGATAACCATCGTCCATACGAGCAAAAAGAAAGGCGCTCAAAATGAACGCCTTATTAATCAATAGTAATCTATGCTAATCGTTGGTAATCACCAATTACTTGCCGACGCAAAAATGTTCGAAAATATTCCCAAGTACCATATCGTTCGTAACTTCCCCTGCA
>OGOH01000554.1_pt1 | contig 29331 bp, 28 predicted proteins | sample 1552571 | NCBI WGS metagenome assembly OGOH01 (sample SAMEA2580170, study PRJEB22360) | human gut metagenome | biome: human gut; feature: human-associated habitat; material: faeces | place: Denmark | collected 2008/2010
ATTCCATAGTGTTCGCAAATCTTTAAGTTATCCTGTGTGATCGGATTCTCGAACATTCTCGTATTCATCGCCGGGCTGATGATCTTCTTGCAGGTACAGGCGAGAACCGTGGTCGTCAGCATATCGTCGGCAAGTCCGTGTGCCAGCTTGGCGCAGACATTGGCGGTCGCCGGGGCGATGATCGCGAGATCAGCTTTTTTCGCCAGCTCGATGTGTTCCACTTCAAATTTAAAATTACGGTCAAAGGTGTCGGTCAGGCACTTATTGACCGTCAGGGTCTCAAAGGTCAGCGGTGTGATAAATTCCAGCGCATTTTTGGTCATAATCACGTGTACATCCGCGTGCTGTTTCTTCAAAAGGCTGGCAAGGTTCGCCGCCTTGTATGCGGCGATTCCGCCGGTTACTCCCAAAATAATCGTTTTTCCAGTTAACATAATATATATCCTTTCGGTTTGTACTCTGGTTTTCTGGGTCATTTTCGAACAGCATAGCATCTGGAGGAAAAATTGTAAACCCTTTTTGGCTTCCGTTCTCTGCCAGATTTTTTGGTAAGCGCACATAACAGGAGAGGAAAGAAACATGTATTTTGTGAAAAGACAATAAAAAACAGTACATATTCTGGTAGAATTGTTGGTTGTATGTTGAAAAGTGATGTGATATAGTGTGAAAGTGTCTGCTGACTGTCCTGGTTTTCACTGGATGTGAACAGGGGCAGGCGGCAGCAGTTGTATTGTATCCCATAGAAAACAGGCACCGAACGTGCTGGCAGCAAATCCGCGGAAAGGGTAGAAGAAAGAAACTTCTGCCGGAATGTGCGTATCTGCATACGGATCTGTATCTGAGATGGAGAATCATACCGGAAGAGACGGGGAATTAAAATGCCCTGGCTCGCAGCTTTTCTGGATGGTATCGCCGGAAAGAACGGAATTTGTAAGGATTTTATGCACATGATATTGGCGCAGGTAAGCGGCAGTCTGGTGAACAGAAGGTGCAGCAGGTTTTTCGAACGGGAATAATAACAAGGAGGAAAATTTCATGAACACAACAAACAACACATCTAAACTTGTCATCTTAGGTCTTATGACCGGCATTCTTCTGCTGATGGCGTATACTCCCCTCGGATATCTGAATATTGGGCCGCTGGCGATTACATTTAATGTGATTCCGGTTGCGATCGCGGCGATCACACTGGGACCGGCAGGCGGCGCAGCGATCGGTGCAGTTTTCGGCATGACCAGCTTTTTACAGTGCATCGGCATCGGCGGCAGCAGTGCGATGGGCGCAATGCTTTTCAGCATTAACCCGTTTCTGGCATTTGTGCAGAGATTCGTTCCACGTATGCTGGATGGCCTTCTGTTAGGATACATTTTCCAGTTTGTACGCCGCAGAACCGATGTGTACATGGCAAGTCTGGTAACCGGATTCTGTTCCGCGTTTTTAAATACAGTTTTCTTTATGACGGCTTTGGTCGTTCTGTTTGGCAATACCGAATATATGCAGGGGCTGATCGGTGGAAAAAATATCATCCTGTTCGTATGCGGTTTCGTAGGAATCAATGCAGTATGCGAGATGGTATCGTCCACAATCCTCACCGGTGCAGTCGGCGCAGCGCTTTACCGGGCAAAATTTGTACCGGCTCTGGAGAAAAGCAGGGGGTAAGACAGTATGATTTTGGCATTGGATATCGGAAATACGAATGTGGTTCTCGGTTGTATTGCGGATGGGAAAATCCTCTTTACCGAGCGGATGGCGACAGACAGTGGGAAAACAGAGCTTGACTATGCGATTTCCCTGAAAATGGTGCTGGAGCTGCGGGAAATCAAGGTAAGTGAAATCACCGGCGCGATCATCGGTTCGGTAGTACCGCCGGTTACATCCCTGATGCGGGAGGCGATCCGCAAGGTGACGGGGCAGGAAGCCCTGGTCGTCAATGTGGATATGAATATCGGTCTGGAAGTGCTGATGGACAATCCGTCCTCCGTCGGTACCGATCTGATCGTCGGCGCCGTCGCGGGAATTAACCGGTATCCGGTGCCGCTCATTCTGATCGATATGGGAACGGCAACCACCATCTGCGTGGTGAATGAGAACAAGCAGTACATCGGCGGCATGATTCTGCCGGGTGTGGCCGTCTCGCACGATGCCCTCGCAAGCCGCACCGCGCAGCTGCCGAAGGTCGCGTTCGAGCTGCCGAAGCACACCATCGGCACAAATTCCGTAGATTGCCTCAAAAGCGGCCTGCTCTACGGCAACGCCGGCGCACTGGACGGCCTCATCGACCGCATCAACGTGGAATTAAACACCCCCTGCACGGTCGTCGCAACCGGCGGACTCTCCTCCGTCATCGCGCCCCTTTGCCGCAACAAGATCATCTTAGATGACGACCTGCTCCTTAAAGGGCTCTCCATCCTCTTTGAAAAAAACAAACCGAAAAACTGAAGACGCCCCGGCGCTTCAAGTCAATACAATACACACAAAAAGCACGCAGATTTTCATGCTCTGCGTGCTTTCTTTATGTCCGTTTATACGCCGAACCCCCGTCTTTCCGCCTCTTTCAAAAGTGCCGGCTGAATTTCCGGGTACGTCCAGTTTTCCGGCAGAGCGTCGCATAATACAATTTTCTCCATCTCGCTGTGTATCTCCCCAAACGATGCGATTTCCGCATAAAACAGCCCGCCGAACGCTTCCTCGCCCGTCTCGTTCACGCGCGTTTTGCCCGTCACGGAGTACACGCAGATCGGACGAATCTCAAATTTCACCGCACCCGTTTCTTCCATAAGCTCGCGCTTCGCCGTCTCTGCAATCGCCTCCCCCGTCTCTCTGTGCCCGCCCGGAAACTCCAGCGTCTCGCGCTTCTTGTGCTTACAAAGCACCCATTTTCCGTCATGCTTCGCAATAACAACCGCAAAACGCAGCAGCTCGTCTTTCACATCTTCGTAAAACTTAACCGCCAACATAAAACGCCCCCGAATTTTCACGCTCTCTCGTCAATCGTTGTCAAAAGTTTTGCTCAACGCAACCTCACTTCTTCCTCCGCTCCGCCTTCCACGCTTCAATCTGCCGCAGTCGCTCCTTCACCCTTGCTTCGCTGCCCTGTTCCGTCGGTCTGTAATACTTCTTCCCGGCAAGCGAATCCGGCAAGCACTGCATCGCGGTCAGCTTTTCCGCCGTATCGTGCGCATATTCGTACCCCTCGCCGTAATGCAGCTCCTTCATAAGCTTTGTTGGCGCGTTGCGGATGACGAGCGGCACCGGCTCGGAGAGCATTTTCTGTGCGTCCCTTTTCGCACTCTCATACGCCACATACAGCGCGTTTGATTTCGGCGCCATCGACAAATACACCACGGCGTGCGTCAAATTCACCGAGCACTCCGGCATACCGATAAAATGGCTCGCCTGATACGCCGCCACGGCGATCTCCAGTGCGCGGCTGTCCGCCATGCCCACGTCCTCGCTCGCGAACCGAATGAGCCGCCGCGCCACATACAGCGGGTCTTCGCCCGCCTCCAGCATACGCGAAAGCCAGTAGACCGCCGCGTCCGGGTCGCTGTTGCGCATCGATTTGTGCAGCGCCGAGATGATGTTGTAGTGCTCCTCGCCGGTTTTGTCGTACAAAAGCGACTTGCGGCTGATGCACTGCTCCAGCGTCTCCATCGTCACGGTCGTCTTGTCGCCCTCGCGGTGCCCGTTCAAAACGACCATCTCCAGCGTTCCCAGCGCCGTTCGCGCGTCACCGTTTGCAAACGCTGCAAGCATTTTCAACATCTCATCGGTGATCTCCACCGTCTGGTTACCGAAGCCGCGCGGGTCTTTGATTGCGCGCTTCATCAGCTCCACAAGCTCATCCTCGGAAAGTGCCTGCAAAACGAACACCTTGCAGCGCGACAAAAGTGCGGCGTTCACCTCAAACGAGGGGTTCTCTGTCGTCGCACCGATGAGCACGATGCTGCCCTTTTCCACAAACGGCAAAAACGCGTCCTGCTGCGCCTTATTAAAGCGGTGGATTTCGTCGATAAACAGCAGCGTGCGCTCACCCATACGATGGTTCTGCTCCGCCTCGCTCATCACGCCGCGAATTTCCTTGATGCCGCTCGTCACGGCGCTGAAATTGATGAAATTCGCCTTCGTCCGCGCCGCAATGATCTGCGCCAGCGTCGTTTTACCCACGCCCGGCGGCCCCCAGAAAATCATGGAAGACACGCGGTCTTCTTCAATCAGCTGCCGCAGCACCTTGCCCTTGCCGAGCAAATGGCGCTGCCCCGCAAATTCCTCCAGCGTCCGCGGCCGCATCCGCGTCGCAAGCGGCATGTCCTGCCCCGCCCGGTTTCCAAATAAGCTCTGCTGTTCCATTTCGCGTCTCCTTCCGTCTGCAAAACCTGCATAAGCCCTGACTTTTTATCACGCAAACCTGCGCAAATTACATTCAATCCGCCTTCCGCAAAAACAGCCTTCCCGCTCGATCTGCTCTTGCATTACGCTTCGCCCCTCTCCGTTTTCCACCATCATTAACGATTAAAACCGCATTTTATCTTACTTTTCCACCGTTTTTGCCATCATGGTCAAAAGTCTGCGCACGGCGCGCTGCCAGCGTTTGGTGACGCCTTTGCCGTGCCCGCCTTGATTCCACTCGAAGAATACCTTGCAGCCGTGATTGCTTAAAATCTCCTTCGCCATTTCCGTGCAGTCGCCCACTGTCCGCATGACGGGCGGGCCGCCGAGCGGTTCGCGGTCGCCGAGGGATAAGTATATTGCGGTGTCCTTTTTAGGCGGACAGTTCTCCAAATATTTCAAAAACTGCGGGTACCACAAAGAGCCGGAAAGGCTTGCACCTGCACCGAATTTTTCCGTTTTCGTCAGCGCCCAAAGCGCAAATAATCCGCCGAGCGAATACCCCAGCAGCGCACAGTTTTCGGGTTCCGTCGGCGCGCCGAAACGCTCCTCTAAATACGGCAGCGCCGTGTCTGTCAGGAATTTTAAGTAGTCTTCCCCGCCGCCCGAAAACGGCTCACCGGGCCAAATGGGCTCCGCTTCCCATGGGGTGAAATCCCGGCCGCCGTCGATTTCCGTAGAAAAAAATAATACCTCCGGCGCATCTTCGGCGAGTAGCATCATCAGCTTTTCCATCTCCCACCCGCACAGCACATAGAGCCGCTTGGGCTTTCCCTCCGGCAAAAGGCAGGTGCAGCGACGGCCATTGAGCGTGAATACAATCGGATTTTTGGGCATAGTATCCCCCTTAAAAAACGGAGGCCTGTTCGTTCACTGCACGCAAAACGCGGTTTTGTGCACGCTCACGCACACCGTTTTAATCGAACTATTGTTTCTTTTAGCCAGTATAACACATTTTTTCGCAAAAAGCAAGGACATGAGAGGCCATCACAGGACATCTTTTTGCACAAACATCCCGGCCGAAATTTTACGACCGGGATGTTGCTTAAAGCTTCAATTTCAGTTTACTTGCACAACTCATCTGCGAGGGCGTCAATCTGGGCGCGGGAGGCATCGTTCAAGGCGCACTTTACGGTGACGGTGGTATCCGTGTAGGTGAGGTTCTTGCTCGTTTCCAGCATCTTTTTCATGACCTTTGCCGCCATAGGCGCCCACGCGCCGTTTTCAATCATGCCGACGGTGCGGCCCTGATAGTTGCGAGCGGTGAGATGGTCGATAAAGCTCTGCATGTGCGGGAAAATCGTCGCATTATAGGTCGTTGTGGCGAGCACGAGCTTGCTGTAACGGAACGCATCGGCAACGGCCTCCGCCATATCGCAGCGGGCGAGATCTGCGACAACGACGTTCGGGCAGCCGCGCTGATTCAGCTTTTCGGCAAGCTCCTCCACAGCTTCTTTCGTATGGCCGTAGACGGAGGTGTAGGCGATGACAACGCCCTCGTCCTCGACCGCGTAGGACGACCATGTGTTGTATTTATCAAGATAATAGCCGAGGTTTTCGTTTAAAACCGGGCCGTGCAGCGGGCAAATGATGGCGATGTCGAGCGCGGCGGCTTTTTTAAGGAGCGCCTGCACCTGTGCGCCGTACTTGCCGACGATGCCGATGTAGTAACGGCGGGCTTCGTCTGCCCAATCTTCCTCCACGTCAAGCGCACCGAACTTGCCGAAGCCGTCTGCGGAGAAGAGGACTTTATCTGTACTGTCGTATGTGACGATAACCTCCGGCCAGTGCACCATGGGCGCGGTGACAAACGTCAAAGTATGACGACCGAGCTTGAGCGTACTGCCCTCGCCGACGACAACCTTGCGCTCCGGGAAATCCGTGCCGAAGAACTGCTGCATCATGACGAACGCCTTGGCAGAGGAGACAATCTGCGCCTCCGGGTATGTCTCCATAAAGACAGCGATATTGGCGGAATGGTCCGGCTCCATGTGCTGCACAACGAGGTAATCCGGGCGACGGCCGTTAAGCTCCGTTTCGAGGTTTTGCAGCCATTCCACGCCGAAGTGGGCGTCTACCGTATCCATGACGGCAACTTTTTCATCGAGGATGACATAGGAATTATAGGACATGCCGTTTTCTACGGTGTACTGTCCCTCAAAAAGGTCTACGTCGTGGTCGTTTACGCCGATATAGCGAATATCTTCTGTTACAAACATGTAAAAGCACTCCCTTATGTTCTGAATGTTCTGATTTCAGTATACCACAGTTTTCGCACGATGCAAATGCTTTTTAAAGATAGTGAAATGCCAAGCGTAACGCGGACAGATTCAGTGTGAAGCTGTGCGACCTGTGCCGAAAGCTTGTGGGGAAGAATACCACAGTACGTGTGATACGCAAAAACGGCGCTCCCGATTGGGAACGCCGTCTGTATGCTGTTTATAAAACCGATTAGTTGAGGATGGTCTTCTCGGTTTCTTTGTCGAAGAGGTGCATCTTGTTCATGTCGAGAGCGATCGTGATCTTGTCACCGGTCTTAGCGGTGGAAGTCGGCTCAACACGAGCGGTAAGAGCATTGCCTTCGCAGTTGAGGTACAGATAGGTCTCTGCGCCCATCAGCTCGGTAACTTCAACGTCAGCCGTAGCTCTGGACTCCGGATGCTTCTCGATGAACTCCGGCTCATCGTGTACGTCTTCCGGACGGATGCCGAAGACGATCTCTTTGCCAACATAGTTAGCGATTTCATCGTTAGCCTTGTTAGCCGGAACCTTAATCTTAGCTGCGCCGAAGGTGACGTAGTAATCTGCGCCTTCCTTAACAAGGGTAGCATCGATAAAGTTCATCTGCGGGGAGCCCATGAAGCCTGCAACGAATTCGTTGACCGGCAGATCATACAGGTTCTGCGGGGTATCGACCTGCTGGATGAAGCCGTCCTTCATAACAACGATTCTATCACCCATGGTCATAGCCTCGGTCTGGTCATGTGTAACGTAAATAAAGGTGGTGCCGAGTCTCTTATGAAGCTTAGCGATTTCGGTTCTCATCTGTGCACGGAGCTTAGCGTCCAAGTTGGAAAGCGGCTCGTCGAGCAGGAAGACCTTCGGGTCACGGACAATAGCACGGCCGAGAGCAACACGCTGTCTCTGACCACCGGAAAGAGCCTTCGGCTTTCTGTCGAGCAGGTGAGAGATATCGAGGATACGAGCAGCCTCTTCAACGCGGCGCTTAATCTCATCCTTCGGGGTCTTTCTGAGCTTCAGACCGAATGCCATGTTGTCATAAACGGTCATGTGCGGGTACAGAGCGTAGTTCTGGAACACCATTGCGATATCTCTGTCCTTAGGAGCAACATCGTTTGCGAGCTGGTCGCCGATGTAAAGCTCACCCTTGCTGATCTCTTCGAGGCCTGCGATCATTCTAAGCGTGGTGGACTTACCGCAGCCGGAAGGACCAACGAGAATGATGAACTCCTTGTCTTCGATGTCCAAGCAGAAATCTGTAACAGCGGTAACGCCGCCGGAATAGATTTTATAGACATTTTTAAGTGTTACACTTGCCATAAGATTTTTCCTCCTGATGATAGGTTGTTATACGTCAGAGCCTGGCAGCCATATGTGACGAACAACGTCTCTTTTCAATGCACTAAGTATAGCAGAAAATCGGGTCCCTGAACAGTCCTTATTTGCCCAAACTTTTTCCTTTGAGTTTAGTTAAAATAAATAAACGGCAAAAATTCTTGATGCTTTTTGTTCAGATTATTTGTGCAGGTTTTTCAAAAACCAACGCTGCGGCGCTCGGATCGAGAATTTTCGCTTCGCCGGGCGTAAGTGTGGGATCGAGCGTTAAAGCGCCGATGGATTCGCGGTGAAGGGCCGTGACGGTCTTGCCGCACGCTGAAAACATACGCTTGACCTGATGGAACTTCCCCTCCCGAATTTCCGTCCACGCGATGTGAGGATCGTCCTTACTGATTTCGAGCACGGCAGGGGCAAACTCGTTTTCGCCGCTTTTGATGCCGGCGGCAAAGCGCGCGATGTCGCTTTCTTCGGCGGGCAGGTCGAGCGTGGCGCGGTAACGCTTCCAGACGTGGCTTTTCGGCGCCAACATGCGGTGGGCGTACTCGCCGTCGTTCGTTAAAACGAGAAGGCCGGTGGTGTCCTTATCGAGACGGCCTGCAGGGAACAGATCGCGGCGCTTAAGCTCCGGCGGCAGGAGGTCTAAGACGGTCTCTGCGCGGCTGTCACGCGTGGCGGTGAGCACGCCCGAGGGCTTATAGAGCATGATGTACACAAACGCGCTGTACCGCACGGGCTTCCCGTTGACGGTGATCTCATCCTTTTCGGGGTCGATCTGGATATCGCTTTTGCGCACGGCTTGTCCGTTGACGGCGACGGCACCGCTGCGCACCAGCGTGCCGACCGCCTTGCGGCTGCCGATATTTTCGTTTGAAAGGAATTTATCAAGTCTCATGTTGTTTCACTTTCCGTTGGATTTTGTGTGGATTCGCCGGTGTTCGGCGCGGGCGACGCGCTCTCTTTGATGACCGACTTCGGCATCTCATAGCGGGCGCTGTCTGCCGCAAAGCCGTGCATGAAGCCATCCTCTGCGCCGGACGCGACATCGCCGCCGATGATATTGCCCTCAAAGACGAGGAGCGTTGCGAAGACGCCATCGGGCGTATTCGGGTAGTTTGTGATGCGGTAGCGGTACTGCGTGCACTTTTCGCCGGCATAGGGCAAAAGGTCGAAACCCTGCGCCTGCTGCATCGTATTATACGCCGCATAGACATCGTTAAATTTTGCGGGAATGACGACCTCGCGCACATCCTGCGGCTCCGCTTCTGCCTCCCAGCCGAAGGACGTTAAAAACGCGAGGCGCTCCTCCCCCGTCATACCGGGGAATGTCTGTCGCTTTTCGCCGCGCGGGATGAGGAAAAACGCGCTGACGGCTATGGCGATGAGCACAAGCACCGCCAAAATTCGTTTTTTGTTCGCGCCGAGCGATACAATCATATTGCTGCCACCTTTCACCGCAGAAAACCGGGTAAGACTTTCTTTTCGGTCATAGGTATGCGGGGCGGCTATGCTTTATGCTTCCTCGGCGGCGGCGAGAAAATGCACGCCGTACTGCTCGAAAAAGAGCGTATAGCCGTTAAAATGCGGCATGCCGTTTTGAAAGGTGATCTCGTAGTTTTGGAACGATTCCGAAAGGCCGGTGCCGCGGCACTTGGAGATGCTCTCTTTGAGCGTCCAGTACGCCAGAAAGCGCGCGGCGGGATTGGGGCTGCTTTGTATGTCCCAAAGCTCTGCGGGCGTACAGACGCGCTCTGCGGCACTCCCCCGCACGCGGCGGGGATATTCGGCATCGATGCCGACATTTTTCCGCGACACGGCGCAGCAAACGATGCCCTTCGTGTGGCTCAGGCTGATATGGGGCATGTTCTCCCCTTTTAAATACGGCTTGCCGAGCGGAGTTTTTTCCACAACGGGCGATGCGATGCCCCACTCGTCCTTTAAGACGCGATACAAAAGTGCGTAGGCACGGTCATGCAGCTCCTTTTGCGTGAGCGAGGGCGGAACGTTTTCCACATAGCGACGCATCAGTTTTCCTTCTTTTCATCCATCCACGCACGCAAGCGGCGCAGTGCTTCGTCTGTGCGGTCGTTTTTCATGGTCGGGAAGGCGCGCAGCAAACGGCGCTGGGTGTGACGCTGGAGCTTGGAGGTAACGCTGTTCCACTGGGCACGGAGGTCTTCGGCAGACTTCTGTGCTTTCACACGGCGGTCTTCCAGCGACGCACGGTATTCTTCGTACTTCTCCGAAAGCTGAGCGCGCTGTGCCTGAAGCTTCTCTTCGAGGACAGGGCGGGCTTTTTCGTTGAACTCCTGCTTCTGCTCGGTGATCTTCTCGTCTGCAAGGAGCGTCAGGCGACCGAGGCCGTTCGAGATAGCGTCGCTCTCTTTGCGCAGACGCGCGGACATATCGTTGATGACGGTGAGCTTTTCGTTGAGCTTGCGGATGGTAAGCACGGTGACGATGGTATCCGTGATAAACAGCGCGATGAAAATACCGACCAGAATTGCGCCGAGCGTGAAGGGAATCCAGTGCACGAGAGACGCGATAGCCGTATGAACAATGCGAATGACGACGACGACACACAGGCCCCAGAGGATGCTGAATTTTAAGCAAATATAGCCGCCGAGGTTGAAGGGCTGGTTGGAATAGTCCCACCACGTGGTGTGGAAGAATTTTTTGAGCGCCCAACCGCCGACAAGCTCGATGGCGCTGGTGAGCAGCGCGCCGCCGATAAACAGCAAGGGGATGTTATCCGAAAACGGCAGCAAAACGAGCAACACGAGCGACATGCCAAAGCCGTAGATGGGGCACACGGGGCCATTTAAGAAGCCGCGGTTGACGAACTTGCCGGTGGTGACGGTGGCAAAAATGACCTCCGAGCACCAGCCTAAAAACGAATAAATGGTAAAATACCAGAGCAGATCATAAAATGTCATGGGTCTCCCCCTAATTATGGATAGATTTTGAGCGAAAAGGGGCATACTGCACCGTGCCGTGCGGTATGCCCCGGTTGTTCGGTTTTACGGCGTTCTACGCAAATCAAACGCAGATGTTTTCGCCGACAAGGCCGACGTACTGACCCTCTTCTGCCGCTTCCGGGTGCATAAGCAGCCACTTGTTGCGGGCGAAAAGCATTTTGTCTTCCTCGGTCTTCGGCGCGCGCTTTTCGATGTCGGTGTTCGTGCCCTTCGGCAGCGCGACGACGCACTTGAAGCCGCCGTCGTTTGCATTGCACGGCGCATAGTGCAGCGTGGTGGCGTAAACCTCGATAACGGTGCCGGCGGGCACGAGGAACGCTTCGACCTTAGACGTATCGTACTTGCCGTTTTCGATGTCCTGCTCGGAGCCGATGAGCAGGATGAGGTCGGTGACGGCGATGTTTACTTCACTATCGCGGTGATATTCGAGACCGTTTAACTTATGGTTGTTGCCGTTGCAGTAGCCAATCTGCACAGGCATGCCGCCGTAGAGCGTGTAGGCGATGCCTTTGGCGGACGCGCAGCTTTCGAGAGATTCTGCACCGGGCACATAGACGACGTTCTCAGGGCAGGGCGTTTCCGCCATGGCGGCGATAATGTCGGAGCAATCGAGCCCCGTGATGACTTTGCCGTACTTCTTAAAAGCGGCATCCGAAACATTCTGAATTTTCATGGTTTTTCATCCTTGCTTTCTGTTTTGAATCTAACCACATTATACCGAGGTGCAGAGGAAATTGCAAGACGCTAAGAACGTAAAAAGTTTTGCGCAAGCTTTTTCAAAAGCTTGCAGGTTCTTAGGGCAGCGCCCTAAGCCGTCGTCCACAGCCGACAAAACACCTTTTACCTACACCAAAACTAGGAAACCCAGTTGCATGGGTTTCCTAAAAAGGCGAAGCCTTTTGATAAAAAGCCCAGACAGAGAAAAAGCTCTCCGAAAGTGATTTTCGAAGAGCTTTCAATATACTTCTATTGACGCAGTTGTTACATCATCTCGCGCTTGCGCTTTTGTTTTTTCCAGATGATGATGGCGATGTAGACTGCGAGGAAGACTAAGATGATGGCGATGAGAACCGCGGATTGGCCGGGGCCGCCCATTTTGACCTCTGCCCAGAGTGTATCGAGCAGATTGCTCGTCTCGCTCGGGAGATTGACGAAAACCTCCGTGCGGTCGAGCACGTCCTGATCCGGGTAGTAGATGGGATTTGCGACGGCGTCGGGATCAAGATAGTCTTTCGCGGCGGTCTCCGGGGTGGCGTAGCCGACGAAATCCATGTTCGCACCGGAAATTTCGGGGTCACACATGAAGTTGATGTACAGTTCGGCTTCTTTTTTGTGCTCGGCCGTTGCCGGGATGCACATGGCATCGACAAAGTAGTTCGTGCCCTCTTCCGGGACGATAAACTTGATGTTTTCGTTATTTTCGACAAGCGTACCGGCATCGCCGGAATAGTACGGTGCAAGCCACGCTTCACCGCTTTCCATTTTGTCAAAAATCTGATCCATGACGTACGCCTGTACGAGGGGCTTCTGCTCTTTTAAAAGCATAGCCGCCTGCTCCCACTCGCTTTCGTCGGTGGAATTGAGGGAGAAGCCGAGGCGCTCCTGTGCGATGGCGAACGCGTCGCGCGGGTTATCGAACATCAAAATCTTGCCGCTGTACTGCTCGTCCCACAAAATAGACCAGCTGGTGACGGGCTCGGTGACATAATCGGTATTATAGAACAGGCCGACGGTGCCCCATGTGTACGGCACGGAGAATTTGTTTTCGGGGTCGTAATCGGGGTTTCGGAACTGCTCGTCGATGTACTCGAAATTCGGGATATTGCTGAAATCCAGCTCCGCGAGCATGTTCTCGTTCATGAGCTTTGAGATCATGTAATCGGACGGGACAATGACATCGTAGCTTGCGCCGCCGCCTGCGAGTTTGGAGTACAGCGACTCGTTGCTGTCGAACGTGGTGTAGTTGACCTCGATGCCGGTGCGACGGGTGAACTCGGCATTGACGTCAAGCGAGCCCTCGGTGCCGTTTGAAATATACTCGCCCCAGTTGTAGACATTGATGGTCACACCGGTGGGCTCTGCGGTGGGGTATTCTTCGGAAAAATCCCAGTCGTCGGCTTCATCGGCAAAGGCGGGCACGCCTGCGGTGCAGAACACCAGAAGCGCAAAAAAGATGGCAAAAAATTTCTTTTTCATCAGGCACGCTCCCTTTCTGCCTTTTTGGCACGGCGCTCTTCACGTCCCTGGCGGACATTGATGATGATGAGCAAGAGCATGATGCACACAAAGAGCACGGTGGAAAGCGCGTTGATCTCCGGGGAGATGCGCTTTCTCGTCATGGAATAAATGTAGATGGGCAGCGTCTGCGTGGTGCCGCTTGTGAAGTAGCTGATGACGAAATCATCGATGGAGAGCGTGAACGCCATGATCATGCCGGTGACGATGCCGGGCATGATCTCCGGCAGCACGACTTTAAAGAACGCGCGTACCGGCGGGCAGCCGAGATCCTGCGCGGCCTCGAAGAGGTTCGGGTTCATCTGGCGCAGCTTCGGCAGAACGGACAGGATGACATACGGCAGGCAGAACGTGATGTGCGCGATGATGAGCGACGCCATGCCGAGGCTTTTGCCGCCGAACAGGCTGACTGCCGCGACGAACAGAAGCATCATGGAAACACCGGTGACGATTTCCGGGTTGACCATGGGAAAATTGGTGATGTTCATCATGACCTTTTTCGGCATACGCTTCATGCGGTTGATACCGACCGCCGCCATGGTGCCGAGTACAGTGGAAGCGAACGCGGAAACGACGGCGATGATCAATGTATTGAGCAGCGCCTCCAGAATATAGCGATCCTCAAACAGGCGCTGATACCAGCGCAGTGTAAAGCCGGAAAACTGGGTGCGGCTTGCGGTATCCGTATCGTTGAACGAGAAGATGATGAGCACGATGATGGGCGCGTAAAGAAAGATGAAAATGAGCGCCGTATAGACTTTGGAAGCCGTTTTCACAGAATCATACCTCCTCCCACATTTTCACCGTCGTCGAACTGGTTCATGATGCCCATGCAGATGAGAATGATGACCATGAGGACAAGTGAAATGGCAGAGCCGAGGTTCGGGTTATACGCCGAGCCGAGGAACTGCATATCGATGAGGTCGCCGATGAGCAGGTTTCCGCCGCCACCGAGCATTTTAGAGATAATAAATGTGGAAACAGCGGGCACGAACACCATGGTAACGCCGGAAATGACACCGGGCATGCTCATGGGCAGGACAACTTTAAGGAAGACATTGCGGTTGTTTGCACCGAGATCCTGCGCAGCTTCGATAACGCTGTTGTCGATTTTGGTGAGCACAGAGTAAATGGGCAGGATCATGTACGGGATGTAGTTATACACCATGCCGAGGACGACTGCGCCCGCGGTGTTGATCATGTGGATGCGCGGCAGACCGACGGCGGCGAGCATATTGTTGATGAGGCCGTTATCCTCAAGGAGGGACATCCATGCGTAGGTGCGCAGCAGGAAGTTCATCCACATGGGCAGCATGATGAGCAAAATGAGGAAGCTCTGGCGGTTCGGCGCCGCTTTGGCGATGGTATACGCGAGCGGGTAGCCGAGCAGAAGCGAAATAAACGTTGCGAGTGCGCCGAGCCAGATGGAACGCAGGAAGACGTTGGAATACTGGCCGACGCGCGCGATGTTATCTAACGTAAAAGCGCCGCTTTTATCGGTAAAGGCAAAGAATGCCACAAGACCCATGGGCACGATGATGAACAGCGTCATCCAGATCGTGTATGGGGCAGAGATGAGCTTAGTCCTCATGTTCGCTGCCCTCCTCCTGGAGCGCTTCCTCCATTTCGTCACTGAACGTGCTGTAATCGCCCATAGTGCCGGAGTAAACGGACTTCGCCATGACGTGAATGTCGTCCGGGGTGAGCGCAAGGCCAATCTTATCGCCGACGTTGGCGCTGTCGGTCGTCTGGATCATCCACTTAAAGCCGTCAACATCGACGATAATCTCATAGTGTACGCCCTTAAACGTGACGCTGGTGACGACGCCGTTGATGTGTGCGGCGGCGGAGCCGGTGGGCACGATGTCGATATCCTCCGGGCGGATGACGACGTCGACCGGGGCCATTTTGCCGAAGCCTCTGTCGAGCGACTTGAAGCGCTGACCGGCGACCTCGACGAGATAGTCTTCGATCATGGTGCCGTCGAGAATATTGCTTTCGCCGATGAAGTCCGCAACGAAGGCGTTTTTCGGTTCGTTGTAGATGTCAATCGGCGAGCCGATCTGCTGAATTTCGCCCTTATCCATGACGACGACCGTGTCACTCATGGAGAGCGCTTCCTCCTGGTCGTGCGTGACGAAAATGAACGTGATGCCGATGGCCTGCTGGATTTTTTTGAGTTCGTTCTGCATATCCTTGCGCAGCTTTAAATCGAGCGCGGAAAGCGGCTCATCGAGGAGGAGCACCTTCGGCTCGTTTGCGAGGGCGCGCGCAATGGCGACACGCTGCTGCTGACCGCCGGAAAGCTGGCCGACACCGCGGTGCGCCATGCCGTTCAGGTTCACCATATGCAGCATTTCGGTGACGGTCTTTTGAATTTCGTCTTCTTTCTTGCCTTTGAGACGCATGCCGAACGCGATGTTTTCATAGACGTTCAGGTGCGGGAAAAGCGCGTACTTTTGGAAAATCGTATTGACGGCGCGCTTATGCGGTGGCACGTTATTGATCTTCTCGTCACCAAAAAAGACATCGCCGCTATCCGGTGTGACGAAGCCGCCGATGGTGCGCAAAACCGTGGTTTTGCCGCAGCCGGAGGGTCCGAGCAGTGTTACGAACTCGCCGTCACCGATGGTGAGGTTGAAGTTCTTTAAGACCTGCTCGCCGTCAAACGATACTGCAATGTCTTTGAGCGTGATGATTGGTTTTAACATGGAAAGCATCCCCTTTGCGGTTTGGTGGGACCCTTGTCCCCCGAAAGTTGCGCGGTCTCAGTGAATCACACACCCCGGCTGCATGATGCGTACTGCTTCCGCAAAGGATTTTTCACGGCCGCAGGCTTTCGCCCGCGATCCGGCCGCGGCAGAAACACTTTTCCGAACAGGATAAAAGCAACACAACGCTTTGTGTGTTGCCCGTTTTAGCGACCTTTCCGGAACAGCCGATTTTATTTGGTTTTAGATGCAAACGCAATACGTTCAGTTTACGGAAAAAGTCAGGATTTGTCAACCGCTTTTGCGTAAAATATGAATAAAGTTTGACGATGGATTTGTGTGCATTTTTAAAAATGGGATTTTCAGGAATGTCAAAAAGAGATTTATGCGGGTTTGCGAAAAAAAGAGCGCCGCCCGAGAACCGAGCGGCGCCGAAAAGAGAGGAAAAGTATGTTTTTCCTTATGATCGGATTTATAAAGTGGAATGTGCGCGGCTTTGAAACGCAGTGTCATTCAGAGTGCGGTCACGCATGGGGCAATAAGCACGGGCCGAATGCACACGACGGCGGCGCATGGGGCGCACGGCAAACGAGAGACCTAAAAGCGCCAGCAGCACAACGGCCAAAAACGGCAGAATGCCCTTTGCAGACCACTTGGCGCCCGCCTGTACGGAGGCGTTGACGACGACAGCCTTCGGCTCTGCGGCCTCGGGCGCAGCCGCGGCGGAAACGGCGCTTTCGGCGTCATCGGTATCGACCGAAGTCCCCGTGAGGCTGTGCAGGGCAGTGCTGAGCATTTTATCTGCCATATCTCTGCCCTCTGCGCGCGCGACGGCTTCCAGCTGCGCGGCGACGGCGGTGTAATCGTCCCGGAGGTCTTCCGTCGGTTCGGCGGAAACGGTTTCGGTATCCGTTATCGCTTCATCGGTCTCATCCGCCAAAACGGGTGCGGCGGCGAGCAAAGCGATAAGCAAGGCCAAGAGCACCGGCACGGCATGACGCAGTGTGCGAAGAATGGCGCTTGCCGCCTCAACACTGTTTTCGGTTTTTATCTGCATTTCTGCCGCCTGCATGCACTTCTCACCTGACATTCAAAAATTACAAAGCAATAACATTTGTTACACTTCTGTTACATTTTAGCATACAGAGCGCTGAAAAGTCAAGAGGAAATGATTTGAAAAGTGCATAAAAAAGCCCCGTTTTTCTTGAAAACGGAGCTTTCGTTACAAAAGTTACAAGTTATGCCATAACAATGACGCTAAGCACGATATAGACGGCGTAGGCGGCGAGCATTAAAACGCCCTGCCAGCGCGAGAACTTCTTCGTGATGAGTGTGGGCACGACAGACAGAATGCCGATGATGAGACATGCCGGGATATCGACCATGGCGACGGTAGGCGACGCGGGGAGCTTGCTTCCGTAGATGAGCGCACATACGGGCAGAATCAAGGTCAGATCGATGATATTTGCGCCGATGATGTTGCCTGCGGAGAGCGAGCCCTGCTTTTTCGCGATGGCGGTGAGCGTGGTGACAAGCTCCGGCAGAGACGTGCCGATGGCGATGATGGTGACGGAGATGACGCGATCCGAAACGCCGCACATGGAAGCGAGCGCGGAGCCGTTATCGACAAGGAGCTGTGCACCGGCGACCGTGCCGACCGCACCGATGAGGAACTTGACAACATTGGTGATGACGGCTTTTTTCGTGACGGGCTCATCGAGCTGCTGACCCTTTGCCCCGCCCTTGACGGCGACGACGGCCTCGTGGATGTTGTCGTACATGGCAATGACGAAAATGATGATGAGCAAAATGCTGGCAACCACGCCGACGCCGTTATCAAACAGTGAGAAACATACGGTGACAGCGGCAGCCACGAGCATGAGAATCATTTTGAGCATGTAATCTTTGCGGCGGATTGCCATAGGAATGGCGACAAGCGCGATACCCATGATGAGACCGAGGTTCGCCGTGACGCTGCCGATGGCGTTGCCGATGGACATATCCACCATGCCGATGCCGCTGCCGGGCGAAAGTGCCTCTGCGGCACGTGCGTCGAGCGCCGCGAAGATGGAGACGAGCAGCTCCGGCAAAGTGGTCGCGAAGCTGACGACCGTTGCGCCGACAATAAGCTTCGGAATGCCGGAAGCTTCCGCCATCCACGATGCGGCATCCACAAAGAAATCGCCGCCCTTGATGATGAGCACGAGACCCACGATGAGCAGCAAGACTGTAATTGCAATTTCCATTTGCAAATTCCCCTTTTTTACGCTTTCAGAGCGTTTTCGTTTTCTTCTTCCGCAAGATTATGCGGAGAAAGACATTATTTCTATTATAGCGGGGAACCGCGGGAAAATCCAGTCTTATTTGCCTTTTTTGTCAAATTTTACGGTTTTATTCGTCGGACCCAAGGCTGCGGACGAGCTCTTCGAGCTTTTCGGCCTGTTCGTACGGAATATCGCACCACGGGCCGTCGTCCTTTTTATAGAACAGATTGCCGTAAACCGTGATCGTACTCGTTTCGCCGTTTGCGTATTCCAGCGTGAAAATGTTAGCCGAGCCGCCGTATGCGTTCGGGTCGTCGCTCGTTTCCGCCGCGTTCTTTAAGAGAAGCAGCGGCATGATCTGCCCGATTTTTTCCTCGTCTGTGAAGACCTTCACGTCGCTTACGGGCTGTGTTTCTGCCGTGATGCGCACAGGCAAAACGACCTTGCCGCCGATGGCGGGCGCGGTGCCCTGATCTGCGCCGTCTGCCTGCGCGGTCTCGGCGGCGCCTGTGACTTTCGTTTCGTCGCCGGTGTAATCGGCTATGCCGCCGAGGTGCTGCGCGATGAAGCCCCAGCCGAGCAGCAGACACACGCACGCGGCGAGCGCGGCACACCATTGCAGCGTGACATTTTTCACGTGCGGCAGCTTGCGGCTGCCGTCCGCTTCCGCGATATATTCTTCCTTTACACCGCCGAGGGCCTTGAACAAATCGATACCTGTCATACTGTTCCCGCCTTTCTTTAAAGCCAGATGTCTGCCTTTTGGAGATAATTCCGCAGCTTTTCACGCGTGCGGTGGAGGGACGTTTTGACGCGGCTTTCGCCGCAGCCGTACTTTTCGGCGATGGCTTTTACGGAATCCATATACCAGTAACGGCGCATGAAAAAGAGCCGGGCATCGACGGGGAGCGTCGAGAGAAAGCTGTTTAAGGCTTCGGCAATCTCGCGGCTTTCCGCTTCCCTTGCTGCTGTTGGGTCTGCGATGCACGCCGAAAGCTCCTCCGTGAGCGCGGAGACCTCTGCGCTGCGCTTTTTCGCGCGGAGCTTGTCTAACTTATCGCACGCGATGTTGCGGCAGATGCGCGCCAGAAATGCAAAGAGCGCGAGCGGGCGCTGCGGCGGCATGGCATTCCATGCGCCGAGGTACGTATCGTTGACGCACTCCTCGGCATCCTCTGCTTCGGGCAGGATGCGCCCGGAGAGCGTGTGGAGCTTTGCCCCGTACTTTGCGTCCGTTTCGTGCACGGCGCTTTCGCTGCGCGCCCAGTAGAGCTCGATGATCTCATGGTCTTCCTTCATGCTTTTGTCCTCCCTTCCCCTTCACTTTATAAGTAGGCGTTTTATATCGGCAGGTTACACGGATTTTGAAATTTTCGATAAAAGCTTGTCCGGAGACTAATGAATCAGCCGCAACTTTTGCGGGTTAGCCGTATTCAATACGGGTTTAGCCGCGCATTTCGAGGTACTCGTCGTAGGTGGTAACGCGGTCGAACGTGCCGCCCTCGGGCAGAATTTCGATGATGCGGTTCGCGACGGTCTGGGTGAACTCGTGGTCGTGCGATGCGAACAGCACGACACCCTTGAAATCGATGAGGCCGTTGTTGACGGCAGTGATGGACTCGAGGTCGAGGTGGTTCGTGGGCTGGTCGAGCAGGAGTACATTGCTGCCGAACATCATCATGCGCGAGAGCATGCAGCGCACCTTTTCGCCGCCGGAAAGCACCTGCACGGGCTTATAGACGTCTTCGCCGGAGAACAGCATTTTGCCGAGGAAACCGCGCAGATACGTTTCGGTGGTGTCTTTGGAATATTGCTCGAGCCAGCGGATGATAGAATCTTCCGTATCGGTGAAATAGGCGGAATTATCCTGCGGGAAATAGGACTGACTCGTCGAAACGCCCCACTTGAATGTGCCGGCATCCGGCTCCAGCTCGCCCATTAAGATTTTGAAAAGCGTCGGCACGGCGAACTCGTTTGATGCGGTGAACGCGATTTTATCCGTGCGGCCGACGGTGAACGTGACGTTATCAAGCACCTTTACGCCGTCTACGGTCTTTGTAAGGCCCGAGACGGTGAGGACATCTTTGCCGAGCTCTCTGTCCATCGTAAAGCCGACATACGGGTAGCGGCGGGAGGACGCGGGCATTTCTTCGACGGTGATCTTATCGAGCAGCTTCTTTCTGGACGTCGCCTGACGGGACTTCGATTTATTTGCGGAGAAGCGCTGGATGAAGTTCTGGAGCTCCTTGATTTTTTCCTCCGCCTTGCGGTTCTGGTCGCGCATCATGCGCTGCATGAGCTGGCTCGACTCATACCAGAAGTCGTAGTTGCCGACGTACATTTTGATCTTGCCGTAATCGACATCGACAATATGGGTGCAGACGTTATTTAAAAAGTGGCGGTCATGGGAGACAACGATGACGGTGCCCTCGTACTCAATGAGAAAATCCTCTAACCATGTGATGGCTTTGGCGTCGAGGCCGTTCGTCGGTTCGTCAAGGAGAATCATATCCGGCTGGCCGAACAGCGCGCGGGCCAAGAGCACTTTAACCTTTTCGGTCTGGTTCAGAGTGCTCATGGTGTTATACATATCGTTGCTGTCGAGGCCGAGGCCCTGCATGAGCTTTGCGGCTTCGGTCTCGGCGTCCCAACCGTTGAGCTCGGAGAACTCGGCTTCAAGCTCGGCGGCGCGGTTGCCGTCTTCTTCATCAAAATCGGGCTTTGCGTACAGCGCGTCTTTTTCCTGTGCGATCTCATACAGCCTTGCATTGCCCTGCATGATGGTATCAAAAATGGTTTGGTCTTCGTAAGCAAAGTGGTCCTGTTTCAGAACGGACATTCTGTATTTGGGGTCAAACGTGACCTCGCCCTTACTGGGCTCTAAATCGCCGGACAAAATACGCAGGAAGGTGGATTTACCCGCGCCGTTTGCGCCGATGATGCCGTAGCAGTTGCCCGGCAAAAACTGGAGATTGACGTTTGAAAAGAGGTTCTGACCATCAAAATTGATGGCGACCCCGTTGACATTCAGCATAGTTTGGTTCCTTTCAAATGGTGCTTTTATATTTTTCTTTTTATCTCAGTGCAAACCGCTCCACGGCTTCCGCGAAACCGTCTTCGATACACGGTGCGACGACGGCATCGGCAATCGCTTTCGCTTCCTCTATGCCGTTGCCGACGACGGCGGCGAAGCCTGCGGCTTTCAGCATGCCGAGGTCGTTGCCGTTATCGCCCGCCGCCATGGCGTTTTTGGGATCGATGCCGAGAACCTTGCAGAGCGAATACAGTGCGGTGCCCTTATCGCAGCCCTTTTTATTGATCTCGATGTTATCGACGTTCGAGAATGTAAGCTCGATGCCGCCTAACTTTTGCAGGCGGGCCAAAATTTCCGGGCGGACGCTTTCCGGGATGAACATCATATTGATCTTTTCCGGCTCGGCGTGCGTTTCTTTTAAATACGCGGAGAGGTTGTCCGTGAACGTATAATCTTTTGTGAGGAAGTAATATTTTTCTTCAGGAAAGCCGAAAACGGTGCGGGCTTTATCCGGGTTGCCGCGCTTTGTAACGCCGCGCCCGTGCACGTAGTATTCCACATAAAGCTCGTAATCGTCAAAAATTTTCTGCACTTCGAGCGCGGTCTCGGTTGGAATGAGATCGGTGCAGAGCACTTTGTTTTCCAGAATATCCCACACGGCGCCGCCGTTTGAGGTGATGGCGTAGCGAATAAACGGCAGCTCGGTGAGGCACGGCGGAATAAAATTGCGCACGCGTCCTGTGGCCGGGACGACCAGAATGCCTGCGTCGTTCGCCTTTTCCATGGCGCGGCGGTTGCGCTCTGAAAGTTCCGCGAAGCCGTGCAGCGTGGTGCCGTCCAGATCGAACGCGATGAGCTTGATGTTTCTTTTTGCTTCTGTGTTTTCCATATATACAGATATGGACTGCCGTGCAGTCCATTGCGCTCCTTTCCGAAAGTCATACCAATTAAATATACTGTAAAACCCGGAATAAAACAAGGGCTTATGCGAAATTTTGCAATTTCTCGTCGAAAGTTCGCGTTTTTTTGAAAACGGTTGTTTTCGGCACTATGCAATGCTATACTGAGGCCAACAAAGGACAAGGAGTTGTTTATTATGGATATGGCAAAACCGGACATGACCAAAATGCGCCGCGCCGACCGCGCGATTTCCCGCGAGGATGCGCTTGCGGTCATTGACCGCTGCGCTTACGGCACACTTTCCCTTATTGCGACGGACGGCACGCCGTATGCGGTGGCACTGAACGTGGTGCGTGACGGCAAGAAGCTGTTCTTCCACAGCGCGCCGGAGGGGCTGAAGGTCGACTCTCTGCGCGAAAATCCGCAGGTTTGCCTGCTGTTTGTGGAAAACCCGACGATCTACGAAAAGGGGCTGACGACGCTCTATACCTCCACTGTGGTGCGCGGCAAAGTGACAGAAATAACCGATTTCGATGAAAAACGCCGTGCGCTGCGTCTGCTTTGCGACCGTTTTGTGCCGAGTTTGACGAAAGAGGAAACCGGCTGCGTGGAGACGGGGCCGAAATCGACGGGTGTGTGGTGCATTGAGATTGAGTCTGTCACCGGCAAGCAGAACCGCCGCATGGGCTGATTTTTAAGAGATATAGAATTGTATAAGGCACAAATGTGTTTCGTAGTGTCGAAAAATTCGTGCTGCGGAACATTTCTTTGTGGAATTTGTTGAAAGAAGCGACCAAATATGGTATACTGAAAAAAATTGTGTGCGATTTAGGGGTTCGTGCACACAAACTTGGAAAAGTGAGGCGTTTTAAAATGCTTTTACCGGTCGTTTTTCTGTGCAATGCACTTTTATTATTGACGGTTTTAAACAGCCGCTTTCGGCTGCTGGCGGAGGCCATTGTTTCGGGCGGCGTGTTTGTGCTTTCTATTTTGCTGAATCTGCTGCTCTCCCCTGCCTTTAACGACGCGACGGGGCAGTTCGGCAACGGCATGAATGTGCTCTTATTGCTGGTTGCGGCGGTATTCCTCTACACGAACAATTTGGCGCAGAAGCTGAGCCTTTCTCTTTTGATGATCTGCAACTACGCATTTTTGCTTCCCGTGACGACCACGCTTTTGAAAGCGCTGCCGTTTGCGGGCGACGGCATATGGTCGGCGGTCATCGGCAGCTTACTGTACATTGTGCTGACATTCCTCTCTTTCATGACGCTGGCACACCCGTTTCGCTATTTTGCACAGCGCGGCGTTTCGGTGCTGTCTGTGGGTCTGTGTGTCTCCCTGACAATATGTTTATTCTGTGCAAACGGAATTTTGCCGGCGTTTTTCGGGCTGAACAGCGTAACGCAGCGCCTTATTCTGACAGCGGCGCTGTACCTTGTTTTGGCGTTTACGGTGCGTGCGGCGTTTAACGCGGCAAAGTACCAGGAGAACGCCTGCACGGCGGAGCATCGCGAGCAGCTGCTCGGCGCGGAGGCGGATTATTTCCGCGCGATGGTGGGCAACGTGACAAACGCAAAGAACGCGCAGGAGCACCATGATTTTGTTTTGCATGAGATCGCGGCTGAGGCGCAGGACGGCAGCTGCGAAGGCGTACTGAATATCATCAAAAAGGAAACAGTCCTGCACGATCCGTATTTACAGCGATATAGCGAAAACCCGTATGTGAATGCAGTACTGGCAGGCAAGGCGGCCTACGCGGCACACTGCGGCATCGTTTTGGAAAGCAATGTGGAGCTTGGCGCGGTGCGGCTGAAAACCATTGAATTCTGCGCGATTCTGAACGACATGCTGACGCACGCCATTGACTGTGCGGAGCACTCCGGCGCAGAGGAGCCACGCGTGCGCATCACGGCGCTGCCGGTGGAAAACCGCATCACGTTTGAGGCGGTGTACTCGGCGCAGAAAAAGCAGAAAAAGCGCACACCGGCGACGAAGAGCTCCGTGAATGACCTTGTACATAAGCTGTTTGAGCCGAAAAAGCCGCAGGTGCTCGGCATGGAAGTGGTACGCGGCATTTTGGAGCGGTACAGCGGCGCGATGGATCTTTCCGCGGCGGGCGGTTCCGAAATCTTGCGCATCATCATCAATAATTGACGGTTTTAAATTTACTCTAAGGGGATAAAACATGGCGGACAAAAAGGGAATTCTTTATAACGAGGCCGCAAAGGCGTATTTTTACGGCGACTGTGTAAGCTCCATTGAACCGTACGGCGGCGGGCACATCAACGACACGTTTCTGGCGCGCACGGAAAAGGGCAACTTTGTCTTGCAGCGCGTGAACGGGTATGTGTTCCCACACCCGGATGAGATCATGGACAACATGGTGCACGTGACGAAATTTTTGGCGGAGAAGCTTGAAAAGGCCGGCAAAGACCCGAAGCGCGGCACGCTGACGGTTTTAAAGACGAACGACGGCAAGGATTATTATATCGACAGTGAGGGCAACTACTGGCGCTCGACGATCAATTTGGAGAACACAACGGCGTATGACTTTGCGGAATCTCCGGAGATGCTGAAAAAATCCGGCGCGGCGTTCGGTGCGTTTCAGAACATGCTCTCTGATTACCCGGCAGAGACGCTGCACGAGGTCATCCCGCACTTTCACGACACCCCGGCGCGTTTTGAACAGCTCATGCAGGCGGTGCGCGAGAACAAGGCAGGGCGCTTAAAGAATGTTGCGGCCGAGCTGGAATTTGCAAAGGCACGCGAAACGGACTGCGGGCTTTTGATGAACCTGCTTGAGGAGGGCAAGCTGCCGCTGAAGGTGACGCACAACGACACGAAAATGAGCAACGTTTTGATCGATAACGCGACGGGTGACGCGGTGTGCGTCATCGATCTTGACACGGTGATGCCGGGCCTTGCGGCGTTTGACTTCGGTGATTCCATCCGCGCGGGCGCTTCCACCGGTGCGGAGGACGAAACCGATCTGACGAAGGTGCACTTCAGCGTGCCGCTCTTTAAGGCGTACACGGAAGGCTTCCTCGGCGAAGCCGGCAAGGCGCTGACCGAGACGGAAATCCGCACGCTGCCGGACGGTGCGAAGCTGATGACGTTTGAGGTGGGTATCCGCTTCCTTGCGGACTACCTGAACGGCGATGTGTACTTTAAGACGAAGTACCCGCAGCACAACTTAGACCGCGCACGCAACCAGTTCCACCTTGTGGCGGAAATGGAAGCAAAGCGCGATGAGACGCAGGCCGTTGTGGACACGTATTTGTGATGAAATATTAAATTGAACATAGTAAAAAATCCTGCACAGCTTATAATGCGTGCAGGACTTTTTATGTTCAGATTGTTAAATTACTTGCCGTTTTTGAACGCATCCATGTTGATGAGCTCGCCGCCGCGGAGGCGGGATTCTTCGGCTGCGAGCGCCATGAAGTGGCTTTCGAGGGAGTGCTCCAGCGTGGTGGTGCGCTCGGTGGCTTCGGTCTCGTTGATGAGCATATCGAGAAAGTCGTTCACGATGCCGCTGTCGCCGCCGCCGTGACCCTTGAGGTCGTTTGCAAGGAGCTTGACATCGATGATTTCTTCCGGCTCGCCGAAGACGCGGACGTGGATTTTATTCGAGAGCATATCGGCTTCGATCTCACCGTTCGTGCCCATGGCCTTGAAATAACGGTAGCACTTTTCGGTAAACGCGCACATGGTGAAGCTCATGGTTGTGCCGTCCTCGAAGAGGAGGTTCGTCTGCTGGTGGTCGACGACGTTGTTGTCGCACATATAGACACAGCGGCCGTACTGACCGTTTTTCAGTGCTTCATAGGTGCGCTCTTCGGTGGGGTTCACGCCGCAGGCAACACCCGCCATCCACGTATTGCCGTTGCGGATGCCCGTTGCGGGGTTCGTGATGTAGATCTTCTCGGCGTCGAACTTGCAGTTTTCCTTCGCTTTGCAGCCGCCGAGGCAGTACGGCGTTGCGCCCTCCGGTGCGCACTCCTTTTTGAAGAGGTGCGTATCGCCGACGGAGGAAATGGCCTTACACTTTTTGCCGAGCAGCCAGGTGTAGATGTCCATATCGTGGCAGCACTTCTGGAGGATCATAGGACTTGTCTGGTCGCTGTTGCGCCAGTTGCCGCGCACAAAGGAGTGCGCCTGGTGCCAGTAGCCGACGTTCTCGTTTGCACAGACGGAGACGACATCGCCGATCTTTTTGCTGTCGAGAATGGACTTTAATGTATTATAGAACGTGGTATAGCGCAGAACATGACATACGATGATCTTGCCGGGGCAGTGCTTTGCAACCTCGATGATACGCTTGCACTCCTGAAGATCCGGGGAGATCGGCTTTTCCATCAGGATATTATAGCCCTTTTCAAGCGCCGGAATGGCGTGGTTGACGTGCTGGCGGTCCATGGTGGAAACGACCATGACATCGGCAAGCTTATCCTGCGCGAGCATTTCCTCTGCGCTCGTGAAGCAAAGCTCATCCTTGATGCCGTAGAGCTCTTTCGCTTTCTGTACCTTTTCCGGGTTGATATCCGCCACGGCGACGACCTTCATGCGGTCCGGGAAAAGCTTCTGCATGGAAGCGTATGTGCTGCCGCGGTCGCCGAAGCCGGCGATGGCAAATGTGATGGGTGCTTTCATGGATTTTACCCCCTCTTCCTTTCGTAGAGAAACGAGATTTAATGGAATTATACAAACGGAAAGGTGCGGGCGAAGACAGGGCCGTCGCACACACCTTGCTGCTTTCTGAATTTGATTATACGGGCAATAACGGCAAAAAGCAAGCCGTTTTGGGCTTTTATGCCGTTTAATTTACAAAACAGACTTTGCATCGTAATGGCGGTCCTTGAGCGGGATGTAGGTCTGACCGGTGGGCAGCGCGCGGTACGCCGGGCGGATGATGCGGCCGCCCGTTGTGAGCTCCTCAATGCGGTGGGCGCACCAGCCGGAGATACGCGAAACGGCGAACATGGGCGTGTAGAGATCTTCCGGAATGCCAAGCATCTCATAGACGAGCCCGGAATAAAAATCGACGTTGGCGCATACTACTTTCTCGTTCCCCGTAACTTTATGGAACGCGTCCGGAGCTAAGCGCTCGATGCGCTCATACAGCGCGAACTGGTCGGCGTAGCCGGTTTTGGCGGCGAGGGAACGCGCCTGTTTTTTGAGCTCGACGGCACGCGGATCGGACAATGTGTAAATGGCGTGACCGATGCCGTAGATGAGGCCGCTCTTGTCCCCCACCTCGCGGCGCAAAATGCGCTCGAGGTAGTTTTCCACTTCGTCATCGCTGTCCCAGTGCTGCACATTCTGCATGATGTCCGTCATCATCTGGCGTACCTTGTGGTTCGCGCCGCCGTGACGGAAGCCCTTCAGGGAGCCGATAGCTGCGGCGATGGTGGAGTAGATATCCGTTTGCGCGGAGGAAAGCACACGCGTGGTAAATGTGGAGTTGTTACCGCCGCCGTGCTCTGCGTGGAGCACCATGCAAAGGTCGAGCAGCTGGGCTTCTTCGTGCGTGAATTGGCGATCCTCGCGCAGGGCATTCAAAATCGCCTCCGCCGTTTTGTGCTGCGGCTCGAACGGGTGGAAAAACATGGTCTGTTTATCGTAATGGCGGCGCTTGACCTGATAGGCATACGTCATGATGGCCGGCATACGCGCAATGAGCGAGATGCTTTGGCGCATGTTATTTTCGAGTGAGAGATCGTCCGGGTCGTCATCGTAGGAATAGAGCGTCAAAACGGCACGCGCGAGCTTATTCATCACGTCGCGCGACGGGTTTTTCATAATGACGTCCTCGGGGAAGTATTCCGGCAGCTCGCGGTTTTCGTAAAGGAGCTGACAGATGCGGTTATACTGGCGTTCATCGGGCAGCTTGCCGAAGATCAAAAGCCACACGACTTCTTCAAAGCCGAAACGTCCTTCCGCGCGGCAGCCGTTGATGATGTCCACAACATTCATGCTGCGGTATGTGAGGCGGCCGCTATCCGGAATCTTCACGCCGTCGCTGATGAGGTAGCCGTGCACGTTACAGACGTGCGTAAGGCCGGCCATGACACCGGTGCCGTCGCGGTTGCGCAGGCCGCGTTTGACGTGGTAAAGCTCGTATTCATCCTTTGTAATCTGGTTATTGGCACGATACTCGGCGCAAAGCTCGCTGACTGTTGTGCTGCTTGCACTTTCGTTTATCAATCTTTCCAAAACTGCTCATCCTTTCCTGCGCGGCTCTTCGCACTGCGTTCCGCACATTTTCGCGTAGTAGATATATAATAGCGCAGAGTTGCGGTTTCGTCAAGCATTTTTGAATTATGAAACTCAATATCTTTCATTTTTATCTTGATTTATTCTACAAAAAATAAATTTAGCACAAAATATTGCATGAGTGACAATAAGTTTTTTCATCTTGAGGTGTAAAATGAAGCTGAAATCAAAATGGCCGGTACGCAGGTTTTTCGCGTTTTTGGGTGCGCTGTATCTGTTTTGCGCGGTAACGCCGCTGCTGTTTGCGGAGAACGGCACGGCAAAAAGCGAATCTGTTTTTCGCATTTACGACACGGCAACAGAGACGGTCCGCACAGTGAACGATCTGGATTTTCTCTGCGGGGCGCTGCCGTGTGAGATGGCTGTTTCTGCCCCCGACGAGGCGTTAAAGGCACAAATCATCGCGATACACACGCTCTATGACCGCAAGCGGCGGGAAAACACGGGGAAAGATTTTGATTTTACCTGTGACAGCGCGGAAAAGAGCATCTACACGACCGACGCGGGGCTGACGGACGAAGAACAAAACCGCGTGCGGGCGCTGTGCTTATCGGTGCTCGACAAAGAAATTTATTTTGAAAACGAGCCGATCAACGCGTGTTATTTTGCGATTTCTGCCGGGTGCACGCAGCCGTTTGAAAACGTGTGGCCGGAAAAAAGCTACCCGTACCTCACCGCTGTGGCGTGCCCGAGCGACCTTTTGGCGCAGGGGTTTCAGAGCGCGACAACGTTTACAGAAGATACGAGCCGATTTCTCGGAAATTTCATTTGACGATGCGCCGGGAAAATGGTTTTCGGATATTCAATATTTTGACACGGGATATGTGGAAAAGCTTACGGTCTGCGGGGTGGAAATGACAGGCGTGCATGTGCGGGAGGCGCTCGGTTTACGCAGCGCGAGTTTTACGGTGACGTATGAAAACGACGCGTTCACATTTGCGACGCTCGGCTATGGGCACGGCGTGGGC
>OGOH01000565.1_pt1 | contig 29061 bp, 18 predicted proteins | sample 1552571 | NCBI WGS metagenome assembly OGOH01 (sample SAMEA2580170, study PRJEB22360) | human gut metagenome | biome: human gut; feature: human-associated habitat; material: faeces | place: Denmark | collected 2008/2010
AATCTTAGCGTATAAAAGGAAATCTCGTCAAAAAAAAGCACCTGCCGCATCTGCTAAAGCTGCTAAAACTGCATCAGCTAATCCTAAAGAACTTAGAGTTATTACAGATTTCTATTCTCCTTTTGGTGCTCGTGAAGTTCAACCGGATACTCCTAGTAAATTAACGTCTGCTCTTAATGATGCTCAAACTAGTTTAGGAAATATGTATGCTCAGTATAATATAGATAAAAATCTTACTGACGATCAAGCATATGCCGAACTTCGTGCTCGTATTAATCAAAATGTTAGTATTACTGATAATGCTCGTAATGAATTATTAGCTCAAGCTGAGAATCTTCGTAATATTATTCAAACTAATACTAACCGTCTCGAAGCTATGAAATCTCATCTTACTGAACAAGAAGTTCAAGCTGTTGATTTCTTAGGTAAAAGATTTAGTAATGGTAATATGGCTAGTAGCGATAATCCATATCAGAAAAAATATTCTGAAGCTATCAATAAATTATTTGTAGAATCTAATGGTAAAGTTAATGATAGAGTATTAGTACGTAATACTCCGGATAATCTATCTACTATTCGTACCAAACTTGCTAATTTAGGTTTTACATCTAAAGATATTCGTTATCAAAAAGTAAATGGCGATGAGTATATTTATATATCTAAAGATGCTTATACTAAAGCCGCTCCTGAAATAGCTGATATTATTGGTAATAGCCAAGTAGGATTTTCTAGTTCTTCTCAAGAACTTCCTGCTAAGTTTGAATCTCATGCTAAAATATATAATGGTTGGGAAGGAAGAGATAGAAAGAATTCTATTGCTAGTATTTATAGAGAAGTATCTAATTTATCTAAACAATCTACTGAAAGATTAGATAGTAGTTTTCCTAGTAACTTTGTTCAAATACAGAATTTCTATATTCCTCAAACTGTTACTGTTGACGGTCAAACAATAACTAAGAATCTTCTTGATGATTATTCGGAAGCTGCTATTAAGAATCTTTCTACTGCTGATGGAGGAGCATTAAAGATTCTTATGCGAGATAAAAGCGGTAAACTAGTTCAAGTAGAAGATAGCGAAATGCGTAGAAATATTGTTGAGAACATTGCTGCTAGTTATACTCAAGATAAGAATCGAGTAATTCCTGGATGGGCTGTTGATAGTGCTACTGGTGAGTATGGTATGACAATTACTCTTCCATATATTCCAAAGACTACTAAAAATAGTCCTAGAAGAGCAGATGGTAAAGAACCTAATTATCTTGATGCAGGTAGTTATTTTATAGTAGGTGCTCCACTTAATAATGCTATTAAACAATTCTCAGAAATACCTGCTGTTAAAGCAGCTCGTACTGTTTATGGAATTAAATACAATTCTGCTTTACAACGTGGTTATAAACTATCTGATTCTGAATTAGGAGATGGAAGTTATGAAGCATTTTATAGTACAGATGAAAATGGTAATCCTAGAATTACAGTAGAAACTGGTAGCGGTCAAATTACTGGTAATCTTCAAGATATGACTGATCTGCTTACTAACAATTATGCTAATAAAGCTACGCTTGCTCCTGTTAAATTAGAGATTGAAAAACTACAAGCTCGTAATGGCTCTATCGCTGCTTCCCCCGTAAAGGATCAAGATAATGTGATTGCCGGAATATTCCATAAAGTCATGGTAGATGCAGGTGTTAATTCTATTGCAGAAGTTCCTATTGAACAACGTCCTGCATTATTCCAACGATTCAATTCTATGTATCGTAATCTTACAGGTGAAAATGTTAGTACTGATTTCCAACAACAAATGATTGAATTATTAAAGTAATTATGCCCGATAATATATTTGAAAAAGTTAAGGTTACAGAAACAGCTCCAACTAGTGTTGGGGCTAATTCTGTTAATGAACCTATCAAGTTATATCAACCTGATGCTAAATCAATGAAGAAAGATGTTCTATCTAATATGATGGGAACTAATGTATTTACTGGTAAAGCAGAGGATTATGATAGTCTTGCTAGTTATGGCGCTCAACCTAATCAATATCAGTCTCAATCAGAACTTGAAAAACTTAGAGCTAAGAATCAGTCTGCATGGAAACAAGCAGGTAATACTTTGATTCAAACAATAGGTACAGTTATTGGAGATACTGTTGGTGGTGTAGGTATGTTAGTAGATATTGCTACTGGTGGTCTTTGGGACGATAAACCTTTTAGTAATCCTATTACTCGTGCAGGAGATGCTATTTCTGATTATGTTAGAGATGAGCTTGCTCCTATCTATCGTGAAAATCCCGATAAAGCATTTGACTTTGATGACTTCTCCGGTTGGTTCTTTAGTCAAGTTCCTAGTATTGCTAGTTCTCTTTCTCTTATGATTCCCGGTATGGCTTTTGAGAAAGGTGTTGGTGCAATAGGTAAAGGAATTGGAGCATTAGCTAAAACTAGTAGTCCTGTTGCAATAGCTATGAATAAAGCTCGTGCAATTACTAAACTAGATAATGCTTATAATATGGCTAGAGTTCAAGCTCTTGCTAAAGATGGTATTACTGCAATAGGTATGCGTCTTGGTGAAAATTATCAAGAAGCTCGTGGTGTTGCAGAACAGATTCATCAAGAAGCTACTGATCTATTTAGTAATATGTCTGATGTTGAATATCGTAAATGGTTAGAAGATAATCAAGACATTGTTAACGAAGCAGGTACTGATGATAAAGATGCGATCGCTAAAACTATTGCTGATAAAGCATCTATGAGAAACTTCTCTTATAATGCTGCCAATGTAGTATTTGATTATATGCAGCTTCGTGCTGTTAATAAGATGTTAGGACAAATTAATCGTGCTATTACTCCTAGACTTCGTTATACTCAGAATCAGGCATTAGATAGACTTGCTTCTACTGGTGTTGAAGGAGCTAGTCAAACATTAGGTCAAGCTGCTAAATCTACTGTTACTGGTATTGCAGGTAAGTTTAATCGTTTAATTAACTCTAGTGAGAATCTTCTTGTATCTGAATTATCTGAAGGTCTTGAAGAAGCAGTTAACTATATAGGTCAAGAAGAAGGTACTGCTTATGGTCGTTATCTTCTTGGACAACTTAACGATTATAAAGGAGCTATTTCTATTGATAGAATACGTAATTATCTACAAGACCCTCAGTTATATAATTCTGCTCTTTGGGGAGTTATTGGTGGAGTTGTATTTGGCGGTACTATGTCTGCTATTAATAATCGTAAAGGAGGAATTACTGATGAACAGATTCGTATTGCTGAAATAACTGGTCGTGAACAAGTATTTAATCAGTATCAAAATACAATGTCTCAGATAAGTCAAGGTCTTAATCCTTATGATTTTGAACGAGATGCTAATGGAAACATTATTCATTATCTAGATGATGGAACTGTTAGTCAAGATATTAGTGTTGGTACTCCTCGTAATGCTAAGTTAACTCCGGAAGAACAAGAGACAATGGCTAATGAAGCTAAAACTAGATTTGTTTCTAGCCTTACTCTTAATGCTATTCGTGCTGGTAATTACGAATTACTTCAAGATTATATTAATGATCCTCGTCTTAAGAAGAAACTTATAGATAATGGTTTAGCAGAAGAATCTAGTTTTACTAATGACATTACTGAACTTAATGCGTTAATGGAGAAGACTCTTGAAAAGTACAAGACTTATTCTACTGCTATGCGTAGTGCTAACATTGAAGATGCTCTTCTTGATATTGCTATTAGTGAGAATATCTTTAATTCTAATGAAGCAGATTTACTAGATCAACGTATTCAAAAGATTCAATCTATTCAAAATGAATTAGAACAATCTATTCCTCAACTCGGAGAATATGTTGATCCTATGGTTAAGAATCGTATTCTTATTGCTAGTCTTGAAGAATATCGTAAAGAAGCATATGAACTATATAACAAAGTTAAAGATAGTAAGAATCCTATTGATAAACTTACTGCTTCTAACTATAAAGATTTAATAAATACTATTGAACATAAAATAGATGATGCTAATAATTTACTTACACCTTCTGATAAACTTTATTCTCGCAATATTCGTTATGCTTATGATGAAGTCTTAGGTTTACCTAAAGATGAATTAATAATGCAAGAGCTTGATAAGTTTACTGAATCCGAAGATAACATGAAGTTATATCGTCAGTCTGTACAAGACTTCGCTATGACTAAAGTAATGAAAGAACTTCGTGCTATTAATAGTGAATACGTTGATAACATGGAACTTCAACTTTATCATGAAATTAATCGAGATAACTTCCGTAGTAAAATTGCAACTACTAACGAAGAAGTACAACGTAAAGCTCAAGAGATTAAAGCTGATCAAGAACGTGCTGCTAAACTTCAATTAGATACTGCTAAAAATGCTATTAATGGATATATTGCAAATGCTACTGACGAACAATTATCTGCTCTTAATAGAGTACTTAATAATCAAATGTCAGAAGAAGATGCTAATAATCCAGAGATAGTATCTCTTAGTAAAGCTGCCGATATTATTAAGAGTTCTAAGGATAAAGATAAACTTCTTAAAGATATTCAAAATAATATTGCTAAGACTAATGCTCATAATGAACGAGTTCGTCTTGCTAAAGAACAAGCCGATAAAGCTAAGCAAGCAGCAAATCAGCAATCCACCTCTCTTACGGGGGAAGTACAAAATACTCCAACAGAAGCTACTAATACTCCTCCTGTTGTTCAACCTGCTCCTGCTCCTAAAACAGAAGAAGAGAAACAACTTAAAGCTACTCTTGATAAAGTAGTTTCTACTGCTACTACTTCTAATGCTGTAACTAATGCTAATATTGATACTTTTAATTATAAGATTTCAACTCCTTTTTCTAGTGTTGATTATATTAAAGGTAAGCCAGTTAAGGTATATTCTATATTAGTTGAAAAGAGTCGTTTCGGTAATGTTAGTATTAATGGTTATGATAAAGCTGGTAAATTAATAGCAGATGTTACTATTGAAGAGCTTAACATAGCTATTGCTAATAATGAAATAGAAATAACTCCTAAGACAGAAGGAGAAGATGAAGCTCTTGAATCTGCTGTTCAAGATTTAGACCCTATGCGCCAACGTGTGGAAGAGATTAAACTTATTATTGATCTTTATAATAAAATTAATGGTAACACTATTGAAGGTAAAAACTTTACTAGTGTTAATGATATGATGGTTTATCTTCAACGTTTAAATCCTAATGCTATTAATCTTTATAATGATATGAAGATTATTGCTAATAGTCTTATTGCTGACGGTAAGATAATAAGTACTGATGTTGAGTATAAAACTCCTAATGAGATTGTTGCTGAATCTAAAAAAACACTTGATAAAGCAATTAGTGAAAAGAAGAAAGAAGATAATAGTGCTAGTTATTATTTCGATCTTATTAATCTTGAAGATAGTAAAGTATATACTCAAATCGGTAAGTTAAGAACTGGTAATACTGTTACTGTTGAATTAGATGCTAACGGACATATGTTTGTTAAGTCTAAAGGTCTTACTATTGGTGAACTTCCTTTTGTTAAATATGAAAACGGTCGTGCTGTTGCTATTAATCAAGGTTGGACATATACTATTAGTAATAACGATATAGCATTCATTAGTAGACTTAAAGATATTGTTAGTAGTAACGATGAATCCGCTAAAGAATTCCTTGCTACTCTTAGCAATATTCGTAGACTATTTAAAGTTCGTAACAATCCAGATATCGAAAGTACTTTCGGTCATCTACTTAATACTCTTCAAGAAAACGAATTATGGAAAGAACTTAATACTCGTTTTGGTAACGATGTTGATCTTCTTACTAAAGTTAAACATCTTAATAATATTATATTCTTTGATTATAATGTTTCATTAGCTAGTCCTTACTTTAGTAAAATAGTTTCTGATTCTCTTAATAATTGGATGAATAAGATTAAGAAGTCTTACTCTGATATTAATAATCTTCGTTCTTCTATTAGTAAGAACAAATCTAAGTCTAAACGATTAACTATTGGAAGTACTAGTAGTGGTAGTCTAATATATGCTAAAGATGGACGTGGTAATCCTAAGTATAGTAGTATTGCAGAAGTTACTACTGCTGATATGACTAATGGTTTTCAATTAGTTCGTGGTGGAGATGAATGTATTATTGATATCAAAACTGGTCAAAGAATTGAAGCTAGTGGAATTAAACGTGGTGTTGTTGGAGTAGTAGTTAAAGATTCAGAAGGCAGACTTATGACTGCTGCTACTAGAGAAAACACTATGGCTAATTCTCATACTAAAGAAACTGCTTATACTAAAGCATTTAATGAAGGTCTTGATTCTTTATTTACTCAACTTCTTAAAGCTACTCATGATAAGAACGTTCATCTTCATGATGCTTTGCTTAAAGAAATAGATAAGTATATTGGTGCAGGTAAACCTTTATTTGGTTATCGTGTTCAAGGTAATGCCCTTATTCCTAATCTTGGAAGACAAGCTCCTACTATTTGGTTTAATATTAACCAAGACAATCCTAATGTTAAGTTTGTATATCCTGATGGTTCTACTTACAATTTATCTGCTTATCTACCTAATACTAGAACAAGACCAACTAATACAAATAATAACTTTGCGAAAGCTATGCAAGGTGTCTATTCTACTATTACTCGTAACGTAGTTAATTCTGCTGTTACTAATGAATCCGATATGTTTAGAATTGGTGAGAATGGAACACTTGAAGCTCGTATTCCTAACTTAGATAGAGATGTTTGGTTCGACACAGGTTATAATTCTTATAACGAGTTTGTTGCTAACGATGGTGTTGTGGTCACTGATTTGGGAGCTATTAAAGATGATAATGGTAATATTGTTAGTAACTTCAATTTTACTAACGACAGGTTTAACAAACGTATTACTTTGGTTGCTCCTGTTCGGAGTAAGACAGCGAAGCTCACGAAGACCACCCCCGTAAAGGAATCTTCTCCTGCTGAACTTCCTACTCCAACTGTTTTACCTTCTACTTCTATTAGTGGTACTATTACTGAAATAGCTACTAGTCTTACTAACGATGAAGCTCTTCTAGGTGTAGTATCTTCTTTAGAACAAGCAGGTCTTACTGTTAATCCTACTATCGAAATTAATGATAAACGTTTCGCTAGTATAGTTCCAGGTACTAATGAACTAGTTCTAACTTCTCAATGGCAAACATTAGATGCTACTCAAAAAGTTCTTAAGATAGTTCATGAAGGAGTTCATTTCTTACTTAATGATGAACGTGCTAATATAGAACAATCATTTGGTGATCTATATGATAAATTTGCTTCGTTTATTAAGTCTGATTCAGCTCTTGCAAATACTTATGGTAAATATCTTAAAGAAGGTTATCCTCGTGCAATTCAAATAGAAGAATTTGTAACCGAAGCTCTTACTAGTAGAGAACTTGCTAGACTTCTATCTACTATTAAGTATGATAGCAAAGGTGATCAACTAAGCGATAACTTGTTCACTAAGATAGTTGAAGCAATTGCTAATATTATTGGTAAGATCAATTCTAATCTTGATAATACTATGTTAGGAGAAATTCGTAATCGTTTATCTCAAATAGGTCAAGATACAAATGGCGAAACACAAGTTGAAATAACTAGTATTAGCGATGAAGATATAACTACTGGTATTCCAGACTTTGATGATTTTGATGGTCTTGATCTTCTAGATAGTGCGGTTATTGATAACTACGGACAAGTAGATAACTTCGATACGTATATTGCAGGTTTAACCGAACGACAAAAGGCTACTGTAACACGATTGTTTAACGAAGGTGCTCTTAGTTTCGTATGTGAGTAGTATTGCTACTATTGAGCGCAAAAGTCCCGTATAGAGTCTTAGAATGAGCCATTTCTAGCCTCTCTACGGGACTTTCATTTTACACTGATGAGAAGTAAAGGAAGCGTATATAAATCGCACAGAGGCAAGAAAAAGCGGCACAGCGGGCGTTTCTCTGCACTCGATCCACCTAATTTTCAAATATCTTAGTGCTGACTTTGATATTAGTCTTATTAGTGTTATATTTGAAGATATTGGTATTTAATTAACTAATTATATAATTGATATGAGTTGTGTTCCTAAAAATGAATTATTAAGTAAGATACTACCTCTTACTAATAATGATGTAAGACGTGCTACCGAATATCTTGCTACTATTGAAGATGCAGAGTTTTCAAAATGGTATAAAGATATTACTGGTAAAGAATTTGATGCTACTGAAATGACTACTTCTAATGTTAATGCAGTTATTGCTTTTAATAATAGAAACGTCATTAATACTCAAGATTATATTCAGAAGATTCGTACTAGTCGTACTGGATTATTCGGAGATGATGTTGCTAAAGAAGATCATGCTATTAATATTCTTAGTACTATGCTTATTAAAGCAGAAGGAGCTATTAATAAGAAAGTAGCAGAATCTAAGAAAAATAAAGAAGAAGAAAATAAAGAACGAACTACTGAATGGGTAAAGAAGTTACTTATTGGTCAGTTGCAAAGACATAAGAAAGCTAATGGTGCTAATCTTACTTCTGATCAAATAGCATTTATTGATACTGTTATAATTAATCTTTATGATAGTGGTAACTTCAATAATAACATTCTATTTGATTTAGTTATTAATTCTCCTGAAGTTATTTCTCTTAGTAAACAATTTGGTGTTGATGAAAATGAAGATATTGATATTGAAGCTGATTCTAATGAGAACACTGAACAAGATTCTAGAACTGATGTTGAAGTTCCTGAAATAACTAAAGCTGATTGGAGCGAACTATCTGATCAACGTAAGAATGTTGATAAGAACGTTAGTAAAGATGTTAAAGAATGGTTTGGTAAACTTAGTAAAACTAAAAGTAATTCTTTTGTTAATGGTAAGCCGGATGTAGATACTGATACTTATTCTGGTATTCCCGAATCAGTTCCTTTTGCAAATAGTTTTAAAGTTATCAATAACTATGCTAACTTTTCTAATGTTGAGTCTTTTGTTAATAGTCTACATGCAATTGCTGCAAGATTTAAAGATGCTTCTCATCTTGAGAATGCTGCTAAGCTTCTTGAAGATGAATCTAATGAATCTATGCGTAATAAGATATTTGTTCAACTTAAACAAACTATTTGGCAACGTAATGAAATGAGCGAACGTGACGGTAAGATAACCGTTAATATTAAGAATCGTAATACGTTTCCTAAACTAAATCTTCTTAATAAGATTCTTAATAGTTTTGATAAGTTTGTTTATACTCCTAGTATAGTAACTGAAGATTCTATTACTCTCTCTAATATTTCTAATCGAATCAATTCAATTAAAAATGTCTCTGATGAAACTATTAAAAACTCTGAGATACAACAGATATCTGAGGAGTTGTCTGCCATTATTAATAGATACAATTTTGGTATCACTCGCGAAGGCGTTCTTAATTATATCTCTGGGTATAGTGCTGATGCTATTAGTAACATCAATAGTATTATTTCTGACTTAGAAGAATTTATTAAAGTTGTAAGTAATGCTAGTGAAACTATTGCTCGTAATAATGCAGTTGAACGTGCTTGGTACAAAGAAGAATATAAGAAACAAAGTGTTAATCCCGATTATAAGATAGTTGATTTTGATAGATCTTCTCTTACTTCTATTGATGGTACTGCTAATAAGATTGCAGATAGAATTGCTAATCGTTTTAAAGATTATCAAATTGTAGAAAATGAATTCAACAGTATTAATGCTGAGAATAATCTTGTTAGTGATATACTAAAGAACAATTATATTGGTAGATTCTTTGAGCGTGTTAACAATAAAGATTATAATGATAATCCTACTGCTAATGAAGAATTCAAAGATTATCTACTTAAATTCTTAGATGTTCCTGCTTATCGTAATACTAATATTCTTATTGAACAGAAACTTAGTAATGGTCAAGTAATTCCTGGTTTTCTTCGTCTTACTGAAACTGGTTACGAACTTACTCCTTATTATAGAGAATTCGGTTCTGAATTATTCAATGGTATTCGTAATGAAGTAACTAATAAATCTAAGTCCTATAAAGACATTAATGCTCTTGAATGGGATATTGTTACTCTTAATGAATTTGCAAATGCAGGAGATTCATTTGAGATAACTAAAGGAGTTCGTCGTGCTAAATACTTTACTCAAACTCCTTCTGATGCTCCTAAGACTTTTGTATTCAATAGCTATAAACTTAGTATCGAAGGTCTTTCTCTTAACGGTAATGTTAATCGTAATCATGCTATTTATAAGTCTTTCTTAAACTCGTTTCAGAAAGAACTTAATGCTATGGCACAAGCTATTGACTATCTGTTTGTTACAAATGATGTTGATGGTATTGTTACTCTTGGAGATAAATTAGTTGTTAAAGATGAATTTAAAGACCTTCGTTCTAGTAATGCTAAACTAAATTATCATTATAAGAAAGGTAGTATTCTTAAAAATGGTAAACCTACTGGTAATGTCTTTCAATTTAGAAGTCTTCTTATTGATAAGAATGATAGTTCTGAATCTCGTAATCTAAACAGTGTATTCGGAGAAGATGGCTTGATGTCACTCCTTTACGGGGGAAGTGAAAGCAAGACTTTTATAAGACGTAATGAAAACAATGAACTAGAAATAGTTCTTGATAATGATACTCTTGCTAAAGTCTATAATTATATAGATGGTTATATTAAGTATAGAGTTCGCGAAGGAATTGCTCAATACGGAGATAAGAAACAATATGTTGATAGATATAAGAATGCTAGTGATCAAGAATTCAATAAGTTCATATCTGAGATGGTTCTTAATTACGAGATTCAATATGCTAATCTTAATGATATGTTCTTTGGAGACGAAGCATTTTATAAAGATTCTCGTGATACTATTAAACGTAATAAAGAATATCAAGCAGGCGGTCTTAGTTATGCTGCTTATAATCTTTATAATAAAGATTTCGTTCTTAATGATGGAATTAAAGTAGGTAACAAAATTATTCCTATTACTAGTACGTTTAAGTACATTACTCTCGAAGATGTTCAAAGTACTGGTTCTACTTTATCTGATATTAAGAAACAGCTTAAAGAAGCAGGTGTTTCTAAAGAAAGTGCTGCGTTTATTCTTAAACAATTCTCTAAAGATCGTAGCGAAGTTACTGATGCTCAATCATTTATTACTCTTGATGAATTTGTTCGTCGTATATATCTTCGTGGAGAATATGATAATTATAAAGATGTTATCGAAGCTCTTTATGATGAATCAAAACCTATTGAAGGTGCAATTCTAGAAGACATTAGTAAGTTCGTTCAAGTTCAAAAGAACTTCTATTATGATCTAGAAATAGAAGGCGGATTAGTTAATCCTATTCAAATTAAGAATGCAGAGTTTGTTCTTATTCCTAGATTCTTAGGTAATACTGAACTTGGTGCTCTTGCTAAGATGATGAATGATAATGGTATTTCTCAAATTAACTTTACTACTACTGAGAAAGCTACTACTAGTAAAGTATTAAAGTTATGGGATTCAGAAGGTAACTTCCCCCGTAAGGAAGAAGAGTTAGCTAGCTTTAGTTCATCTCTTCAAACTCATTATAAGACTGGTTATTATTCTAACCTTTATACTCAACAAGATGTTCCTCAACATATGGACGGTGAGAATAAAGCAGGTCTTCAAATCGTTAAGAAACTAATTGATAATATTAGTAATACTCCGGAAGGTCAAAATCTTATTAAAGATTTCTTTGATTGTTTTACTGCTAATATTCAAGATAGTTTTAATGATGCTGCTTCTCGTATTGGTGTTGAAATAAATAACAAAGGTGAAATAACTTATGATGGTGAAACAGTAGCTATTGATAATAATAAGTTTATTGCACTTATTAAAGACGAACTTACTCGTAGAGGACTTGATAGTAATTATCGTAAATATGCTGAGATTAATCCAGAGACAGGACTTCCTTATATGCCTGCTTGGAGTAACTTAGTTCGTTCTAAACTAGAAAGTATTGTTAATAGTATATTTACTAATAATATTACTCGTCAAACTCTTAAAGGATTCCATGCTAGTCAAGTTGCTAATATTGGTATGACTGAACTAGGAGAATCTCTTAAAGGTAAGATAGGAGAGTTTACTCAATCTAAGTTTGAAGAAAAACATGGTTATAGATTAGGTCGTAAACTTAATTTTCATAAAGATGGTTCTCAAATAATAGAAATACTTCTTCCTAAGTGGCAAGTAAAAGCATATAATACTTATGATGCAGAAGGTAATCTTGTTAAAGAAGTAACACTTGAAGATTTACAAAAAGCAGGACTTGATACTATGATTGGTTATCGTATTCCAACAGAAGGTAAGCAATCTATCGGTATAATGAAAGTAGTAGGACTTCTTGATGAAACTCAAGGTTCTACTATTGTTGTTCCTGATGATTGGGTATTGCAGACTGGTGCTGACTTTGATATTGATAGTATCTATGGTATTTATCATGCTGCTTATTTTGATAAAGAAGGCAAACCTCATAAAGTAGAATATATTGATGGTAATGATCAAGAATCTATTGATAAACGTTATTATAATTATATTCGTCGTACTCTTGATAGAGAAGATATTAAAGACGCAAAAGATATTGCAAAAGAATTAACAGATGAAGGTTATAAATATAGTGAAGTATTTAACAACGCACTTGTTCAATTTGCTCAAAATAATAATCTTTATACTAAAGAAGAATTTGCTAATCTTTCTATTGCTCAACAGAATACTCGTGATGCTCGTAACAATAAGATAGTAGATACATTTATTAAGATAATGAATCTACCAGTATCTATTGGTGAGAACTTATCTTCTAGTAACTTTGAAGATATTAAAAATGCTAAGACTATTATCTTTGGTAATCTTAGTGAAGTTTATCGTAACATTAATTCTGTTATCGCTCAAAACTGGTATCGTGATGCTAATATGTCTGGTGCTCGTCTTAAAGCTATTTCAGTTAATCACGATAACTTTGTATCTATTAGTAATAAAGCTAAGACTACCATTGAAGGTTTATACGGTGGATTTAAGTTTACTTATAGTTATGCTGACGAAACAGAAGCTAAGAAGAAACTTAATATATTAAATAAACGATTTGGTAAGAAAAATGTTAAACGTGAAGGTAATACTATTACTATTAACCATAATATGTTAGGATGGAGTTACGATAATCTTAATATTGATGATCGTTTACTTACTCCTTATTCTTCTGAAACTACTGCTTTGATTCTCGATGGTGTTAAAGAAGGCGGTGTTCCTAACGTAGATTTATATACGTTTGATGTTTATAAGTCTATCGTTAACTGTGGTGCTAATTATGAAACTTCTATTCGATTTATTAATCAGCCTATTGTTACTGAATTAATAAATAGACAAAATGCTAATGATAACGTATTCGGAGAACAAGGTTTTAATCCTATTACTACTGTTCGTCGAGATTTATATATAGCAATAGCTAAAGCAAATGGAAGAACTGCTAAGAAAACAGATACTCTAGATAGTTTTAAAAAATATCTCGAATCAATTGGAATAGATGAGAATGAGTTTCTTCTAAAAGGAATGCCAGTTAAAGTATTAAAGAAATACTCTAATGATTCATTTAAGAATGGAATAGATAAAGTCGAAAACGTTGAAGATTTAATTACTCAACTTAAAGTTCTTAATGTATTTGAACATTATAAAAATATTGCTGATCAAGTCAATAGTAATATGAGAGTTATTACTAGTGATAAGTTTGGTGCTGGAAAATCAGTTAATGAAATTGATCAAGTTCTTAAAAGAATTCGAGAAGTAAGAGATAAGAACTTTAATTCTGGTAAAACATCTACTAATCCTGTTCTTAGTTCTGATTATGGAAGTTATCTAATAAATGCTATTTATCCTAGAACTTCATTTAGAAATATCAATGAAGTAAATAGTGATAAGTTAGAATCTGCATATCCTTCTTTATATTATCAACTTAAATATAGTTGTATAGCAACTAAAATGATTATTCAAGATAGTGGTATATTTAAAACTCAAACGCCTGCTTTTAAATCTCTTGTTAATGCATTTGATGTTAACTCATTAAAGACTATTCAGAGATTAGAAAGCTTCATTGTCAACTTAGGACAAGCTCAATCTACTTTTGTCAATACTAATCGTTTTATAACTAAGAGTACTAATGAGTTTATTCCTAGTTATAATCTTAATCTTCTTTCTAGTCAAGAAGATATTCGTTCAAGATTATATGGTTATATTGATATCGTAGGTAAGTTTGATATTTCTGATTTATCAGAAGCTAACGTAGAAAGATTCATGAAATTATCACCTGCTAATAAAGTTGCTATTATGCAAAGTGTTACTTCTGATAATAATCTATTTAAGAATCTTAATGTTGAATATCGTGGTCGTCGTAATAGTAAAGATCAAATAACTATTATCGATAGTACTATATCTACCGAAGCTCAGTATCAAATGTTTCGTAATGCTTGGAATAGTGATAATCCGTTTGTTAAACTAACAGCTATGGATTTAGTTCGTTATGGTATTGCAGTAGAAGGTTATTCTTTTAAAGGAGGTAGTGTTAGTAAGATTATTCCTGCTGAACTTCTTTATACAGAAGATAATGGAATTGATTCTAATAATGGATTATCTACTGGAACTGGAATTATATTAGATTCTGAGAAAGCTATTGATAATCTTATAAAGAATACAATTGAAGAAACTAGTTCTTATGATACATTAGATAGAGGACAAGCTATTGATGAATTAAAAGATATATTCTTTAGAAGTAATCCTAATCTTCCAGATGTTTATTCATTTGAAAACAAGAAGTATAAGAATTCTCCTAGAATTACTTTTAATCAATTAGGTGCAGCAACTATTAGTATTAAAGAAGCTAGACTTAGAAGAATAGTTACTGGTAATGAAAAAGACCCAGTTACTAAAAGCTATATTAAAACTAATATGTATCAAAATAGTAATGAATCTACTTTATTTAAAGTTATTAATCGAGGTTCGACTGTTGATCTTATTCCTCTTAATAGATTAGAAGATAATGAGATTGCTGATGTTAGTATTAATCCCGAAAACAATCGTTTTCTTCCTGTTGATGCTATTAATAAGTCATTAGACTTTTATTATAATTCTATTCCTGCTATTACACAAGTAAGTAAAGGTATTAATTCTAAATCTCGTAAGTTTTTAATTATTCCTAGTATAACTAATGAAGGTTCTACTTTAGGAATAGCGGATGTTCTTAATGCAATAGTTTTGACTTCCCCCGTAAAGGAATCTTCCTATTTGTCTCCTGCTAATAAATATGTTATCTCTAGTTCTGATAATAAAACTATTATAGATACTATGAATCAACTAGAAGAAGCAGGAATAAAAGACTACACTGTTGTTGTTCCTAATACTAACTTCGAGAATATTCGTGTTGCTATTTCTAATCGTAATAATACAGATTTAGTTGCTGAACGTGAACGTATTGCTAACGCTAAATTAGAAGCTAATGAAGTTCAATTTAGAACTAAACGTAGTGATAATTCTGAATCACCTTATTATACTCAACTTAAAACTAGTATTAATCAAACTCTATCAGATGTTAAGACTAATGGTATTGCATTTGTTCCTGTTCTTCAATCTGTAATAGATAATACTGGTTTACGTTCGGGAGGAATGTTCCGTTATAGTAAAGAAGGAACTAATTATGTAGTAACTAACTTAGGTAGAGTAACTTCTAAGAGTATTAGAACAACTCATGATTATCTTGTTAATAAAGAGATTAATGAAAATGGAATGCTTAAACTTATTTATCCTAGACGTGCTGTACTTGAACAAGTTGTTAAACAAAACCAATTGTTAGATAAGTTCTCTAACAATAATATACTTCGTGTTCAGACAGAAGAAGCATTCCAAAATGAAGATGTTCTTGAATCTGCTCTTATTGATAACGATAAAGAGATCAACGATTATATAGCTAAAGTAATTGAATCTATTGAACGTAATAATGCTAATGTTCAAGAAGATGCTCTTACTGATGCGTTTCGTTCTTTCAATACTCTTGATCTTAGAGCTAATAACGCTAGTAAACTTAATGATAATATGAGAGAGCAAGCTCTTAAAATTATCAATGGTTATACTAATCGTCGTATTGATGACTTCTTATTTGACGTTCATAATTTTGTTCGTATTGAAAACAAAGATGGAAAGATTCTTGAAAATATTAGTATTACTAACAAGAAATTGTTTGATATGATGTTGAAAGACGAAGCACTTCGTACTCGTTACGAAATGTTTCTCGATGATATTAATCGTTTCATTAGTGACTACTCTATAATTGAATCTCTTCAACCTTATAATATAGATGAAGCAATGGCTGTTGCTGAATCACAAGAAGAGATAGATGGAATACGTAGAACTAATGAAGTATTGAAGCAACTTAAAGACAAGTTTACTCGTATTAGTGCTTTAGACAATACTCTTAAACGTAGCACTAAGATGTACTTCGATACTTATATTAGTAGTCTTACTAATGATCCTCGTATTAAATCAGGAATGTTAGAAATTACTGCTGCTATTGAAGATGAGAATTTCTTCCAGTATTATTTAGCCGATAGTCAAGAAACTCATATTCCTATTGTGCAAATAGTATTAAAGAAGATGATGCAAGAACTTCGTAAGGCTGAAATAGATGCTCGTGATAAGAAGATTGCATTTACTTCCGAAGTATCTAAGATTATAGAAGAAGCAAATAAAAATGGAGTTAATGTATCTCTTAATGATATATTAGATGAAAACGGAAACTTATTACTTCCTTATAATCAAACATTCTTAGATACTTTGCAAACTCTAAAAGATAATCTTAAACTTGCTCAGATTAAAGATGAAAACGGTCGTAATGGTATTGAATATAAGAAAGCTGCTGATGCTCTTGAAAAGTTCTTAATTGATAATGTAGAACGTCAATATGTTAAAGACATGTATCAAGACTACTTTGATTTAAATAAGATATTAGATAAGTATCCTAAGACTTATATTAAATTAAAGAAGTTAATGCAAGAAGAAGGAGAAATACTTAGTACTATGACTGATAATGATTATAGTACTCTTACTCCACAGAATGCTGCACGTCTTGAAGAAATTCTTTCTGAAATACAAGACATGCGATCTACTATTGATGAACTTGGTAATTATCGTGAAAATTATCATGAAGCTAATGCAGTTAATAACTATTTTACTCGTAGGAAGCAGCTTAATACTAAATATAAAGAGACTAAGCCAAAACAAGCATTTGAAGAACGATATAAGCAAGCCATTGCTAATCTACAATATCCTAGTGATTCTGAGACTTATCGTGAAGCAGCTGCTTGGTTAGATGCTAATACTAATTATCGCCTTAGTTCTGATTTTATCTTAGAACTTAACAATGTATATAAGCAAACTAAACGTGGTAATCCTATTACTGGATATATCTTAACTATGTCTAGAGGTAAATACGATAAGAATGGTATTATAGATGGTACTCGTTTTAATTCTACTCAAGTTGAGAATATTAAGAAGCACGAAGAACAAATGCTTTTAGCTGCTAAGAATCGTATAGCTGAAAAAGATCGTGAAGCCCAAGCTTGGATAAATGAACGTATTGAATGGCGTAATACTCCTTATTATGAAAACGAGTATGTTAAAGCTAATCAACTAGGTAAAGAAGGTTTTGAAAAATGGTATAATGAGAATCATATATTTAATCCTCTTACTAATGAATACGAACCATTAATGATATGGAGACAACGGGTTGTTAAAGATGAAGCTCGTTATATGGAATATACTCCTAAGTCTAAATGGTTAGAAACTAAAGTAAGAAAACAATATCTTAATCCTAAGTTCGTTGATAATAAACTTCAACCTAGTACTGATCGTTATACTAATGATAAGTATTATGCAATGAATAGTTATCAGCAACAATTGTATTCTTCTGTAACTAACTTACTTGATGGTTTAGTTAAAGACAAACGTAGTCGTGCTTATATCAATAAAGGTTATCTTCCTAATCAAGCAATTGAAAAAGAAGATAAAGGTTTTAAAGATTACTGGCAAGACTTTAAACGTAGTCATGGTTGGTATGATGCACCTAATAAGTCTGATATAGAACTTAATCTATATAAAAGATTTAGTAATGCTCCAATGCTTCATAGTCTTTCACAAGTTAAACTTCTACCTATTCGTGATAAACAAGAAGGTGAAACTAAAGAAGATTATATCAAATATGTAGAAGAAACATTAGTTGCTAATAGAGAACTTCATAGACAGAGAATAGAAGAAACTAAGGAAAGAAATAATCCTAATGTTCTTGAAAGACTTAATAGTTTTATAGATCAAATGTATCTATTTAATTCTCGTAATGATGCTTCTCGTCTAGCTAAGATTACTATTAATCAACTTCGTAATATGGATTTCATTAAACGTGCTCCTAATAACGAAGTATCTAGCAATAGACTTCTTAGTCGTATTACAGGTAAAGAAGAACTTCGTACTTTTAAAAATGAGAATGCTAATATTACTAAACATTTTGAAAGTCAAGTTCGCAAACTTATATTTAATGAGTTTGAACTAGATGAAGGTACTCGTTCTAAAGTATCTCGTGTTCTTCGTAATATGGTATCTAGTAAGTTTATGATGTTAAATCTTACTGGTGGTATTGCTAACGTTCTTTATGGTAAGACTCAGATTCAAATGGAGATGGCAGCCGGACAATATTTTAAATATAGTGATTTCCGTAAAGCTGAAAATGAGTATGCTTTATCTATTGGTAGTTATTTTGCAGACGCTTATAGTGAAACTACTAAAAGCGAAACTAATGCTATCATTAGACTGTTTAATATTCTAGAATCTGATATGGCTACTGAAACTTATGGTAAAGGTAGTAATCCTCTTGGTAAACTAGAAGATTTATTATTTATTCAACAAAGTGCTGGCGAACATTATATGCAGAATACTACTTTATTAGCAATGTTAAACTCTCATAGAGTTTCTGTTGATGAAAATGGTAAAGCTGCTGTAATATCTTATGAAACGTTTACTCAGAATCTTCGTGAAAACTCTTTAATTAAAGTTCTTAATGAAGTTAATCCCGATCTTGTTAATACTTATAATGAATATCGTAATAAGATTAAAGAATCGTTTGCTGTTAAAGAACAATTCAATAGATTCAAACAAGATATGATAACTAACTTCTTACGTACTCAATCTAAAGAAGTTCGAGATAAGTTTGTAGCACAATATAAAGAAGATAGTAAAGAACAACGTTCTAAGTTTGATGAACTTCCTACTTTCCGTAGTCAACTTAAGTTAAGTAATGGAGTTGCTGTACTTAAAGAAGATAGTTCTCTTAGTAATGCTGATATCGCTGACTTCCGTAATAAAGTTCTAACTGTTAATCATCATATTCATGGCATCTATGATAAGATTGGTGCTAATACTCTTCAACAATCTTGGTGGGGAGCTTTATTAATGCAATTTCATAAACATCTTGTTCCGGGATTCCAAAAACGTTTTGGTTATCGTCTTGGACATTTTGATGGAGTTTATAATGAAACTCGTGAAACTATTAATAAAGGTAGTTATGTATCATTAGCAGAGTTTATAACTTTCCCCATAAGGAAATACTATGAATTAAATAACTCCAATGAACTAGAAGCTGTTCGTACTCTTCAAGGAGTTGCTAAAGGCTACGTTGACTTCTTTGGAAACTTTGTAACTTATTATAATATTCTTCCCGAATATGATAAAGCTAATCTTCGTAGATGTTTAGGAGAATGGATTGCTATTACTAAAGCAGTTGCTTTATTTGTAGTTGGTAAACTAATGCTAGATGATGATGATGAATCTACTCAAATAGCAGATTATGTTCTTTATAGTGCAGATAGACTTATGTCTGAAACTATTCAATATAATCCGTGGGGTATGATGAACGAAGGACAGAAACTATATAGTCAACCTGTTGCAGCGTTTAGTATTGCTAATGACAATCTTAAACTTCTAGGTGCTTGTTGTTCTTATATATTCACTGGTGACGCTGATGATCTTCTATATCAATCTGGAACTTATTCGGGAGAGAATAAACTTAAAGTTAATCTACTAAAACAAGTTCCTGTTGTTAATCAGATTAGAAAACATGAACGTCTAGGTGCTAATAATAGTTATTATAAAGTACGTCAATCTCCGTTTAGTGGTCTTGGTCAATTCATTGCTAATAAGATTACTGGCGAAGAAGATTAATATAACAATACAACTCATGTTTAAACCTGTATTGCTCGTGAGAGTAGTACAGGTTTTGTTATATCCGAAACTAATCGTATCTTTGCATTGACAGAGTACCTACCGTCTTGGACTGTTGTACAGGACTCAGCAATAGCTGTTTGACTAACTCGATTAGTTGCGTGTAGTGTGGAGAGCTAGGAAACTCAGTAAGACTATTTATACCACAAGTTGTAATAGTCATCTAGGCAGTAACTCTGTCCTAGTGCAAAACCTCGGATGATAAGTAGAAACAAAGGTACGAAGAGTAATAGCGTTAATGATTAGAGAATCGAAAATAAGACGCATTACCTAAGAAAGACCGGAAGACTACTTACTCCATCAAAGACCTTACTATATCCAAAAAGTTCCCATCCTATTATTCTCTACTAGTAAACTAGTAATAATAGTATCCGAACACCGTCCCCAATGCCGTCGTTTAGTTGTTTGAATAACACTTTAAATCCACCCCCGTAAGAGAAGTAGTTAATAGCTAATTCCATCCCTTTACGGGGGGTGGTCATAACATATCTCTATCTTATCAATAACTACTACTTCGACACTAGTATAAATAATTGATCCAAGTATAGTTTAAAAAAAATAAGGAGTACTATCTCTAGCACTCCTTACATATAATGTATAACAAATTGTTTATTACTTATTTACTACTATATTGCGAACCTAGTTCGACTAGTCTCTTGTAAGGCTTATTATAAGCCTTAGCAACAGGAAGATTAGCAACTAATCGAATAGCTTTACGAATACTGTTTCTCATGAATTTCTTTTCGTTCTTTTTCATTTGTCCAATAATTTACTTGGTTCAACATTTTGTCTACGAAGTCTATTAGCAAGAACGCTAATATATTTATGCTTCCATATTAATTGTGCTTTCATATCTTCTCGTTCTTCATCTTGAAGAGTTTCAAAAATAGAATTAGTATTAATGAAACTTGCAAGTTTATTAATACGATCATCAAGTTCTTTATACTCATCAATCATACGTTGAACATGAGAAGGATATTTATCTTTTTTAGATTCGGCATTAAGACCATACTTAGCCCATTGAAGAACAAATCCAAGATGACTCCAAAGACTATTAACAACTTCTTCCATAGCATATTGTTTTCCAAGTTCTTCGCTGTAATTCTTTGGGTCAACACAAGAAGAATGACGAACTGTATCAAAACCACTACGAGTGTGAGCGTTAACAACAGTAGTCTTTTCACCAACTGTCATTACTTCTACATCGGTAATAAAGTTTTCAACATCTTCTTTAAGAACTTTAGTACCATCGTTATCTTTTGACAATTTATAATAAGCTGCATCAGCTATATCTTTTGGTGTCCAACTTTTATATCCATCCAGATAAGTAACTTCATAACCTAGTTCATTATCACCAAGACTTTCAAGTACTTTATAACCTTTTATACGAGCTTCACCACTAAACATTGGTTGAAGTTCAACCATTTTAATTCCAATTGCTTTCATTTAATTACGATAATTAAGTTAATATGTTATTTACCAGTATGTCCAAATCCACCTTCACCACGTTCAGTAGTACCAAGTTCTTCAAGATATTCAACTTCATCCCATTCGATAAGTTCGCGGCGACGAACAAGAAGTTGACAAATACGGTCACCTTCTTTATAAGGAAAACCATTCATAACTTGTTCAAGTTCTTTTATACAATCGTCTGTTACTTCTTCAATTCTATTAGTAACGTGTTTTAGTTGACGAATAGCCATAAGACTATCTTCTATACAACGAGCTAAATGAATATTAGTACGATTCTTGAAAATAACAAGAAGTTCGCCTCTATAACCCCAATCAAGAGTACCTGGATTATTGGGCATATAAACATCTGTTTTAGTATTGCTACTACGAGGACGAAGTTCCATTTCATATTCATCAGGAAGAGCAAAATGTAATCCTGTATGAATAATAGTTCTGTCTTTGTCTGCATCATATTCTATGCTCTTAGCATAGACATCACAACAGGCATCTCCTTCTTTACCATAAGTAGGTAATGGAATACCAGTATCTTCACGAAATACTTTAACAGATACATTATCAATATCTTGTTCTAGTTTCTCGAAAAGTTCATCTTGCGTTAATAAACCAGCATTAAACTCAATAATAGCATTAGCTATTGCTTTACTTAATTTACTCATTGTCTTTTAAAAAAGTTAATAATTTATTATCTATCTTTGTACCATAAAATAAATCTATTATATTTTTAGTAGATTTACTTATATAGGTTTATTTTCATAATTATCATTTTTAAATTCATGATATTTACATTCAACCATATAAGATGGTTTAGTTCTACCTAAGAAATATGTATCATTAAATGGACAATTACATTTATAATTAGAATAACTTATACAAGTAGGATTTACTTTCACACAATTAATACAATTACCACAAGTTCTTACTTTCTTTTTATTCTTCATATCTCACCATTTATATATTTAATAAACATGATAATACTACATACAAACATTATTATATTAATAACTGGAATATAGTATAACAAGAATATAGTTAGTAGCATTAATAATGTTGTTTCACTAGGAGTTGTTCTTCTGCTACTAAATATAATAAATTGCATAATAGCTTCCAATGCTATGAATAACATCGGAAGCTGTATGAAGAACATTTGGCTAGTAATTCCAAACAGCATCAAGCGCATAATTAAGAGCTTTAACACCAGTATTGAAATCACCTTCAAATACAGTATTCTTTAGACGAATCTCTTCATTCTTGTATTGCTTTACATTACTGAAATATCCAGTAACGGCATTATAAGCACCGTAAGCAGTTCCAGCAATTTGACTTTGAGCAATACCCGAATGATAGTATTTATTAATGTCACAAAGAATACCAAGTTTTTGTTTACTAAGACCAACTTGTTCAAACGTTACGAAGTCTTTCTTGAATAACGGTTCATACAAGTTGTTCTCGTCTACAATCTCAAATTCCTCCCCCGTAAGGAAAGTCATTGATAGATATTTCTTAACATCAGCATCTGATACTTTAGTATTAAACATAACAGCATACATTTCCTTTTCTTCTTCAACACGTTTACCTGCAATACCAAGTATTTCTGGAACAGTTAGTATTTTAGCATTAACGCCTTGATTATGTCTAAATAATAGATACATATTAGCACTTAATCGAGCAGAATGTAGAGCATTCATACAAGCAACTCGAATAGGAGTTATCATCATTTGGACAGCAGAACCTCCATCATGACTGTTAGTAAATACAAAGTAATGATCAATACTATCTTTAATATTACCGATTTGCATTTCTTGATTTATCTTAGCTGACAAGAATATCTTCTGACCATATCCAAAGTATCCAGCTCTATCGAGTTGAACATCTTTTCCAATAGCATCGTTGAAGAAGTTGAAAGCTACTTCGTTTTGAACTACTTCATATCTACTTTTAACCTTTCCAAGAGGAATATTGGCGTCAGTACGATAAGTAGCGAATTCAGTAGGAATAGTAACGAATTCATATCCATTAACAATATTAGGAATAAGAGAACCGTCACGATTAACTCCATTAGGAAGAGCTTCCATCTGTGCAGCAATAGGACATTTAGCAACGGTGTAATTAAGTTTAGCTTTCTGAATAGCTTCACTCATTGTAGTACAATCGGAAATATCTATTCCAATCTTTCCTCTCCATGGAATACCACCAGTCTTATATTTATAAGCAGTGTTTCTATAATCAAAGTTCATAATAAGTTATTTAATAAGTTGTTTAATATATGTATTCTTTTATTGCTTCCATTACTTGACGACGATTACAGCCATAAGTATCCATAATCTTTTTAATAAGTTCTTCAATCCAATCTTCTACTTCTAGCATAGTACTTTATTTAATAGTTAAACTTGTTTTTGTTTCAATATCGTAGATATGTAAGTTAGCATTCATATCAAGATTCGTTTTAATAAGAGATGAAGTAACTTTGTGTACAGTATTTACTTTATGTGGATGTTCATTAATCCATTTAACGAGAGGAAGATTTTCTTCTTTAGCAAGATCGCTTAAAGAAATATTAATAGTAATTTCAGCAGGAATAGCAAGAAGATCATCTTTAGATACTTCGATACCTATTTCGTCTTTATCAAAACTTTGATTAGCAGCTTCCAAATCAGCAATCTTATATGCAGTTAATTGAGCAGAGATTACTTGAGCTAGAAACTCTAAATCAAGACTATCAAGAGTAGATACTTCGTCTAGATATTCGCCAATACAATAATAGAACTCTTTAATTATATCAGCAATAAAAAAATCTTTAGGACTATAACTATTAACGTTACGACTAAATAGTTTATAAGTAGGAGCTTCAATTACTTTGTTTCCAGACTTACTAGTAGTACCGAACATAAGAACTGCATCAAGAACTAGATTCTTAAGTCTTTCAACAGTATTGTTACGAGTCTTTTGAATCTGATTAACTCGATCTTTCTCAGCCTTACATTCATTAACATCATTACTATAACGTCTAATAACTTTTACGTAACTGTCTAGCTTCTCTTTAAGATGATCTTCTGAGATTCTTAGTTTCTCAATAAGTTCATCAGTTGCTTCACCTTCTTCGAGTTGCAAGATAATATCCTGCAACTCAGAACTAATTTCAAATAGATTATTACTCATCTTGTTTTGGTTTAAAAAATGGTTTTGTTTTAGTAGAATAACAATAGAAACTATTAGGACATTCCATAGTTCCCCAACGTTCACAATTAGAACATTTAGGAATTACTTTTTTATCCTTTATCTTTAATAGCTTCTTTGCTAGTATCTTTAAATTTTTCATTATAGTCTTCGTTAATTAATTTATTTTGTTCTCTAATAGCTTTCATAATAAGTTCACGAGCATTCCAAAGACTTTCAGCACCAATACTTAGATAATAATGTTCTAGCACTTTATCGTTAGACATATTTTGAAAGTCTACAATATAAGGAGTAGCCTTAGTAACATCATTAAATTTACTAGTAACATTATTCAATAGATTATATAATTTACTACGAATAATTACATTATCTGTATTGTTCTGTCTTATTCTAGCAATAAGAGCAGGAATTATTTCACCGTTTTGCATTTCTATGAGTTTTCTTATTCTTATTACGTTTATGTCTCTTAGCAATTACTTTATGATTATTGCCTTTTTTAGTAGAACTTCCTTTATAATTATTATCATAAAGAGTACCTAATTCAAAAGCTTTATCATCAAGAAATATATTGTAAGGATTATCAAACTTCATTTTTATCTAATGATTTAATATATTTAATAGCTTCATCACGAGAATCACACAGCTTATCTAATTCAGTACTACGCTTCCAACCATCTCCTTCATTAGTAATAACAGTGACACCATATTTACCTTTGAAGGTTATACCATTGATTATTTTATCATAACGTCCTCGCCAATTATCTTTTTCAGAACAACTTAATTCTACAATATGATTACCAACAGTATGATAACTATCAACAATAGGAGTAAAGAAATTACTTCCTTTAACTACCATTTGAAATATCTCAGCTTTTCCCATTTGATTTACTAATTAGTTCTTCAAGATAAGAATCAAGATATTCAATATACATAGATATTGTCTTAAGATTATTATATAAGAGCATAGCATTAATATATCCATTTATATTACAATTAATATAACTCTTAGCTTCTTTGTATTTACTTTCGATAGCTCTCCTATTTTCTTTTAAACTATCAATAGTATCAAATAGTATATGAAGTTGAGTTTTAACATCTTTACCCTTAAGAGTATTAATAACAGTTTCAAGACTATAAGTATCTTTTTCTTCCATAGTTATATTTTATTTATAGCATTAACATTAACATAGTATTTACTTCCAGTTTGATTACGACACCATTCAAGATTAGACCAATGATTATTAGCACTATTACCATCTTTATATCTAACATATTTATATACATTAGGTTTAGGATTAGGAACAAATGCTTTAGCAACAAGAGTAGCTACGAATAGCTTAGAACTTACACCATTATTAAACAATGTAACATGTGGTCTTTCGCAACCTTTACCACGATACCATTTAAGAGGTCTTCCTCTATTAATAGAGAATACTTCTCCATCAGGAGCTACACTATAATTAGGAAAACCTTTTATTTCGGCATAGACTTTAACAGTTTGTACTTGTGACATTAGTAATAATTAGTTTTAGTATTGAGATAACGAGCGCGTCTAGCAGCAGATACAAAATTGTATTTACGTCTACGACTTGCAATATGATTAAATAAATCTTCGAAAGCACTGAGATTAGGATTACGTTTTATCTTACCATCAAGATATTTATCAACGTATTTACTAAGATGTTCTCTACTAATAACAAGATAAATAGGACAAATAGGTTTGCCAAGATTGTTAGCAGGACGTCTAATTACAATATAATCTTTTCTATTCTGTTCCATGATTTAATGAATGTTTATACTAATATAATCAATAATTAGTTCAGCACATAGTAAAATCTTAATTATTTTATTTATGAATTGACGCAATTCTAGCCTCTCTGTTGAACGCAATGCGAAAATAATATAGTTGTTCAGCTAGCTATATAAAATCGCACAGAGGCGAAGAAATGGTGCTCTACGTGAGACTTCCCCCCGTAAAGGAATGTGGATATTGAAAACTCGTGCTACTATTATCCGTGAGATTTTCGTTTGAGTTAGTATTTATTTCACTACTAATAACAGCACTTAATTCAATATCTATTCCTTACGAGGGTAAGCACACATCAAGAAAAAGCTCGATACTTGTTTCACAACAAATACCGAGCAGCAAACTTTAATTAAATCAACCCTTAAATAATAATTTCATAGACTTCTATCATGTCGTCTGATTCTTCGAGTTTAAAGTTAACATTAACATCGGTTTTAATATTAAATTCATTAAATACTTCTGAGAAGTCAACTCTATAATAACCGAAATCAGAACGAGTAATTAGTCTACAAGCAGAATTTACTTTGTCTTTAACGAAAGCAATATAAACTATATTAAGATTAGATATTACATCTAGTTTCCTAAGATACATATAATACTTTCGAGTAGGTAATCTAATACCTTTAATAAAAAGCTGTCGTTTCTTAAAATCAATATAAGATTTAGAACGATCTAATTTAGAACTACTTATTACTTCATAATTGTATATCATATTAATAGTTATTACATTTCAATTCTAATCACATTAGCATGAGCAGGAACTTGTTTAACTCCCGATCTAGTACGGTACTCAACAAAAGCAATCTTACCTATATAAGATTCACGATTACTAAGATACATTTTACGAATATCTGAAACACCTACTGGCATACATTCAAATGTCTCTTCGTTAATATCGTTTTGAAGAATAAACTTAGAGAACTTTGGACGTTTAGCTCCTTCGGGAACAATATCAATAATTCTAAACTTTCCGTCAAGAATTGGTTTACACTTAAACATTGCAGTATTACGCTTACCAAATTGATAGAAAGAATTAGGATTACGAAGAATAATTCCCTCAAAACCAGCTTCAACAAATAGATTACGATATTGAATAATTTGTTCATCATTACTAGTTTCGTAGTTATTACAAAGAACAAAACGAATTTTGTTATTAAGATGATAACTACGAAGAAGTTTAGGATGAGTATAATTAGGAACTTTATAACGACTAAGATGTTTATTAAGGAATTCTAATCTAGCATGTTGAGGCATATCTTCAATAGCTAAATCATAACACCAAAATTGAAGAAGTTGATTAAGAGGATTAGTAAGATTCTCTGCGGCACTAAGAACATTATTGAGTCCTTGATTTGGAATATACAATTCTCCATCAAGAACATAATCTTCGTCTAACATTTTCTGCAATATTTGCTTTGGCAACATTTGCAACAAATAAGTCTCTAAATTCGGACATTTATATTCAAGACCTTTTCTACTACGAAATCTTAGTTTCGGCTGAGAGAACATTCCGTCTTGTGTCATATAAGCAGAGACATTAGCACGAACACCATCTATTTTAGTTTGACCAAAGAATCTTTCTTCACGATCAAACTCATAGATTTTAGCAAGCTGAGGAAGAACAAAACCTTCATTAGTAGTATTATACTTAGGAAGATAAGTATCAAGATAAGAATATAATTGAACATTAATTATATTAGGAGTTTCATCTCTAACTTCTGATAATTCCATACCGCCTTCTCTACGTTTAGCGGCAACAATAGTTTTCCATTCTTTCTCAACTCCTCTAGGAGGAATATAATCACAAGTAGTTCCTTGCTTACCTACAATACCGAAATTAAGTTGTATCTTGTTTCCGATAACTTTAGCAGTCCAAAAGATTGGTTGTCCTTTGGCATTACGCTTATAAAGAGTAATTTCTTTAGTATCAATCATAATTCTTCAATTCTATATTTACCATTAAATTGATTAAACAAAGCAACAGCAGTTTCACGAGAAACATTAAGAGCAGTGTTATCTTCTATCTTTATTAGACGAACAATATCACTATCTCCTTTCCTTACGGGGGTGGCACAAGCACGTTTACCTTCTCCCTTAGTACGTTTAAGTTTAACTGGTTTTGACTTAGTTTTATCATATATGATAGGAGGATTAGTTACTTCATATTCAAGATTAGCAATATGAGAACTTCTCGGGCCAACATCTACCATCTTTCCATCTTTAATTTCGATCATACTTCCGCCGCCAATACCCA
>OGOH01000601.1_pt1 | contig 28496 bp, 20 predicted proteins | sample 1552571 | NCBI WGS metagenome assembly OGOH01 (sample SAMEA2580170, study PRJEB22360) | human gut metagenome | biome: human gut; feature: human-associated habitat; material: faeces | place: Denmark | collected 2008/2010
GCTGCGGCGGCACCTGGGCCCACACGCTCCCGATGAAGTATTGGGTCGAGACCACCACGGCCGACGTCGACGTCCACTGCGAGATTGCCGCTGAGTTCCTCGCCTGCCCGCCCAAGACCTTCAACAAGGACTCGGTCTGCGTCTTCTCCACCCGTACCGGCACCACCCCCGAGATCATCGAGGCCGCCAAGTTCTGCCAGGAGCAGGGCGCCCGCACGCTGATGTACGTCTCCAACGACAACACCCCGGCCACCGAGTACGCCGATTACAAGTTCTTCAGCTTCGCCGAGGACGACGTCCTGTGCGAGGCCATCTACACCTACCAGATCACGCTGGTCGCCCGCTTCCTCAAGAACGCCGGCGCCTTCCCCAAGTACGACACCTTCATGGAGGAGTTCGGCAACATCGCTCCGTACCTCATCAAGGCCAAGGACGCTCAGGACGAGCGCTGCGCCGCCATGGCCGAGGACTTCAAGGACACCGACTACCACATGGTGATCGGCTCCGGCATGCTCTGGGGTGAGGCCTACGACTACGCTATGTGCATTCTCGAGGAGATGCAGTGGATCAAGACCAAGTCTATCCACGCCGCCGAGTTCTTCCACGGCACCATCGAACTGTGCGAGGAGGGCACGAGCCTCATCATGCTCTACGGCGAGGACGACACCCGCAAGCTCATGGACCGCGTGGACAACTTCACCCACATGCTCGCTGACGAGAAGGGCGTCCATGTCCGCGTGAACAAGTTCGACACCGCCGAGGTCGAGCTGCCGTTCAGCGACCCCGAGTTCCGCAAGATCGTCTCCCCGATGGTCACCTACACCATCACCGAGCGTCTGAGCTGCCATCTCGAGCACGTCCGTAACCACCCGCTCACCACGCGTCGTTACTATCACCAGATGAACTACTAATCCTCTCAAATTGCTGCGGTTGTCTGCAGGCGAGCTGCGCAGAATGCCTCGCCTGCAGACCTGTTTCTGGGGTTGATCGAAATGGTTGTCCAGTATCTTCTAGTTGCACTGGTCGCATTTATTGCGTCCATGGACGAGCAATTATTTGGCATTACGATGCTTGGTCGTCCGCTGTTTACGAGCCTGTTTGTCGGCTTGATCCTTGGCGATGTCCAGCAGGGCGTTATCGTCGGCGCTGCTTTGGAGTCCATGTTCATGGGCGCCATCATGGTCGGTGCGGCGGTTCCTCCCGAGGTCTATGCCTCCGGCGTGCTTGGCTGCGCGTTTGCCGTCATTACGGGTACGGGCACGGCAACTGCCGTCGCACTCGCCCTTCCCGTCTCCGTCTTCCTTCAGGTGTGGCGCAACTTCTGCTACGCCGTTCCGGGTGCCTTTGCCTGCAAGAAGATTGAGACCGCTCTGGCAAATCGCGATCTTGCCAAGGCGAATCTGTACCATCTGACCGTCGTGCCGCTGTCGATTGGCATTCCGTCTGCACTGCTGGTGTTTTGCTCGCTGTTCTTTGGTGCCGACCTCATCAACAATGCGCTCAACGCGATTCCGCAGTTTGTGATGGACGGCCTCAACGTTGCATCCGGCGTCATGGTCTGCATCGGCTTCGCACTTCTTATTAGGACCATGGGCGATAACAAGCTGCTTCCTTGGCTGTTCCTGGGATTCATTATGGTCATCTACCTCAAGATGGACGTTATCGGCGTCGCCGCAGCTGCCATTTGCGTCGCACTGCTCCTGGCCTTCCGCGAGGGCTCGTCCGGTCCGCAGGCGGTTGCCGAGGATGAAGAGGAGGACTTCTAATGGCTACCCAGAACACCGACCTCAAAGAGGCCAAGAAGGACGCGATTATGACTCCCGATATGTATCGGAGCATGTTTCTTCGCCAGTTTACGAGCCAGTGCTCGCAGTCGTACGACAAGATGATGGCAATGGGCTTCATGTACACCATTCAGAAGCCCCTGCGAAAGATCTATCCCAACGACGACGATTACTATGCGGCGCTCGATCGCCATACCGAGTTCTTTAACATCACGCCTCATGTGCTTCCGTTTGTAGCCGGCCTTACGGTTTCGATGGAAGAGCAGGCGGCTGCCGATAAGAACTTCGACACGTCCTCGATTAACGCTATGAAGGTCGGCCTCATGGGACCGCTTTCCGGCATTGGTGATTCGTTCTACTGGGGTACGTTCCGCGTGGTCGCCGCCGGCATTGGTATTGGCATCGCGTCGACGGGCAACCCGCTCGGCCCCATCGTGTACGCGCTCATCTACTCCGTGATTAACTTTGCAACGCGTATCGTCGCCGCCCATCTGGGATACGACCTGGGAACCAAGTTCCTGCAGCAGTCCGAAGAGAACAACCTTATGTCTCGCATGACGCATGCTGCCGGCGTTCTCGGAATGACCGTTATCGGCGCCATGATTGCGGCACAGGTCTCGCTGTCCACGGCTTTGACCTTTGATGTGGGTGGTTCGGAGATTGTCCTGCAGGATCTGTTCGATTCGATCTTCCCCGGTCTGCTGCCCTTGCTGGCAACGTTCGCTTGCGTTGCCCTGTACAAAAAGGGTGTCAAGACCATTTGGATTATTATTGGCATCTTCGCGATCTGCATCATCGGAACGGGCTTGGGAGTGTTCGCGGCGGCGTAATGTTGACTGCTATGCTCGCGCGTTGGATAACTAACTGACCGTTTGAAAACGGGGTTCGGCGTAAGGCCGGCCCCGTTTTTTGTTTGAGGGATTTCCCGACCGTCCAAAAATCCACGCTCGTCCATCACTCACGTATCTCTCATCTCTCATTCGTCACTAATACGAGAGATAACTGAAAGACGAGAGATAAATACGAGAGATAACTGAGCAGCAAAGAGACAAGCAATCATGGTATTGTCTCAATATTGATTGTTCTACCAGCAAAAACATGTTTAAATGAAGCAGATGGCAGACATCTTTTCTTTCATCTCTCACTTATCTCTAATATGAGAGATAGCAGAAAGATGAGAGATAATTACGAGAGATAACTGAGAGACGAAGGAAATCTATTCGCGGCATTCTCCGCCGGGCCGAGCGAAAGGACGTGCAGATGAACGAGAACGAGCTGATCGGTCTGCTCGAGTCTTTAAGGCGCATGGGCTCGGACGATCTTAACGTCGAGGTCAAGGAGAGCGCCACGACGCTTTCTCGCGACGTATGGGAAACGGTTAGCGCATTCGCGAATACCGCCGGCGGAATTATCGTGCTCGGCGTGAGCGAGCGCGCGGGCTTTGTCCCGGTTGAGGACTTTGAGACCGAGAAGGTGCTCAACCAATTTGTCGCAGGCATGGGTGATGCCGGCGGTCGCGGAAAACTGGCCAATCCGCCCAAATACACTATTGAGCGCGTGGAGCTTCGGGGCACCGTGGTTCTCGTTATCACGATTGAGGAGCTCGACCCGTCGAGCAAGCCCTGCTATGTAATAGAACGCGGCGCCCAGGGCGGCAGCTACAAGCGCATTGATGACAAAGACGTGCCCCTTTCATCGACCGAGGTTTTGGCACTGTCGTCATACGAGCGGACGAGTCCTAGCGATCGCGATGCAGTGCCCGGCGCGGGCGCGGACGATCTCGACGAGGCGCTGGTCGACCGTACGATAGATCGGGCTTTCTCGTTGACGCCTCGGGCAATGCGCGGCGCGCCGGACAAACAAACGAAGCTGGAGCGCCTAAATTTCCTCGATTCCCAAGGCAATGTCACCAAGGCTGGACTCCTAGTTGCGGGCACCTACCCTCAGCAGTTTTATCCCAAGCTCTTTATCGACATGGCTGTCTATGCGGGGACCCGGAAGGGCGCGGCGGGGTCGTTGAGGTTCATGGACCGTACGATCTGCGAGGGAACGTTGGGCGAAATGATCTCGGATGCCGTCGCGGCAATCGCCAAGAATTTGCGGCGAACCTCGACCGTCCAAGGCGTCTCGCGTGTCGACTCGCTGGAGATTCCCGAGGAGGTTCTGCGCGAGGCAATCGCCAACGCCGTAATCCATCGAGAATACGGGGATCGGTTCTGTGGACAATCGATTGCCGTCGACGTCTTTGACGATCGTGTCGAGGTGACGAATCCTGGCGGCCTTTACGGGGGAAAGACTCGCGAGAACTTGTTTGACGGCAGCTCCCGATGCCGTAACGCGACGCTCGTGAAACTCATGTCGATTGTCCCGCTGCCGGATGGCGCAGGTTCGCCGGCTGAGGGCAATGGCTCGGGCATCCCGATGATGATCGATGCCATGCGCGCGCATGGTCTGGCCGAGCCCCTGTTCTGCCCGGGGTTCGATCGGTTCAAGGTCGTACTTTACCGTTCAAAGATCGAGCCGGTCGATCATGGCGGGGGCTTAATTGTGACGGCACTCAAACACTACGGCGAGCTGGGGACGCGTGAGCTGGCAGAACGCACGGGGCTTACAATTTCCCAGGTTAGGTCGCGCGTCAACGCGCTCATTGCTCAAGGCGAGCTTGAGCCCACGGCGCCGGCGACGAGCCGCAACCGCAAGTATCGACTGTCAGAGCGCGTGGAATAAATGCGTTAGTGGACGAGGCGACCCAATAATCGACCCTCAATTGGCGCCCACTAAGGTAAAGCGGTTGTTGCTCAGTCGACGGTGATGCTGAAGACTCGGCTTACGCCGGCATGGCCCCGAACCCGTCCATCAAGAACAGCCTAAGAACCAGCTTGATGACATATCCCGGTTTGACTTCTGCCGCGTCAAAGACGTGGCGCTCGGCGAGCTCGCTGCAGTATGCATAGATGTCGCGGATAAGGTCCGCGCCCGAAAGCGTAAACATGTAGCCTGCGTCCGAAAGCGCATTGGGCGCGGCGGGCAACTTGGCCATGTGGCAGAACGTTTGCAGGTCGGGCGCCATAACATTCTGGTAGTCGAGGTGGCCGTTGGCATCCTGTTCGGCAAGCTCCAATTGGCGCACAAAATCCAGCGCCGCTGCTAACACAAAGCTCGGTGTAGGCGCATTGACGTCCTGAGTGGTCGCCACAAGCCTGCCCGCCGCCTGCGTGACAAGCCAAGCGACCTCGCGCTGGCAGCGCACGGCCTTGCGCGTAACCGGCTTGATGGACGAAGAAGAAACGCTCCCCTTAGGCGGATTCGAAGCAGCCATAAGACCCTCCCATGAACAATCCGGTCCAACAAGCCCGGATGAAACACGTGCTACATCAGTATACAGGGGAGTGGGGTACGAGCGAGCCAGCGGCAAACCGAGAGCATCAACGATGCGCTGATCGCGGGATTCAGGGATCTTCTGGCCGGGCCAGGATCGGGTGAAGCAAGATCCCAATAAGACCTTTGCGCTTTCGGTCCATAACTCTAGAAAGAGCTTCTACACCGATGTACCTCCGCTCTATTTGGACGATGGTACGTGGGTCATTAAGTACTCGGTTCAAGCGCCGGGTACCGTTGGTTCTCGAGACCAGAATTACAACCGTAAAATGCTCAACTGCATGGAATGTGGCGTCCCAGTTGGAGTCATATTTGCAACCGAGGTGGGCTATAAGGTGCTCGGCCTTGCGTTTGTTGAGCGGTTCGAGCCAGAAAACGGATGGTTTGGACCCAATACGGTGTTTCTTGAGGCCCATCGCATTGAGTTCGATCACTCGGAAAAGAAGCGTGAAAAGGCGGGGCTTCTGCCGTATTAGCGTATTTGGCTTTGGCGGTCTTTTAAGATCGTGTTGTTTGATCGGATCGCGTGGCGATGCAATCTCGCGCCCGCCCGCCGGTGCATGCTCTTCCTGATTTGTATAGCGAGAGGGGAGCGTGTATGAGCTGGCGAGGCGATATTGCGATGGGGAAGTACGGAAAACTGCCGTGTGCCCTTATCGACAACAATATGTTTCCGAGCGTAGAGGTTGATCGCGGGTCGTTTGTCGTCGCCTGCCCTTGCTGCGGCTCGCAAATACCGTGTCTCGACATTCGGTTCATCGATGCGCGCGACAGGCTCAGCGACGAAGTGAGAAAACGGACAGGCGTTCATATGCCGGTGTATCCGGAGAAATGCCCTGTTTGTGGCCTCGATATCGTGTACGACGCCGGCGACGAGGGATAGGTGATGCGGAGGAGCTGACTGTGAAGGCCTCTCCGTCCCTACAAATAAATCCCCTCACCGAGCTGCTTGTGGAACTCGGCGTGATGGTCGCGTGCCCAGGTAAAGAGCGCCTGGCCAAAATTGGTACGCGTGGCCGGGACGCCAAAGACGCCGGCAACTTCGACGCGTATAAACTCCAGTGCCGGCAGCTTGTTGATGGCAGTGAGGGCAAACGGGGACGAGGGCTCCTCGAACAGATAGCGACTGCCTTGCAGCGCGTCGCAACTGGTGCACGTGTTGCCGAGCGACGGGGCTTTGGAGGCTCGCGCGCCTACGGGCTTGTAGCCGCAGCGCTTATGAAGGTAGTCGCGGATCTCGCCCGGCACGCAGCCAAGAGCGGGCACGATGGCGAGTGCGTTGGCGTTGGCCGTGTCGATGGCAATGTGCCCGGCTTCGTTGGGCGCGTGCGCGATGGCGATGTTCTCGTCGTTATCGGTTCGATAGGGAATGCCGAAGGCCGCGACCGAGGTCTCTTTGTGACACTTCCAGCACTCGCGCTTGCCCAGTGCTAGATATATATACGGCGCTGAGGGGTCGGATCGGTCAACACCGGGCAGCCACTCGGCAAAGGGCTCTGGGTTGACGCCGCTGGGCACATACCAGATCTTCTTGGTCCGGTCCCATTTGGCGCCCAGCGCCTTGGCTTCTTCTTTGTGCGAAAAGGGGACATCGAGCTCGGTGCGCATGGCGGCTCCTTGGTGCTGCAGGTGCAAGTGGCTCAAGGATACCGCAGGGCGCAGACATCGCGGCGTTTTGTCGAGAAGTTGCGGCTCGGATGGGTTCGAGACGCGTTGGTCTCGGCCTCGGTGGCTATTGACGCGGTTTTGTGCATGGGCAGGGTGGTTGCTTGGGCGGTTGGAGCTGCCAGCGGATTTGGCGACATAAAACAAAACAGCCCAGAGACATAGTCTCTGGGCTGTGAACATTTGGTGGGCGTTAGAAGATTTGAACTTCTGACCTCTTCCGTGTCAGGGAAGCGCTCTCCCCCTGAGCTAAACGCCCGATCAAGGGTGCGCAAGCGCGCAAGGGATAATATAACGGAGCCTGAACTCGGTGGCAAGAACATTTTTAAAAATCGCTTACATTGTGGAATTCGGGGGCTTTGTTATATCCATTTCAAAAGAGCCTGCTGCCGCGATTTGGCTGTCGCATAATGCAAGGCCATTGCGGTATCGAGCTATGGAAAGACGCCTGCGGAATTGTCCTACCGATAAGCGGACAAGCCTCTAGCTGATGCCTTCGCCGTGGTAAGGTAAGCCGAATTGTTTCCAGGCTGTTTCGGGGGAGTGGAATGAGCAAAGAGTGTGTCGGGCAGGCCGAAGGCGCAGGGGCTTCGGTGCCGATGACCGATATATCGAACATTGACGTGCCCGAGGGAACTGACGAGCTCAGCCGCAGCACCCGCCGTGCATGGCGTGACCGCCTCAACGATGCGTCGTCGCGCAAGATGGCGTTGGGCGTGTTGGCTACGCTCGTGGGTGGCTCGTTTTGGGGCTTCTCGGGCACCAGCGCGAGCTTCCTGTTCGATACCTACCATGTTGATACGCTGTGGCTCATGAGCGTGCGACAGATTCTTGCCGGCCTGCTCTTTATGGTCGTGGTCGTCGCGCGCGACCGTGCGCGCCTGGTCAAGCTTTGGACGACGCCGGCCGACCGCAAGCAGCTATTGCTCTTTACCGCCTTTGGCCTGCTGTTCAACCAGTTTTGCTATCTTTCGGCCGTGCGCCTGACCAACGCCGGAACCGCGACGGTGCTCCAGTGCCTGCAGCTCGTTATCATCATGGGCTACACCTGCGTGATCGATCGCCGCATGCCGCGTACTCGCGAAGTCATCGGCATTGGCCTGGCTCTGGGTGGAACCTTTTTAATCGCCACCGGCGGCGACCCCACCAGCCTGAATATTTCGCCGCTTGGCCTGGCAGCAGGTCTTATGTGTGCGGTCAGCGCCGCGTGTATGGCGGTGATTCCCGCTAAGATCCTGCCCGAATACGGCAGCCCCATCGTCACGGGTTCGGCAATGCTCACGGCGGGCGTGGTCTCGTGCGTCTTCGTGCAGCCCTGGGCGCATATGCCGGCGCTCGACGCTGCCGGCGTCGAGGCGCTCGCGGTGTTCGTGGTTATCGGCTCGTTTTTTGCTTACATGCTCTATATGCAGGGCGTTAAGGACATCGGCTCGGTACGTGCGAGCCTCATCGGAACTGTGGAGCCGGTTTCGGCGACCATCACCAGCGCCGTTATGCTGGGGACGGTGTTTTTGCCGACCGACCTTATCGGCTTTGTCATGATCATCGTGATGATGTTCCTTACGGTGTAGCTAGCGCCGCCGCCAAGACAGAAAAGGTGTTGTGCCGCATTTTCGCCAATTGATGTCCGTGTCTGGAGTTTAGCTGTCGATGCTCAAAATGCCATAAACTAGCAACGTTATGGACTTTTTCATTGCGACTCAATTGCGAGGATTTCTTTATGGCTGGTAATCACTTTAAGGGCAGCGATAGCGGCCGTCCTGCAGTTCCGCCGCGTCCGAACGGGGCTGGTAAGGCCGGCACGCCGGGCGGCGCTGGACAGGGCGGTTCCGGTAAGCGCGTGTCCCCGGGCGAGACGGCGATGTTTACCGCTCTGTACGAGCAGTCTCAAAAGGCAAAAAAGACCGGCCGTGCAAAAGGGAATGTCTTTGCGGGCGGTGCAACCTCCGCGTCGCAGCCGAGCGGGGCTCCTTCGGTGCCTGCGAACAACGCAGGTGCTGCCAACGCCGCGAATGCTGCCGGCAACGTTAATGCCGGCAAGGCCGCCAACAATACTCCTTCTGCCGGTGGCGCGGGGCTTACGGGTAACCTTGGCACGATTTACACCGGCGCCTCCGAGACTGGCACGTTCGCCCGCCTGGATGATAGCGGTGCCGAGTTTGCGGGCTCGGGTTCCAAGGAAGATTATTACGATTTTGGCTTGAACTACGGTAGCGACGCTTCGTCGAGTTCGACCTCTGACGGTCTGGTCCGTCATCGCCATCGCAAGGGCGAGCGCAAAAAGCGTCACACCGGCGCCATTATTGCCGCTGTAGTCGCGGTGCTTCTCGTTGCGCTTGGCGCAAGCGGCTTTATGTTGCTTAACTCGGCAAAGACCGTAAAGGGCGAAGCGAAGGAGGCTGTCGAGATCGTCGGTGGCCTTAAGGACAAGGTCACGTCGGGCGATTTTTCGACGCTGCCTGACGACGCGAAGAAGATCGATGAGCTCTGCGACAGCATGAAGGCGGAGACTTCGAGCCCGCTGTGGACGGCGGCTTCGTTTATCCCGGTGTATGGCAGTGACATCAACGCAGCCCGCACCATGATTGATGCCCTGTCCGATGTCTCGAGCAACGCGCTGGTTCCCATGGCCGACAACCTTTCGCAGGCCACGCCCGGCAAGCTGTTCCAGGACGGCATGATTAACGTGTCCGCGCTGCAGGCCGTTGCCGATTCGCTTTCCAGCAGCTCGAAGGTGTTCAAGAGCGCCAACGAGAAGGTCCAGGGCATTGGCGATACTCATATTTCCCAGGTGACCGAGCTGGTCGATAAGGCCAAGGACGGCTTTGCCACCCTCAACGGCGCGGTTGACGCGGCGGAGAAGGTCGCCCCCGTCCTTCCCCAGATGCTCGGCGCCAACGGCCAGACGCGCAACTACCTTATGTACGCCATGAACAACGTCGAGATTCGTGCCTGCGGCGGCTTTGGCGGTTCGCAGGGTCTGATTTCGGTCACCGACGGCCAGATGTCGATTGGCGAGTTTGTTCCCTGCATTGCGCGCAGCAAAGACGAGGCGGTTGAGAGCGTCGACGAAGAAGATGAGACGCTGTTTGGTGACCACAGCAACCTATACATCTCGGGCAACACCTATTCGCCCGACTGGCCCCGTAATTCGCAGCGTGTCGCCGCGCTGTGGAAGTCTGAATATGGTCAGGACGTCGATGGCGTCATTGGTATCGATCCGGTATTCCTGCAGTATCTGTTGGGCCTCGTGGGTAATGTTTCACTGCCCGACGGTACAGTCGTTGACGGTACTAACGCGGCGAAGGTGCTTATGCATGATGTGTACTGGAACTATCCGGTCGAGGAGTCGGACGGCATCTTTGCATCCGTCGCCAGCGCTGCCTTTGACAAGATCCTTGGCGGTATCGGCGACGTCGATGTCGCGAACCTTGTCAGCGCCGTTGAGCGCGGTGCCGAAGAGGGCCGCCTGATCGCGTGGATGAAAAACGATGACGAGCAGAACGCTATCAAGGAGATGAACATCGACGCCTCACTGCCCGATCCGGATGACCCGAGTGAAGATCCCGTTGCTGGTGTCTACTTTAACAACCTGAGCTTCTCCAAGCTCGACTGGTATCTGAACGCCGATACGCAGATTGGTCAGGGCGTGAAGAACGGCGACGGCGCTTGCTCGTATCGCATCACCGTTACCCTGACGAACATCATGACGCAGGAGGAGGCAGGTAAGCTGCCCGACTACGTAGCGGCCAGTGCGCCTGGGACCTCGCGTGACGATGAGCGCTTGTATGTATCACTGTTTGCGCCGACAGGCGGCAGCATTACCGATCTAACCGTCGAGGGGACTCAGTTTGGACTGTTCGCTGCCACTTGGCACGGAGTTCCCTGCTATTCAGGAACCGTTGACCTGCATGCTGGCGAGACGACGACGATCACGTATACGCTGACCACGTCGGCCGAGGCGGGGGACAAGCCGCTTACCCTGGGTCTTGGCCCCGCTGCGGGGGGGGCCCCCCCGGGGGGGGGGAAAAGCCGCTTACGCTGCGTCAGACTCCTACATGCCAGGCGGCTCGCGACAGCGCGTCGGCGTAGGGTTTTTCTGGTAGTGCAGATAATCGAGTACCATTTTGGGGCGGACAGGCAATCTGTCCGCCCCTATTTTGTAAGGAGAGCGCATGAAGTACTTTGGCACCGACGGCTTTCGCGGCGAGGCCAACGTTGGGCTGACGGTAGAGCACGCGTACAAGATCGGCCGCTTTGTGGGCTGGTATTACGGCGCCAACCGCGGGGCCAAGGCGCGCGTGATCGTGGGCAAGGACACGCGTCGCTCGAGCTATATGTTCGAGGCGGCGCTGGTGAGCGGCTTGGTCGCGAGCGGCGCGGACGCCTACATGCTGCACGTGATCCCCACTCCGGGCGTGGCGCATCAGACCGTGGAGGGCTGCTTCGATTGCGGCATCATGATCAGTGCGAGCCACAACCCGTTTTGCGATAACGGCATTAAGCTCGTCAACAGCGACGGCTTTAAGATGGACGAGGACGTGCTTGAGCTCATCGAGGATTACATCGATGGCAAGAGCGAGGTGCCGCTGGCAACGGGCAACCACATTGGCGCCACGGTTGACTACATGCAGGGTCGCAACCGCTATATTGCCTCGCTCATTGCCAGCGCGAACTTTTCGCTACAGGGCGTCAAAATCGGTCTCGACTGCGCCAACGGCTCGGCGTCCTCGGTGGCCAAGCCGGTGTTCGACGCGCTGGGTGCCGACGTGCGCGTGATTAACGCCGCGCCCGATGGCTTTAACATTAACGTCGATTGCGGCTCCACGCATATGGAGCGCTTACAGCGCCATGTGGTGGAGCAGGGTCTGGACGTGGGCTTTGCCTACGACGGCGATGCCGACCGCTGCCTGGCCGTGGACGAGCGCGGCCGCGTGGTCGACGGCGACCAGATCCTGTACGTGTGCGGTGTGTACCTGAACAAGCACGGTCGCCTCTCGGGCGGTACCGTGGTGCCGACGATCGCCAGCAACTTTGGCCTGATCAAGTCGTTGGAGCTTGCCGGTCTGAGTGCCGTGACCAGCGGCGTGGGTGACCGTCACGTGTATGCCAAGATGCGCGAGGGCGGCTACAGCCTGGGCGGCGAGCAGACGGGTCATACGATCTTTGGCGATATCGAGCGCACGGGCGACGGCATTATGACCTCGCTGCGCGTGATGGAAGTGATTCGTGCCGAGCGCGAGACGCTCTCGCAGCTCACGGCTCCGTGCAAGCTGCTGCCGCAGGCGCAGGTTGCCGTGCGCGTGGCGGATAAAGACGCCGCGCTGGGCAACATGGGCGTGCAGGCCGCCATCGCCGAGGCCGAGTCATCGCTGGCGGGCGAGGGCCGCGTACTGGTGCGCAAGAGCGGAACCGAGTCGGTGATTCGCGTTTTGGCCGAAGCCCCCGACCAAGCCGCCGCCGACACCGCCATGAAGCGCATCGCCAACGCACTCGAAGCTCTGTAGTTACGCGGTTTTACCAAACCGCGTAACTGCTCGACGCTGCAAACGGCTCCAAGTGCCGGGTCTCTGGCTTAGGTGGAAAAGGGGGCGCCGCGGATAGATCCTGCGGTGCCCCTTTGAGTTAACGTGCTAGTAGGGCTTTACAGCTCGTACAGCGTGGTGAACTTGTCCTGCAGGTAGCTGCAGTAGTAGCGGGCATCGAACGCCATGCCGCACGCGCCCTTGATGAGCTCCGGCGCGTCCTTGGCGCGGCCCCACTGCCAAATGTGCTCGCCGAGCCAGGCGCGGACGGGTCCCAAATCGCCGCTCGCGCAGGCGCCGGTGAGGTCGACGCCGTCGCGGCACATGGCCGGCACAAACATGGCATCGTAGGCGCTGCCCAGCGCATACGTGGGGAAGTAGCCAAACGAGCCGCCGCTCCAGTGCGTATCCTGCAGGCAGCCGCGCGTGTCGTCGGGAACGGGAATGCCCAGGTACTCGTCCATAAAGCGATTCCAAAGCGCGGGGATGTCCTTGGCTGTGGCCTCGCCGGCAAACAGCATGCGCTCAATCTGGTAGCGCACCATAATATGCAGCGGGTAGGTGAGCTCGTCGGCCTCGGTACGGATCAGCGACGGCTGCGCGATGTTCACGGCGCGGTAGAGCGTGTCTTCGTCCACGCTGCCGTAAACCTCGGGCGCGTGACGGCGCAGCACCTCGAGCAGCGGTCCCATAAAGGCGCGACTGCGACCCACGGTGTTCTCGAAAAAGCGGCTCTGGCTCTCGTGGATGCCCATGGAGGTGCCGCCCTCCAGACAGGTGCGCGCATAGGCGGGGTTCACGCCCAGCTCGTACATGGTGTGACCGGCCTCGTGGATGATGCTGTAGACGTTGGAGATGCAGTCATCCTCATAGATGTGCGTCGCGATGCGCGCGTCGCCCACCGAGAAGCCCTCGCTAAACGGATGCTCGGTAAAGGCAAGAGTGGTGTCGTCCAGGTCCAGGCCGACGAGCTTCATCAGGTCGAAGCTCATGGCACGCTGGGCGGCCTCGGGCACGCGGGCATGCAGAAAGTCGGCAGCGGGCTGCTGGCCGCGCTCGCCGATGGCGTGCACGAGTGGCACGACCGTGGCCTTGACTTCGTCGCAAAACGCGTCGAAGCTCTTGGCAGAAAGGCCGCGCTCGTACTGGTCGAGCCAAACATCGTATGGGTCGCGCTTGGGGTCCATGAGCTCGGCCTGATGCTTGAGCTGGCAGACGATCTTGTCCACATAGGGTTCAAAGCTCGCCCAGTCGTTGGCTGCTTTGGCTTTGTGCCACACGGCATCGGCCTCGCAGGTGAGCCTGGTCCAGGCCTCGGCTTCTTCGGTGGGAATGGCGCTGGCCTCGCGTTGATCGCGGCCGAGCACACGGATCTCGTCGAGCAGCTGCGGGTCGTCGATCTTGCCGTCGGCGACCGTCTCACGCGCGAGAGAGCGCACGAGCTCAACGGACTTTTTGCTGGTCAGGAGCTTGTGATGTTCGCCGGCAAGGGTGCCCATAGCATCGGCGCGCGCTGCGGCGCCGTTGGCGGGGGCAATGGTCGCGCCGTCAAACTCGGCAATCTTGAGCAGGTACTCGCGGGTCCACAGCTTGCCCTCGAGCTTGCGGAGCTTCTTGATGCCCTTGCCCGCCTTGGCGTTCTTAGAGGCCTTGGCCACGGCGGCTTTGGCCTTCTTATCGAGTTTCTTTCCCATACCATATCCTTGATCTCGCGAGCCGTGCACCACGGGTGGGCGCACGGCCAGTTTGCACAGCTACCCGACTTGTACCCAGTGCGAACAAAACGGAACGCGGCGATATGCTCGCAGAATGTGTTATCCTATAGCCCAATGCGTTGACGGAGAGGGTTTTGCCCGTCGCGTCGCCGGCAAGAGAGGGAAGGTCATGGGCTGCAAGCCTTCCTGCGGTGGCAAGGGCCAAGCGTTCACTCCCGAGCAGCGACCTCAACGGGCACGCGGCCAGCGGCGGCGAAGCCCCAGTAGGGAAGCCGTGAGCCTCGCGACAAGGGGCAAAGAGTGGGCGCGGCGGGCCAGACATCCGCCGGGTCAAACAAGGTGGTACCGCGGAATTCAACCGTCCTTGGGCAATACACATGCCCGAGGACGGTTTTTTGTTACCGAACCGGGCCGCGTTTTCGCAACGTCAGACGGCGGCAGCCGCCTCGGCAAGCGGGGAGCGCGAGAGACGAAAGGGAAGACATGAGTCTGATTGATGATCTGGTCAAACTCGAGGAAGAGGCCAAGGAGCTCGTCGCGGGCGCCGATGACGCCGCAAAGCTCGAGGCCGCGCGCGTTGAGCTGCTCGGCCGCAAGGGCCGCATCACTGGCCTGATGCGTATGATGGGCAAGCTCGCCCCCGAGGATCGTCCCATGATGGGCAAGCGTGCCAACGAGATGCGCCAACTGATCGAGGGCATGCTCGACGAGCGCACCACCGAGATGAAGGCCGCCGCCCTCAAACACGCTCTCGAGCACGAGGCCGTCGACATTACCCTGCCGGGTATCCGTCCGCAGATCGGTCACCAGCACCTGATCAAGCAGATCATCGAGGAGGCCGAGGACATCTTCTGCGGCATCGGCTACACCGTCGAGTCCGGCCCCATGGTCGACACCTCCTACTACAACTTCACTGCGCTCAATGCTCCCATGGATCACCCGAGCCGCTCGGCCCGCGATACCTTCTACGTGGTCGACAACAACCCCGGCAGCGTCGCGCACCCTGAGGCTCACGCCCACGGTGAGTCCGATGTGCTGCTGCGCACCCAGACCTCGGGCGTGCAGATCCACACCATGGAGTCGCAGAAGCCGCCCATCTACATGATCTGCCCGGGCACCGTCTACCGTCCCGACACGGCCGATGCCTGCCACCTGCCTCAGTTCAACCAGATCGAGGGCCTGGTCGTCGACGAAGGTATCACCTTTGGCGATCTTAAGGGCACGCTCGACTACTTTGTTAAGTGCATGTTTGGCGAGGACCGCAAGACGCGCTACCGTCCGCACTTCTTCCCCTTCACCGAGCCCAGCTGCGAGGTGGACGTGAGCTGCCACGTGTGCGGCGGCAAGGGCTGCAACTTCTGCAAGCACAGCGGCTGGATCGAGATCCTGGGTTGCGGCATGGTCGACCCCAACGTCCTGATCAACTGCGGCATCGATCCCGAGAAGTACACCGGCTTCGCCTTTGGCATTGGCGCCGAGCGCGTCGCGGCCCTGCGCTACGACCTGCCCGACCTCAGAACTCTCATGACGGGCGATATGCGCTTCCTGAACCAATTTTAGGCTTGCCCAGGCACCCCATCTTGGCGTTCAAACCGTCGCTCGCGTACCTTTAGTACGCGTCGCTCCTCTTTCACGCCAACCTGGGGCACCTGGACAACCCTAAGGCGAACGTCTTCATTTGATATTCCTCCCTTTGCGGAGATTAAGAACTAGGAGAGCTACATGCGCGTTTCTTACGACTGGCTCAAGACCATGATCGATATTCCGGAGGATCCCAAGACCCTTTCGGACGAATACATCCGTACCGGCACCGAGGTCGAGGCGATCGACACCGTGGGAGAATCCTTCGACCACGTGGTGACTGCCAAGGTGCTTACCAAGACCCCGCACCCCGATAGCGACCATATGTATGTGTGCTCGGTCGACGTGGGCGACAAGAATCTCGACGCCGACGGCAACCCCGCCCCGCTGCAGATCGTCTGCGGCGCGCAGAACTTCGAGGCCGGCGACCACATCGTCACGGCCATGATTGGCGCCGTGCTTCCCGGCGACGTCAAGATCAAGAAGAGCAAGCTTCGCGGCGTCGTGTCCATGGGCATGAACTGCTCCGCGCGCGAGCTCGGCCTGGGTGGCGACCACTCCGGCATTATGATCCTGCCCGAGGATACGCCCTGCGGCATGCCGTTTGCCGAGTACGTGGGCTCGAGCGACACCGTGCTCGACTGTGAGATCACGCCCAACCGTCCCGACTGCCTGTCCATGATCGGCATGGCCCGCGAGACCGGCGCCATCTTCGACCGCGATTTCCACGTTGAGCTGCCCGCCATCAAGGTCGAGACCGGCCGCGCGACCGACGACGAGCTTTCCGTCGAGATCGCCGACGAGGGCCTGTGCGACCGCTACGTTGCCCGCATCGTGCGCAACGTCAAGGTCGGCCCGTCGCCAGACTGGATGGTCAAGCGCCTCAACGCCCTAGGCGTGCGCCCGCACAACAACATCGTCGACATCACCAACTACGTGATGATGCTCACCGGTCAGCCGCTGCACGCCTTTGACCTGGACACCTTTGCCGAGCGCGATGGCCACCGTCGTGTGGTGGTTCGTGCCGCCCAGCAGGACGAGAAGTTCACGACGCTCGACGGCGAGGAGCGCGTGCTCGACGCCGGCATGGGCCTCATCACCGACGGCGAGCGCCCCGTGGCGTTGGCCGGCGTTATGGGTGGCATGGATTCCGAGATCGAGGACGATACCGTTGACGTGATGGTCGAGAGCGCCTGCTTCAACGCCGGCCGCACCTCGCACACCAGCCGCGACCTTTCGCTGATCTCCGACGCCTCCATTCGCTTTGAGCGCCAGGTTGACGAGACCGGCTGCGTGGATGTTGCCAACGTTACCTGCGCGCTGATTGAGGAGATCGCCGGCGGCGAGGTCGCTCCCGGCTATGTGGACGTGTTCCCCGCGCCCAAGACCATCGACAGCATCAAGCTGCGCCTGGCCCGCGTGCACGCCATCTGCGGTGCCGACATCGAGTCCGACTTTATCGAGCGCTCGCTCACCCGCCTGGGCTGCACCGTCGAGCGCGACGGCGAGGACTTTATGGTCACGCCGCCGAGCTTCCGTCCCGACCTGCCGCGTGAGATCGACCTGATCGAGGAGGTCTTGCGCTTATGGGGCATGGGCCGCGTGACGGCGACCATTCCGGCTGCCAAGAACCACATCGGCGGTCTGACCCGCGAGCAGAAGCTCACTCGTAAGGTCGGCGAGATCCTGCGCGCCTGCGGCCTCAACGAGACCACGACTTTTGGCTTTGCCGCCCCGGGCGACCTGGAGAAGATCGGTATGTCCACCGAGGGTCGCGGTTGCCCCGTGGTGCTCATGAACCCGCTGGTAGCCGAGCAGACCGAGATGCGCCGCTCGCTGTTGCCAGGCCTGTTGCAGTCTGTGGCCTACAACGAGGCCCACGGCACGCCCAACGTGCATCTGTACGAGGTCGGCAGCTTGTTCCACGGTCGCGAGAACGCCAGCCTGCCCAAGGAGACCAAGTCCGTGGCGGGCGTGCTCTCGGGCCAGTGGAGCGAGCGGTCCTGGAACATGAAGTACCGTAAGCTGCGCTTCTTCTTTGGCAAGGGCATTGTCGAGGAGCTGCTTGCTCAGCTGCGCATCGAGAAGGTTCGCTTCCGTCCCGTCGAGGGCGAGGGCTATGCCTTCCTGCAGCCGGGTCGTGCGGCTGAGGTTCTGTCCGGCGGCACCGTGCTGGGCTGGGTTGGCGAGATCCACCCCAAGGCGCGCGAGGCCATGGGCATCGACGAGGTCGTCGTTGCCTTTGAGCTCGACTTGGACAAGCTGATCAAGGGCGCCCGCAACCAGGAGAACTACCGCGAGTTCTCGCAGTACCCGGCCGTTGAGCACGACCTTGCTATCGTGGTCGACAACACTGTGACCTGCGAGGATCTTGAGCGCCGTATTACCAGCGCCGGAGGCAAGCTGCTCGAGGGCGTGCGCCTGTTCGACGTCTACCGCGATCCCGTCCGTATCGGTGCGGGCAAGAAGTCCATGGCCTTTGCGCTTACGTATCGCTCCGACGACCACACGCTCACCAGCGAAGAGGTCGAAAAAGCGCACCAGAAGATCGTCACCAAGGTGTGCAAGGGCGTAAACGGCGAGGTCCGCGGCTAGGTCCTGCGCTGGGGTATGGGTCAGCGGTGGCTGCTGCCGAGTCCTACGTGACTGCTGTGCCCGGTATAAGGCACCGTTGAGCCTGCATATATGACACGCGCATTACATAACGGCGTGCTGCTTTGTCGGCAGTGCGCCGTTTTGCTATGATAGCCCGCGGCGTGTTACGAATCTGACATTACGTAACACTGGAAAGGTGATTCAAGCGGCGTTGCAATTCCGTGCGCCGATAACCGGGAGGCGTACATGCACATTCCAGATAATTATCTGTCCCCGCAGACCGATGCCGTTATGGCGGTGGCGATGGTGCCCGTTTGGATCCACTGCATCAAGAAGGTGCGCGCCACGCTCGATCGCGAGCACATGGCGTTCCTGGGCATCTGCGCCGCGTTCTCCTTCCTGCTCATGATGTTCAACGTGCCGCTGCCTGGCGGCACCACAGGCCACGCCGTTGGTGGCGCACTCATCGCGCTGCTGCTGGGCCCCGAGGCCGCGGCTATCGCGGTTTCGGTCGCGCTGGCGCTGCAAGCGCTGCTGTTTGGCGACGGCGGCATCCTGTCCTTTGGCGCTAACTGCTTTAACATGGCCTTCGTGTTGCCGTTTGCCGCAGCCATCGTGTTCCGCGCGCTTAACAGCCGTTTGCACGACAAGAGCTGGGGCACCTCGGTTTCGGCCATCGTAAGCGGCTGGGTCGGCCTGTGCCTGGCGGCCCTGTGCGCAGCAATCGAGTTTGGTATTCAGCCGATGCTTTTCACGAATGCTTCGGGCGCTCCGCTGTACTGCCCCTTCCCGCTGTCCATTGCCATTCCGGCCATGATGATCCCGCATATGTTGGTAGCCGGCGTGGTCGAGGGCGTGGCGACTGCCGCGATCTACGGCTTTATCAAGAAGACGGCGCCGAGCGTTATCGTCGGCCCCGAGGCCGGCCAGGGACAACATTCGGCCGATAGGCCTGCTGCCAAGAAGACCTCGCTGGTCCCCACGCTCATCTTGGTTGCCGTGCTTGTCGTGGCCACGCCGCTGGGCCTGCTGGCCACGGGTGACGCCTGGGGTGAGTGGGACGCCGAGGGCGCCGCGACCGCCGTTCAGGAGGTTGGCGACGACAGCCTGCAGGCTTCGGTCGGTCTCGACACCCCGACCTTTGCCGATGCGCTGCCTACGGGTGATTACCTGCAGGCCTATTCCGAGGAGCAGGGTCTCGGCTTTGCCGGTCAGGCTGCCATGTATATCCTGTCCGGCGTGATTGGCGTGGCGGTGCTCACCATCGCATTCCGTCTGATCTCGCTGACGGTCAAGGAAAGCGGTGCTCATGGCGATGGTCGAGCTGCCTAGCTGGCTTGCGGTCGAGCAGCGTTACGAGCCCACGGGCGCTCGTCATCGCGTGATGCAAAAGAACGTCCTGCACCTGGCGAGCCTGCTTGAGCGGGTTCGCCTGGGCGGGGGCGCGCACGAGGGCGGGTCGATGGTCGACCGCGCCCTTTCTTGCGTTTCGGCTCCGGTGCGCCTGGTGGGGATGTTCTTTTGCGTCCTGTGCGTGTGTCTGACGCAGAGCCCGCTGTACATCATGTTGATGGCGGCCATCGCGCTGGTGCTCGTTGCCGTGCGCCCCGTACGCGGGCTGCGGGCAACCTTTGTGCCGGCGCTTGGCGCTGCGGGACTCGCGGTGGTTCTGGCGCTGCCCGCCTTGCTGCTGGACGCTTCTGCCGCGGGCGCCATGCTCAAGATTGCGCTCAAGACCTTCATTAATGTGTCGCTGGTGCTGGGCGTTTCGTGGACCCTCACGTGGAGCCGCATATCGGCGGCGCTCAAGATGCTGCATCTACCCGACGAAGTTATCTTTACGTTTGATATGGCGCTCAAGCACATCGAGGTGCTGGGTCGCACGGCGCACAATCTGTGCGAATCGGTCATGCTACGCAGCGTTGGCCGTGCGCCTGAGGGATTTTCGCGTACCGATTCGATCGCGGGTATCATGGGCATGACCTTTATCAAGGCGATGGAATGCAGCCGCGCGATGGACGAGGCTATGCTTTGCCGCGGCTTTGCCGGTGCGTATCCGGCTCCCGCGCGCGCCAGGTTTGGCTGGCGCGATGCGGTCTATGCGGCCGGCGTGGCGCTGCTGGCAGTGTTGTGCGCCGTGCTGTAGGCGCTGCTGGTTCCGACTGGGGATGCAAATGGGGAAGGGCGACGTTTTGACGATCGATATGAATAGTGCGGCGGGCACGAACGGTGCGGGCGGCGCCGAGGTCGCGCCGCTCATCGAGCTGCGCGACGTGGTGTTCTCCTATGCGGGGCATACGGTTGTCGATGGCGTGTCGCTGCAGATCGATCGTGGTGAACTCGTTGCCCTGCTCGGTCCCAACGGCTGCGGTAAGACGACGATTATGCGTCTTATTAACGGCCTTGAACTCGCGGACGCAGGGGCATACCTGTTTGACGGGCACGTGATCGATGAGGCGTTTCTAAAGGATTCCGCGGCCGCTCAGCGTTTTCATCAGCGCGTAGGTTTTGTGTTTCAAAATGCCGATGCTCAGCTGTTCTGCGCTACGGTGGGCGAGGAAGTTGCTTTTGGTCCCGCGCAGATGGGGCTGCCGGCAGACGAGCTCGAGCGTCGCGTCCGCGACGCCATGGAGCTGTTCCAGGTTGCCGATCTGGTCGACGCCTCGCCCTATCAGCTTTCGGGCGGGCAAAAGAAGCGTGTGGCGCTGGCGGCAGTCGTATCGATGAACCCCGATATCCTAGTGCTCGACGAGCCTACCAATGGGCTCGACGAGGATTCATGCGACATCGTGGTCAACTTCTTGCTGGCCTACGTCGCGGCGGGTAAGACGGTCTTGATGAGTACGCATCATCAGGATTTGGTGCGACGCCTGGGCGCCCGTGCCGTCTATATCGATCGATATCACCACGTGGTCGAGGCGCCTTCGCCGTCGTATGGAACCGAAAGTGGTGCTACGGACTAGTTGCTGCGTAGAGCGTGCGTAGCCGTCCGCGCGGCTTTGCCGTGATGGTATAGTTATCCAGGTTTTTATGGGGGTGGCTATGCCAAGCTGGAACATTCATATCGCTCAGACGGAGCGCTTGCTGGAGCGCACCGGTGCGCTTGCCAATAGCGTGCGCGACCGCAATGCCTTTTTGTTTGGCTGCGTGGTTCCGGATATCTTCGTGGGCTATATGGTCCCAGGCATCGCCGATCCCATCCCGTACCGCATTACGCACTTTGCCAAGCCTGAACCCATCCCTAAGCCTCGTGAGCATGAGTTCTGGGATACCTATGTGGCACCGTTGCTTAAAAGTTCGCCCACCGGTGCGCCAGCCGCGGCGACCTCGATTATCGAGGAGCGCGAGCGACTGAATCGCGTGCACTATCCCCAGCGCTACAGGGATGCTGAGCCGGTTGTCGGTCCCGGCGCTCGTGAGTTCTCGCTTGCGTCCGAGGACGTGGCGCAGTCGTTGCTCGATTTGACACTGGGTGTCTGGTCGCATCTGGTGGCCGATACCGTATGGAATACGCGCGTGAATCAGTACCTGGAGGCGCACGGCGGCAAGCCGTGCGAGGAGTTCCGCATTAAAAAGCAAGGCGACTTTGACTGGTTTGGCAAGACGCTGGGCATCGTTTCCATCCCGCGTGCGACCGATCGCCTGTATACTGCGGCGACGCGTTTTGGGCAGTATCCCATCCATAAGGAGTATGTGCTCAAGACCATCGGCGTTATGCACGAGATCGTGCGCGAAAACCCCGGCGAGCCCGACCATCCGCCATACCGCCTGCTGACCGAGGAATTCTTCGACGCAACGTTTACCGAGGTCATCGAGCTGACCGAGGCGGGTTTTGCGGCTCCCCCTCGCGGCCTCTTCCTCCCCCCCAATGCCGAGCGTTGCCGCTTCTGACGTCCCCGCAGCCCCTCTGATCGCTAGCTGCTAGCCGGCCGGCCCGGCAGTGAATAGCTCAACCCAATCGACAAGTAGCTCTTGCCGTAAGGTATCTTCGGCAATGCGCTCCTGTTTGGTCTTTGGGATGTGGGGAAGCCCGGCCTTTTTATGGATGAGCTCGGCTATGTGGTCGAAGCTCTTCTTCTCCTTGATCTGGTCATAGGTAATTTGGATGACGTCGTAGCCCATGCTTGTGAGTGCGGTGGCGCGCTCGGCATCGGAGAGGCTCGCGGCTTCGCTGTCGTGGGCAGAGCGGCCTTGGCATTCCAGAATGACGCCCATGCTGTCGGTGGCGCTTTCGATGAGGATATCGGCGTAGCAGCAGGTTTTGTCATACAGCGAACGTGCGGCTTCACTGAGCGGGATGCGCGCGTTGTTGGCGATCTCGATGCCCTGGCCGCCCTCGTCGCGGGGGAGCGAGATAAGCATGGAGGTCTGTACTTCGAAGGGCGAGGCGGCCTGCCCCGTCATGTGCTCGGCCGCCCAGCGCCGTTGTTTGACGCCGCGCAGGCCTGCGGCTTGCTTGGCGAACGCGGCGATATCCGTTGCGGTAAGAAGCGGCGTGCGCTTCCACAAGTTGGTGTCATTGCCCTTGGTGTCGTTAACTCGCTCCCAGCCGCAGTTGGGTGGAATGAACTTAAGCGAAATAGCTTCATCGAGTTGTTGTTGCGTTCGCTCGCAGGGCTTAAACACTGCAAAGGAGCCGCACATCTCGTAGCAAGCCATGAGTAACTGGTTGCGTGAAACCTGCGTAGCAAGGTTGAGCAGCGTGAACTCCGGTGACGTGACATCAAACCCATGTTCAGTCTGCCTAAACGACCCCGGAGGTGGTTCTTGGGTCAGGAGGTGCGATTTAAACAGGCTTCGCGACCCGGATTGTGCCCGAGTGAATACAAGCCTGTGAAGTGGTGCGTGAAGCAGGTCTTTTACAACTGCATGACTTCCGAGACCACAACATCTGCGATCCATATTGCCAAGGCTAATGGCGGGGTAAAGGCCTAATACCTGCGGCGGGATGCGGTAGTAGTTAAAGGCGGATTGCCCACAAAGCGTCAGGTCCATAATGCCCTCCTGGCCGAAATCATCTCTTTGAAGCGAGTGATGCCAGCGTCAATCCGGAAGTATGCGGCAAAATCTGAACCCTATGAGCGGACCTGGCTTTTGAGGCTAGTTTATCAGGCATTTTGTTGCGAAAAAACAGGGTGTGCTCGGAGGTTCCAGAATTTGCCGCATACTTCCGAAAACCAGGTCGATTTGGTTCTTGCTAAAACGATTTATCAGCCCTGTGTGAGGTGTGGGTTTGCCACCGGGCGAACACTTTTAGCGCTTGGGGCTTTATTTTTTGGGCCTCGGAGGGCGGATTTCGCGCTTTTGATAAAGAAATGGGTGCGTGTCATGCCGTGCGGTAGGCATCGGCGCACAGAAAAAGGGCCCGGAAGGCAATGCCTTCCGGGCCCTTTGCAATGCAAATCTGCTTGCAAGTACGATTTAGCGTACCTGAGCGACGTAAGCGACGTTGGTCGAGGAGACCTTGTCCTCGAGCTGGACGCTCATGCGGGGATCGCCGGCGGTAGCGACGGTCAGATCGCCGGCCTCGACGTAGCCGAGCTCCTTAGCGGTCTCGATCGCCTTGACGATCGTGCCGTTGACGGTGCCCTGAGTAATCTCGGCCTGGTGCGGGATAACGCCCCAGTACATGATCATCTGCTGGACGGCCCACTCGTGGCGGGAGAACGCGCAGATCGGCATGTTGGGACGGAAGTGCGAGATCAGGCGGGCGGTACGACCGGTGGTCGTCGGCACGGTGATGCACTTGGCGCCAACGGTGGTGGCCATGTTCACAGCGGACATACCCACAACGTTGTTGACGACGCGGGTGCCGTGAGCGTCGGCCGGAACCTCGAGCGGAGCGTGGGCCGGGAGGTACTTCTCGGTCTCGAGAGCAATGCTGGCCTGCATCTTAACGGCCTCGACCGGGTACTTACCGGCAGCGGACTCGCCAGAGAGCATAACGGCGTCGGTGCCGTCGTAGATGGCGTTAGCAACGTCGGCAACCTCGGCGCGCGTCGGGCGCGGGTTCTGCTGCATGGAGTCGAGCATCTGCGTAGCGGTGATAACGGGCTTGTAGGCCGCGTTGCACTTGGCGATGATCTCCTTCTGGATGTGCGGAACGAGCTCGGGCTTGATCTCGATGCCCAGGTCGCCACGGGCGACCATGATGCCGTCGGAAGCCTCGAGGATCTCGTCGAAGTTCTCGACGCCCAGGGCGCACTCGATCTTCGGGAAGATCGTCACGTGCTCGCCACCGTTCTCGCGGCAAAGCTCGCGGATGCCGCGGACGGACTCGCCGTCACGGATGAAGGAAGCGGCGATGTAGTCGATGTTCTCGGTCAGGCCAAAGAGGATGTCCTGACGATCGCGCTCGGTGATAGCGGGCAGCGAGATGTTGACGTTGGGCATGTTAACACCCTTGCGCTCGCCGATCAGGCCGTCGTTCTTGACGACGCAGGTCATGTCCTGGCCGTCGACGGACTCGACCTCGAGGGCAACCAGGCCGTCATCGATCAGGATGAGGGAGCCCTTCTCGACCTCGGAGGGCAGAGCCAGGTAGTCGAGGGAGATGTGCTCAGAGGTGCCGTGGAAATCCTCGGACGTGGGCTGAGCGGTGACGACGATCTTGTCGCCGGTCTTGACGGCAACCTTCTTGCCGTCGACCAGAAGGCCGGTGCGGACCTCGGGGCCCTTGGTGTCGAGCAGGATGCCGACGGGCAGACCGAGCTCCTTGGAAATACGACGGACGCGCTCGATGCGACCGTGGTGCTCGTCGTAGGATCCGTGCGAGAAGTTAAAACGGGCGACGTTCATGCCCGCCTTGATCATCTCACGGATGGTCTCGTCGCTATCGCAGGCGGGACCCATGGTGCATACAATCTTAGTGCGCTTGTACATTCAGACCTCCATCTGACATCGTCTTGCGCTGATAGATAAACCATAAGAAATAAAACTGAGATGATTATAACGAAATGACGACCGAACACCCCCAAAAATCGACCGTATGCCGAATTAGAAGTTCATTTTTTGCGGTAAAACGGTATATGAAAAAACTTTATCAACCGTTCTGACCGCTGCTATCTGGGCGATATTTCAGTTTGACGATGCGCCGAAGAAAAAACGTTTTATCAATGTTGAGCATCACACGGTCTGCATCGTTGCACTCGAGCCGTGTTTCCAATTGGAATGTTTTGGCTAGACGCGCCGCTTTGGGGTACCATAGCCCCACTATCAACTGCCGCTCAGCACGGCAGCCTTGATGAGCCCTTGCCCTTCTCCTGGGAATTATGATCGGGCATCAATCTGCTGAGTGGCCCGAATCCCAGGAGGGGACTCTATATGCAAAAGGAATACCTGTCCGCCGCGGCGGAGGTACTCAGCGACCAAGGTGTCGATGAGAACCTCGGCCTGAGCAACGACGAGGCGTCGTCGCGCCTCGCCAAGACAGGCCCTAACAAGCTCGAGGAAGCCGAGAAGACGCCGTTGTGGAAGCGCTTCTTTGAGCAGATGGCCGACCCCATGGTCATCATGCTGATCGTTGCCGCCGTCATCAGCGCGCTCACGGGCATGGTCAAGGGCGAGGCGGACTTTGCCGATGTCGCCATCATCATGTTCGTCGTTATCGTCAACTCGGTGCTGGGCGTGGTCCAGGAGGCTAAAAGCGAGGAGGCCCTCGAAGCCCTGCAAGAGATGAGCGCGGCGCAGTCCAAGGTGCTGCGCGACGGCAAACTTGTGCACCTGCCGAGCGCCGAGCTCGTGCCCGGCGACGTGATCATGCTCGAGGCGGGCGACTCCGTCCCGGCCGACTGCCGCGTCCTCGAGAGCGCCACGATGAAGATCGAAGAGGCTGCACTGACTGGCGAGTCCGTGCCGGTTGAGAAGCACACCAACGTGATTGAGCTCGCCGCGGGCACCGACGACGTGCCGCTCGGCGACCGCAAGAACATGTGTTATATGGGTTCCACCGTGGTGTACGGTCGCGGTCGCGCCGTCGTGGTCGGCACCGGCATGAACACCGAGATGGGTAAGATCGCCGGCGCCCTGGCCGAGGCCAAGGAAGAGCTCACGCCGCTGCAGGTGAAGCTTGCCGAGCTCAGCCGCATCCTCACCATCATGGTTATCGTCATCTGCGTCGTCATCTTTGGCGTCGACATCATCCGCCACGGCGTGGGCAACGTTCTCACCGATCCGACCGCGCTGCTCGACACCTTTATGGTCGCTGTATCGCTTGCCGTCGCCGCCATCCCCGAGGGCCTAGTTGCCGTCGTGACTATCGTGCTTTCGCTCGGCGTGACCAAAATGGCCAAGCGCCAGGCGATTATCCGCAAGCTCTCTGCCGTCGAGACTCTCGGCTGCACGCAGACCATCTGCTCCGACAAGACCGGTACCCTTACCCAAAACAAGATGACCGTCGTCAAGCACGAGCTCGCTGCGCCTAAGGAGAAGTTCCTGGCCGGCATGGCGCTGTGCTCCGACGCCCAGTGGGACGAGGAGCTGGGCGAGGCCGTGGGTGAGCCGACTGAGTGCGCGCTCGTCAACGATGCCGGCAAGGCTGGTCTTACTGGCCTGACTGCCGAGCACCCGCGCGTGGGCGAGGCCCCGTTCGACTCGGGCCGTAAGATGATGTCCGTGGTCGTCGAGACCCTGGACGGCGAGTATGAGCAGTACACCAAGGGCGCGCCCGACGTGGTGATCGGCCTGTGCACCCATATCTACGACGGCGACAGGATCGTTCCGCTGACCGAGGAGCGTCGCGCCGAGCTCGTGGCCGCCAACAAGGCCATGGCCGACGAGGCCCTGCGCGTGCTGGCGCTGGCAAGCCGCACCTACACCGAGGTCCCGAGCGACTGCAGCCCCGCTGCGCTCGAGCACGACCTGGTCTTCTGCGGCCTGTCCGGCATGATTGACCCTGTCCGCCCCGAGGTCGCCGACGCCATCCGCGAGGCCCACGATGCCGGTATTCGCACCGTCATGATCACGGGCGACCACATCGACACCGCCGTGGCCATCGCCAAGCAGCTGGGTATCGTCACCGATCGCAGCCAGGCCATTACGGGCGCCGACCTCGACCGCATGAGCGACGAGGAACTCGACGCGCACATCGAGGACTACGGCGTGTACGCCCGCGTCCAGCCCGAGCACAAGACCCGCATCGTCGAGGCCTGGAAGTCGCGCGACCAAATCGTCGCCATGACGGGCGACGGCGTCAACGACGCCCCGTCCATCAAGCGCGCCGACATCGGCGTTGGCATGGGCATCACCGGCACCGACGTCACCAAGAACGTTGCCGATATGGTGCTTGCCGACGACAACTTCGCCACCATCATCGGTGCCTGTGAAGAGGGCCGTCGCATCTACGACAACATCCGCAAGGTCATTCAGTTCCTGCTTTCGGCCAACCTTGCCGAGGTCTTCTCGGTATTCATCGCCACGCTCATTGGCTTTACCATCTTCCAGCCGGTGCAGCTGCTGTGGGTGAACCTGGTCACCGACTGTTTCCCCGCGCTCGCGCTGGGCATGGAGGACGCCGAGGGCGACATCATGAAGCGCAAGCCGCGCAACGCCAAGGACGGTGTCTTTGCCGGACATATGGGTCTGGACTGCGTGGTCCAGGGCCTAATCATCACCGTGCTGGTGCTGGCGAGCTTCTTTGTGGGCGTGTACTTTGACATGGGCTACATCCACATCGCCGATATGATTGCCGGCAATGCCGACGAGGAAGGCGTGATGATGGCGTTCATCACGCTCAACATGGTCGAGATTTTCCACTGCTTCAATATGCGCAGCCGTCGTGCGTCGCTGTTCACCATGAAGAAGCAGAACAAGTGGCTGTGGGCTTCCGCCGCGCTGGCACTGGTGCTGACGGTGATCGTGACCGTGCAGCCGACGCTTGCCGAGATGTTCTTTGGCCCTGTGACGCTTGAGCTCAAGGGCGTTCTTGCCGCGCTGGGCCTGGCCTTCCTGATCATCCCGCTGATGGAGATCTACAAGGCGATCATGCGCGCGGTCGAAAAAGAGTAGGTCGAAAGGCCATCCCTCCCACCGGCCCGACCGCCTGCGGGGTTTCTTCTTCGCTGGTCCTCGCGCTTCGCGCTGCGGGATCGCTCAGAAGAAACCCCTCTCGGCGGTCGGGCCTTCGGACAACCTCTCGGGACCGTAAGCTGAGGGAAAGTTTGTGAGCCGATCGAGCGTTTGCTCGACCGGCTCTTTTTGATTCAAGACTTTAGTCTGCTGGCCGCGCAGCGGCCAGCTTTAAACCACCCGCTACG